>Ga0164318_10000331_pt1 | contig 34481 bp, 24 predicted proteins | sample GuaBasSedimGuay9_FD_113734 | JGI IMG/M metagenome (GOLD analysis project Ga0164318, IMG submission 113734) | Subseafloor sediment microbial communities from Guaymas Basin, Gulf of California, Mexico - Guay9, Core 4571-4, 0-3 cm | ecosystem: Environmental > Aquatic > Marine > Hydrothermal vents...
AAAATGCCATGATAATGGCCAACCAGCTAACTCCTAAACTTGATCCCACTATATCTCCGCGTTCTGCAACCAAACCAGAAAAGAGGTTTTCATAACCTTGACCTTTATCTCCAATAATATATTCTTTAGGAATCTTAACGTTATTAAACAATGTTTGGCCGATGTGAACACGTGGAACCGCTGAAATACCTAATCGATTGGTTTCCAACCCTTCAAAACCACGTTCAGCAATTAATTGGTACATTGTTTCCCGGGGTCGAGATGGGTCTTCGACTGCGTATACAATAAAGTAATCCCCAACTGGTCCGTTGGTTGTATAAATCTTTTGACCGGAAACTGTAATGAAATCTGGGTCTTCCACAGCTAAGGTTTCCATATTTACCGCATCTGAACCTCTATTTGGTTCAGTAATGCAAATACAACCCATTTTTTCTCCTGAAAGAACATCTTTTAGAATTTTTTTCATCTTTTCATTTTTTTCTTTGGCATGTTGAAAGATGGGATTTGTAAAGATTAAACCTGAAACAACCCGGGCTAAATCTAATTCTGGATCGACAATAGATGTGACCATTGCCAGTAACAGCTCATACCGCATACCAAAATGCTTTCCTTCTCCATATGGATTCAATCGCTGCATATAATTACCCTTTCCCAAAATGGGGAATAATTCATAAACCGATTTCGCATAATCGATTCTTGGTTCTACTTCTCGAAGCATAAAATCTTCTAATTCTAAAAGAAATTCCATTTCTTCTTTAGAAAGCATGGAATATATCAATTCATTGAAAATCTTGAAAATATTCCGGGTGCTAATGCTCTTTTTTATATCAGGATCAATAATTTGAACTCCTTTTTCTTCTTTATACATGATTCTCACTCACTATTCGGGTTTTTGATTTGTTGTGTCTATAAACCATCCAATTTTCCACCGTTAATGGGAATAATACAGCCGTTCATGAAATATCCCCCTTCACTGCATAAGAAGCAAACGGGATCGCTTACATAGGATGTTTTCCCAATTCCGAAGGGAATTTTACTTTCATACATATTTCGAAACTTGCCATCCGCTTTTTGCAGTAAATCTCCAATAATAGGGGTTTCAATTAGAGTGGGTTTAACAGCATGCGCCCGGATGTTGTATCTATTCAATTCTTTGGACATCGATAGGGTCATCCCCACCACTCCTGCTTTAGAGGCGGAATAAGCCAATTGACCCATATTACCATCGGCAGCCATGGAGGCAATATTGACAATCACGCGAGGAGGATTTTCCAGCACGGGTAGATATTTTTCTCCCTTTTCCTCTGCTTTTTTCTTAGAAATCTCAACCCATTTGCTTACCACTGCTTGAGAAACCACCGCCACTCCCTTGAGATTAACATCTATGGTTAAGTCCCATTTTTTTTCATCAAATTTATGAATCATAAAATCCCGCAGAATTCCGGCGCAGTTTACCAAAAAATCGACCTCTCCAATATCTTGAAAGATGCTGGCAATGGTTTGATCTACAAATGATTTTTCCGCCACAGAGCCTTGATAAAATTTAACTTTTCCTTTAGTCAATTGTTGCAATTCGGCTGCGGTCTTCTCTCCTAAATTGGCATCTAAATCTATAATGGCAACGGATGCTCCAGATTTAACCATATCCATGGCAATTTGCTTGCCGATCCCAGAAGCACCACCCGTAATTAGGGCGGTCTTACCTTCAAAATTCCATTTCATATTGTTCACTCTTTGAAATCAAAATCGATAGAATAACGTAAAGTATTTCTTAATTTAGCGCAAACCTTAAAAAAATTTTTATAACGGAAATAACAAATTTCTTCTTAATAGTTATATTTAAGGAAAGTGGATGAAGAAGTGGAGAGAAAAATAATTCTCAATTTAGCCATGAGTTTGGATGGATATATTGCAGAGAATGATGGAGGATATGATTGGATAAAAGGGGATTTAGATTCACAGCTAAACACTCTAAAATCCTTTGATTTGTCAGATTTTGCTTCCGATGTCGATACAATCGTCATGGGAAAAACTACTTACTTAGAAAATGGACCTATTACCCGCAAGAATTTCCCTTCTCAGAAAATACTAGTTGCTTCTAACAAACCATTGAATTTTGAACTGGAGAAAGTGGAAAGAATTCATGGAAATATCATTCAGCAGATTCTTGAACTAAAGCAAACTCCAGGAAAAAATATTTGGCTATTTGGAGGAGCACTATTAACGGATAATTTCATAAAAGCGGATATTATCGATGAATATATAGTTGGAATCATACCTATCATATTAGGAGATGGTAAAAAACTATTTTTAGGAAGAAATCCCCGGATTCAATTGCATTTAACGGGTAATTACGTAATGGATGGTATCGTAATTCTGACCTATGAAAAAATAAGCTAAATAGCTATGCGAAAATTGAATTATAAAAGGAAATCAATAGCCATATTTATCCGAAAGAACTTGCGCGCTAATAATTTTACATTTTTGCAAAGATAAAGTGGTTGCAAACACAAAAATTTGCTCGTCTGTGGGTAAAAGAAGTGCTTCAGCATTATCTGGAATATTCAAATTGATGGTATACATATATCCAAATTTGTAGGGGTCATCCGCGCCATTTTTATGAGTGTGAGTTGAATACCATTCTAAACGGTTTCTATTAACAAAACCAGGTTTGATCCCCACACACTTATTCAACCAAATATAATCCCGCTTTAATTTCGTTTGGTGGGTCGGTGTTTTTGCCCAAATACGAGTATCCCATTGCCCTATAAATCCAGTTATCGCAGAAACCATCTGGGATTCTTTTTTAATAACATTTCCTTTTGAATCTAACCATTTAAATACTGCGTTTTTTTCATCCACTGCTCCTATTAATAAGGATAGGGTATTAAATCCCTGAATGTTGTTGATTTTTTGGCCGTTACATTTAAGAGTGTTCAAATTATAGTTCGGATATAGAATATAGGAGACAATTCCGGCTTTAATTTCAGCTGGGGTTATTTCAGCGGGAAATAATGCTTGAAGATCACCATTTTCCCCGATTAATCTGCAATTGTATTCTAATTTAAGCGGTTTTTGCTTCACTTTCTGCGAAAAAGAGGATTTTTCAACATTTACGATAAAAGAACGTACTCCGTTAGCCTTCAAATTAACAGAAAACTTATCTTTTTCAAAAGGGATATCTGATATAAACTCCTCCAAACCGTTTACTTCCACCACCTTTAAAATGTGGGCGTAGAAATGGAAATCTGAATTACATTCCTTTCCATATCTCTCATATACTCGAATTAGGATCCCATCTTCTTTTTCTGGTTTTTTTACCGCAAGTATTCCCATCTGAGGATTAGAAACCGAAAATAAAGAGAATGGGTTGGAAAACTGTGATTCTTCTGATTTTTTGTCAGAAATCAAAAAGGCGCGTATTGGTTGATTAAATCGGCGAGCAACCATATCAGTTGACCGGAAATCCCCTTCATGAGCATAAATGGCATATTTAATTGTATGATCCCCCCAATCTTGAGATTTTTGATCCCTAAATCCTTGGATTAATTCCAATCCTGGGGTGTATAATAGGGTCATTCTAATCGTATTTTCATCCGGACGGTCGAATCCGTATTTGCAATCCTCAATAAGGGATATTCCTCCATTGTTATCGCTGATGTCTATCCAATAGCGGGAAGGAAACTCAAAAAGTTTAGAATTATTCACATTTCGAGTCATTCTGCACGTTTCCCAATTACTGGTAACATCTGGTGCATTTTGGTTAACCGATAATGCTAACTTTAATGAACAACCGCTTTCTCTCCAGTGAATTCGCTCTATAAACTTCACCAATTCGGAGTTTTTTTCTAAAATTACGTCCTTGACAAATCGAGAGGGATTTGATGATTTAGAACTCTGAAAATTAGATGTTATCCTAATGACACACCTTATAGCTCCATTTTCTATAACAGTTACTTCATCCCCTCCTTCAATTCGAGCGAATGATTTTTTTTTTCTATCTTTCCAATCCATATTCCATGCGGGAAACATCCTCGGCTGTTCTTTCTGAAATTCATAGGCAATTGGAGCCTTGAGTAGCTCTTTTCTTAATTTTTTGTGATAAATTGATTCAATCTTACCTCTTTTGGTGATTCTGATTCTATAAAAGGCGTTTTCCATGAGATAAACAAGGTTTTCTTCCTTAATTTTTACATTTTGCTCTTGATTCAAATTCCGATTATGCGGTTCAATAATTTTATCAAGTTTTTCCAAATGAACCAGCGAGAAGCGGGACCAACTCACCGGTTTTAATTTGGGTTTGAATGAGATAGAAATATCTCCATTTTCATGCTTCTTTACTTGAATTGGGTAAGTATTTCCTGCTGAATCCAGTATTCTCATTTTTTCCTTGTTGATAAAATTCGGCTTGTGAATCAAAACGTCAACCAGCTCATCGCGATCCATTGGCAAAGGGTTGAAAAGCAAGATTTCACCTCTTCCGTTTATTAATGGTGCAATAATTTGAGCTGAATCAAGCAAGATTGAATTCCAAGTGGAGAGAGCGATAATTTCATCGTTATATGAAAATTCATACGCAGTAGGGGTGCAAGTTCCAGGTAGAATATCATGCATCTGGCTTCCAATTGTACGATACCAAGCAGATTGAATTTTTTCTTGAGGATACCGAACATTATGAGCCCAACTCGATGAAACTGCCGCCATTTCTGCTGTAAAAGCCATTTGTTCATTTTTCCGATTCCAGCGTTTCATAATTGCTGCGGATGTGAGAGATCCAGCGCTGTGATTGATAAGTAGAAGGTCTCCTTTGTATATATCCATTTTTCGTTTTTCATCACCAGTTAATCCAGTGAAAAATTGATCGGGTGAACCTTGTTTGATAATTAATCCATTATGTTGTTTTTTAGAGAGATTCATGCTGGATATTGCTCGTTTAACTGAACTTTCTTTAGGAGCGCCACCGATATCGCCTACCCCATAATATTGAAATGATTTCCAAATTCCATTCCTTTTTCCTAAATTATTCAATCTCCTTAATCTTCTCCAACTTCTTTGAACTATGGGAAATAATCTGGACACATAAGCGCATGGATTAAGGGCGCTCACCAATTTACTACCATCCAACCCTTCCCAAATCCCGAGTTCAAAAGGTATCCCCACCGACGAATTCCATGTGAGTTTTTGAGTAGAGAACCCAATAATACCACAATGGTTTAATATGGTAGGTATATTTGCCGGAAATCCAAAACAATCCGGGATCATATAATCTCTTGAACTTTTTCCAAATTCTTTTTTAAACCATTGATCTCCATAAAGAACATTCCTTATCATCGATTCAACTGATGGAATCAATGCATCCGTTTCCTCTAAACCTGTTCCTGCAATATGCCACCTATCTTCCTTGATTAATTGTTTTATTTTTTCAAAATGATAAGGATAATATTCCTTCATCATCTCATAACGTAAAGAACCGGTGAAATTGAAGGTATATTCGGTATATTTGTCAAACAAGTAAATATTTCTTTCGAGGGTGTTTTTTAGATATTTTTTGATGGTCGTGGGATATTCCCAGCGCCATTGGGTATCTAAATGAGCATAAGGTATGAGAAAGATTTCTTTGCGATTCACAACAACAACATCACAACAACAACAAATAAGGTTTTTTATCAATCCGTTGGTTCTTGGCAATTACGTAAATCATACAACACTATAAGAAAATGAATGAATTAGAATTTTGGGAGAGTTTTTCAATAAAAATAGGCCTATTTTTCTGCAATTTGGCTTTATTTTATAAATTTGGATTGAATTATCTATACTAATTATGAGAAACCACATGGTGAACAATATAATTTTAATTTGCCTATTGGTAGGACTTAATTATTCAACCACATTCACCAAACTACCTCAATCCCTTCTTGTTCTTTCTCTTCCAAGAAAGAGTGATTCAGTTAATAATTATACATATATCTGGGATGAATTTGCAAATAGTTCAGGAGATATTCCCGGAGACGATATTCTTGCTTATGGAGGATCATATGGCCCTTTTCATAATTATTCTGAAATTGTTGATAAAATAATATGCTTAAATCAAACTTTTCCAGAATGGGTTGAGCTAGAAATTATCGGTCAGAGTTATTTCAATCGAAGTATCTGGTGTGTGCATGTAACTGATGAAAACATCACCGAAAATAAAGAAAATATCTTGATTGTTGGGCAACATCATGCCAGGGAACAAATTACAGTGGAACAGGCTCTATATGTAATAGATTATTTAATCTTTTCCGTCCAAGAATCTCAAGAATCTCAAGAATCAATTTCAATTTTATTGCAAAACAAAGTTTTTTCCATTATTCCTTCTCTAAATGTGGATGGTGCTTCCATTTTACACCGCTATCCGTGGCAAAGGAAAACACTTCGTCCAATTGATGAAGATTTAGATGGTATTCAAGATGAAATTGATTTAGAAACTAGCGATATCAACCAAGATGGATATATAGAAATTATTGCTTCTGAAGAAATGCCTGATGTATTTGCGAAAGTTGAAACTGAAGGTGTTGATCTGGATCAAGATGGAAAAATTGGTGAAGATTCACCTGGAGGTGTTGATCCAAACCGAAATTATGCTTATGATTTTGGAAATCCCTATTTTTCATCTGATCTTAAATCTTCTCAGATCTATCACGGATTAAATCCTTTTTCAGAGAATTGTACGCGAGTTTTTCGAGATTTTTTGGCTAAATTTCAATTTCCAAAAGTTTTAACCCTTCACTCAGGTATTTTTGCTGTATATTGTCCTCCCTATTCCCAAAATTCTGTCAGATTAGAAGATGAAGAGTTTTACCAATCCCTTGTTCCAATTATTCAAGCAAATATTAATATAGAAATGACTCAAGTTCAAGTTTCTGCAGGAATGTTCGTTCCTTGGATGTATTACACTCATATTGAATCAAAAATGGTTCTTAACTTAGAAATTTATGGCAATCTTTCTGCATATCATGAAGAACCAATCGTTAATAGTTCTCTTATTCGGGCTTGGGGGGTATGGGACTTTTTCAATCCACCTGCTAATCTTGTTATTAATAATTGTCAAATTTGGTGGCCAGTTCTACTAGATCTTTTTACTTATAATTTAGCAGATTTCTACAGTATAATACCTGAAGATGACGGTTCGGAAACATATTTAGATAGTTTTCCTTTATTAGGGGGAGGGATAATCTCTACAATTGCAATCGGAATAATACTGATGAAATACTGGAGAAAAAAGGGATTCGATTAATAAATTCCTTAGGTGACATTATTTGTTTATGGTGAGTGAGAATCCGGCAATGCTTCAGAAGCTGGTTTTCCTCTAACACCCCAGTGGGTTTTTGGAATTTGATGAATGAGAACTTCGACGGCACGCTCAGGAATTCCCAATTCTTTAAAAATCTCCGTAATTCCGGAAATTATTTTTTTAGCGGCTTCTTCAGAAACTCCAGTCCACATTTTTACGTCTACGATGGGCATATGGAAATTTTTATTTCAGCTGGTTAAGAACTTTTCGACCCGTTTTAATTCTTTCCAAATACTTTGCAGATTGAGTTTCAAAGTATAATTGGTATAAATTTTGATAGGGTCCCGGTTGTTGCATCAATTCTTCATGAGTGCCTTGTTGCAGGATTTTTCCATCATCAATTACAATAATCAAATCACTTTTTAGGATCGTGGTTAATCGATGGGCAATCACCAAACTGGTGCGACCTTCAAGCAAAATATCAATAGCATCTTGAATCTTGGCTTCAGTATACAAATCTACGGCAGAAGTGGCTTCATCTAAAATAATAATTTGAGGATTAGATAATAAAACTCGAGCGAAGGATAGCATCTGTCGCTGTCCTGACGATAAATTCTTCCCTTTTTCACTTACTTTCGAATCTAAACCTTGCGGGAGCATTTCTATGAATTCTCTGGCTTGCACCATGTCTAATGCGTTCCATATTTCATCATCGGTAGCTCCTTCGTGTCCTAATAGAAGATTATCCCGTATAGTTCCCTTTATAAGTAAAACTCTTTGGCTGACCAATCCAATGGATTTCCTCAAAGCAGTGAGTGGATAGGATTCGATTTTTTCACCATCAATTAATATTTCTCCATTTTGATGGGAATAAAACCGCATTAAAATAGAGGCAATGGTGGTTTTTCCGGCTCCAGTGGGACCCACAATAGCAATTCGTTCCCCCGGAAAGACTTTAAAGGAAATATTCTGCAAGATGGGTTTTTCCGGAGTATACGCAAAATAAACTCGATTGAATTCTATTTCTCCTTTAAGGGATAATGCAGGTAATTGATAATCAGTGGACTCTTTAATGTCTTTCTGTTCGCTGGATTCCAATAGACGTTCCAATATTCCAAAAAGAGATTGGAATCGGTTGTAATGCCTTGCTAATCCCAAAATCGGGTAGAAATAATAATCGAACATGAATACAAACAAAGAAAAGGCAGCAATTGTGAGTCGTCCGCTGTTGTATTCCACTGTTCCAATCCATAGTATTATAACCAGAAGTACGTGGCGTAAAAAATCACTAACCGGGCCCATGATAAAGATCCCAAAACCTCGTTTAACCGAGGATTTGTATGTCAACTCATTGAGCTGAGTAAACCGTCGGACGTTCTCATTTTCCCGTTCAAATGCCTTGGATATAGTGATGGAACGCATAGATTCGGAAAAACTTTGATTAACCTTCCCAAAATTCTTTCGCCAAATCCTAGCTACCCTTCGCTGGAACTTCCTCAGAGAAATTGAGATTAAAAAGAAAACTGGAAGAAAAGCCATAGAAATTAGAGTCATACGCGGTGAAAACGAAAGGAGAATTCCTACAGTCACTATCAGTCTGATGAGGGAAGTAAATACATATACAAATCTCTCACCAGTTTCATATAGTTCTTGGATATCATTTGTGATATTTGAAGTAAGCACTCCACTTTCGGCGTGATCATAAAACTGGATGGAATTTTGCAAGATTTCATCAAAAACTTTCAATCGCATGGAATTGGTAATAAAAGAATTCAACTGGATGGTTACGTATCGCTGCGTGGAATCGGTAAACCATTTCACGAGAATAATGAGAAAATAAGCCAACAGAAAGGGAAAAATCTGTATTAATTGGGGATTTTGGTTGTTTTCTTCAATTAACTTTAGAGAGCGTTGATAACTTAAAGGGCTTAAAATTCCTAAAACGATATTAATCAGCATCAAAAGGCAAATCGCAACAAATTTTCTCTTGTAGGGAACTACAAATTTCCAAAGATAGCCCAGTAGTTCTTTATCTTTATGTTTTCTTGAAGACTGGGTGGTGGAAGTGTTTTTTTTATCTTTTAATGTGCTCTCTCTCGTTTTTTCTGGTATTTCATCATTTTTTTGTTGATTTTCTGTTTTGGTTTTTTTAAAGAATATTCCAAATAAACTGGCGAATTCTCCCCGTGATTGACCGATTTCTTTTTCATCTATGGGTATAGTATGCAAATTTTTTCACGTCCCTTTTGATCGTAAATTTCATCAATTATATTATTCCTTAAGCATAATTTCCATAGGTGGTAATTCATAATGTCGATCGAATAAACGCCGATAATACATATTTGAACGAACCAATTCTTCATGGGTTCCTAAACCTACAACTTCGCCCTTTTCTAAAATGATTACTACATCTGCTTTACTGATAATTGATAACCGATGAGTGGTAATGATGGTAGTATGAGTCTGCAAAATGTTGCTGATGGCATTCTGGATCTGTATTTCGGTTTTAGCATCCAACGCTGAAGCTCCGTCATCCATCAATAATATGGAGGGATTGACCAATAAGGCACGGGCGATGGATATACGTTGTGCTTGCCCTCCCGATAGGCGAACACCACCTTCACCAATCAAATTATCGTATTTTTTTGGGAGTTCCATTATAAAATCATGGGCTTGTGCCAGTTTGGCGGCTTCAATGACCTCCTCATCCGTGGCATTAGGTTTTCCATAACGAATATTTTCTTTAATAGTGGTATTGAACAAAAAAATATCCTGTTCTACGGTAGCAATATGTTTCCTCAAAGATTTATTGGTGTAATTTTGAATTGGTTGCCCACCGAGTAGAATTTGCCCCGAATTAGGCAGATATAACCGCTGGATGAGCTTAGCAATCGTGGATTTCCCCGAACCGGGACTACCTACGATGGTAACTGTCTGATTTTGAGCCACTTTAAAAGAAACATCTTTTAATGCCCAAGGCAAATCAGGTCGGTAGCGGAAAGAAACATTTTCGAAGGATATATCTGCACGGGCCGCATCGAATTCCATTGTTCCATCAGGAAATTCTCCTATATCGCTTTCTTGAATGATACTGTATATTCTATCAGCAGAAGTATTTCCTCGAATGATAAATTCCATTGCCCAAGACATTTCCTCACTCATATTGGTTAATAGAGTGATCATACTAGCCAATCGGATTACATCTCCAAAGGAAACATCAAATAGTCCTTGGAAAGCGAAATATAATGATAGAACTATGATTGAAGCAGAAAAAAAAGTTACCACCAATTGGGGATAAAACCAAGCTGCTTTTTTGCCAGCATTCAGTTCTGCCCGGCGGTAATCCACTATTTTTTTAGCATAGCGTCGTTTCGCCCAAGGTTGAGATACAAACGATTTGATTTCCCTGATTCCGGTAAAACATGTGTTGGTGATCTCCGATAATTCCCCGAATTTTTCCCGCACATCAACCGTATACGGCACTAATCTACGAGAGTAGGCAATAGTGGAGAAACTAAAGAAAATAAATACTACTATAGATACCACCAGCAAGATCCAATGTACCATGGCGGTCAAAATAAATATCACCGCCCACAGCGTGAAGATTTCCAACATGAAGCGAACTGCTGGTGAAAGAGCGATATTCACAGTGCGAGTATCTCCAGTCGCTCGAGCCATTATCTCACCAACATCCTTTGTGTCGTGATAAGTTAGGCTGCGGTATTGCAACGAATAGAATAGTTCTCTGGTCATATCGGTGGTGACCCTATGCGCAATTACCTCATTTAGAAAGGAGATGGAGAAAAATATCAATGCTTGGAATAAAGCCAGTGAAATGAGAAAAATCAAATTAGAACTGACATCTTTCATGGAAGCACCGTTCAAAACTGCTTCAATCACCTGAGCGGTAATCGATAGGGGAAAGATAAATAGTAAAACCTCCACTATCGACACAATTATGACATAAATAGTAGTAATAGGGTATTGAAATGCCAAGCGGGTGACCCATTTGCTTCCTTTCATCAAAGCGTAAAAAAAAGCGTGCCTTAAATTTTTTAAGGTTTTTTGATGAGCCATCTTAATTATTATTCAGAAAGAAGCGAACTTCCATGTGTTATTATTATTAAAGAATTCATTCATGATATTTTTTATTTCATTCATCCAAGGGATTCTTTTTCCAATCTGAAAAAACATTCCATTCTATAAGTTTTCCATCATCTTTAAGATGAACTACGCGCCAAATATGAGAATTTGCAATAATACCCCTACAAACATTACATATAAATTCATGTCCAAAAAGATAAAGGGTTGCTCCCTCTGTAGAATGACCGTTTTTAGCGGCAAGAGCAATTGCATTCGATTCTGCATGAGAACCTGAAGCACGACATAATTCCAGAGAAGTTCCACTGGGGATTTGATGAACATCACGATAACATTCTCCAAGTTCCAAGCAGTTTACTTGTGGTGTAGGCGCACCATTATACCCTGTAGAAATTACTGCTTTATCCTTAACAATCACTGCTCCTACTTTTCTTCGCCAGCAGGAACTTCTCCTACTTGCAATAAAGGCCAATAATAGGAAATATTCATCCCAATTAGGTCGTTCGTTTGATTGATAAGGGAAATTTTTACACCAATCATATAATTTCTTGGGAAATTCGGATTTTGAGCCATTCATATATAACTTCTCCTATACAAAAAAATGCCGCAAATTCTTTAATTCTTTATTCTTTTCCAACAATTAACTAATCATCACTTCAGTAGTAATTCATTCAATGGAGAAAATAATGAATAAAATTATTTTAGATAAAAAAGCGAGTTTTAATTTCCGCATAGTAGCTGGGATAGAATTTATCTCAATATTGATAATTCTGGTGATTTTAGACCAATTTTTTTTGGTTCCATCGATTATTCCGCAATGGACTTGTGTTTTTCTAATTCCATTCTCCTATATATGGGTTATTATTGCAAAGCAGAAAGCAGTTTACCCACATAGTTTTAAAAAGCATCCAGTATGTTATTTAGGTCAAAGTTTTGTATTTGGAAAAGATAATCATCAAGCAATGCTATGGGTACAGGGATTTTTTATTGGATTGGCGCTAGATTATATAATCACGGGCTTGCTATTAAGGAATTATTTCTTATTTAACCCATATCTGCAAATTACAGCATGTGGTTTGTATTTAGGGGCTGTGCTGGCTATATTTATGGGAATTGTGCCCATCGATCTTTATAGAAAGTTTCATTTGATTACTACTTTCACTTTATTTGGTTTGCATATTACCACAACTATCGTTATTTTATCATATTTCATCTATATGGGACATTACAGCGTATTTGTGCCTATAATTGCATATGTTGGCTGTGCAGTTCATCTAATTGGATCTACACTTTATTTAATTGCCTATATCACTCAGCGAAAAGCATCGCTATTTCAAAATGCTTGGTTTTTTGGGACTTTCATAGGTCTTTGGGCTTGTAACACTGGTTTGATTGAGATCGCCAAGGTTATATCCGTATAATTCAGAAGAGATTAAATATTAAGAAGGAATTGGCCATGAAAAAAACGAATTTGAGCCAAGATGAAAAAATAAAGGATAAATCACAATCTTTATTTCCATTTCTTCTCGGAGCAGGCTTTTTTATCATCTATATCTATCTTTGTGATAGATATATTCGCTGGGATCTCGATACCATAAAATATTTAATATTTATTATGTATTTTTTATGGATTGCAACATTCTTACTCGCGCGAAAGGTAACCGTCTATAATCATCGGTTTTTTTTACATCCTACAAGCTACATCGGTCAAACCGAAGTGAATAACCAATCTAATATGAGGGGTTTCTGGGCATATCTTCTATTTTCTTTTTGGATGGCCAATATGGCGATTCTGTTTGGAGTTCTAATGTTTCATTATTATACTAACTTTAAATACTCAGATTTATTTGGAGGAATTTTGTACTTTACTGCTTTTAACATTTTTACTCAAGGCGTTATCCCTATCAATTTATTTAACTGGCTCCATATTTTGGTAACCGCTATGGTTTTTACGGGAATGACCGCTGTGAATATTTTTTTACTGATTTTTTTCATCAAATTTGATTCTGTTTTTCTCTTTCCTGTGATTCTCCCAATTTTATCTTGGATGTTAGTAATATTTTCTTTACTTTATCTCGCTAGTTATTTATTCAGAATTAGACCAGGATTTTTCCAAAAACTCTGGATTTTTACGATATCTTTGGTGTTATTTAGCTGTAGTGTATTTTTTTGTAGTTTAAAATGAAGTAATGTTATTCTGAATTATCATCCCACATTTTTTTATAACCGGATTTCTTTAGATCTTTTATTATAGATTATACCTGAATTGAGGGATCAACAAAGATTTAATTTGAATGAGCAAAAATTTTAAAGTTTGTTCAAATCTGATTAAACTTAAATATGTATCAATCAGTAAAGCAAAAAATTAAAGGGAGGAAACAGTTTTAGTGGATAATATGGAATCTCAAAATAATTGGAATACGGAAGATTCAATTTCCTATGAATTATTGAGTTTTGTGGCAGTATTCTTTCTGTTTTCTCTTTTTGGGATCATTATTATTCTCGTGGAATTGGATGCTGAAGAAAAAATTTTAGATCGCATTCTTTTAGAACAATTTTTGTATATTTCTATTATTTCAACTGTTTTATCCTTAATCCAACTTATTAGATATTTTTATAAATTAAATTTAGTAGGACAACCAAGCGAAAAAGATTATTCCCCCATTCGAGCTTATCAATTAAGGGGAGGAAATGTGATAGATTTTTATCACCTCCATGAAAAATTAGTTCTTCGCGGTGATCCGACCTTTCAAAAACTCCAAGCAAAATACCAACGCAACAGTGCCTATTTCTCTTTTTTTTGCATTTTAGGTGGAGTAATTGTTATATTATTTTTAAATAGGTCGAGGGGAAATTCTTCTAATCCTCATTTTACTCTTGAAATAATCATTAGTGGATTGATTTATATTGCTTTTTTAATATTTATGCTGATTAGGCTGGTGAAACTCGCTAATCGGAAACGAACAACCTTAGAAATAAGATCCAATGAATTTAATCAGTATTTAGACAAATTGGGTATTAACATACATACAAACCCCATTACTCGTAGACAGCTAGAAATTCGCGAATTTTTAGAATTGACCAATTTCCTGCAGAAATTTTATCAAAACCATTTCCGTAATTATTTAGGAATACTTTTTATTTTGGTAATTATTACCAGTATTGGCATTATTTTAAGATTTAGCGGACAATCTACTCTCATGTTTCGCAGAATAGGATTTGCTTTAATTATTCTTTCAGCTATTGGATTTGCAATTAATCATGCCCGTTTTATGATGAAACGCGAACTTTATTTAATGACCCGTTATACTTTGAGTAGTTATTTTATGTTAATATGAACCAGCATCATCCCAAAATATGTAGGATGTGCATAGGTAAGTATATCACTGAAAAATTGTTTTCGTTCATCTTTATTTTTAATGTGAAGCAGCATACTCTCCATTATTGATTTGCATACCATGTGGAACGAAAAAAAAGGAGGTGATCATAGTTAATTCTTCCTATAATTTCTATTTTCGAGGAAACCAAGGGACAATTTTGGAAGTTTTCCTTTGATATTCCCAGTAGTCATCCCGTCGAGCTAAATTGTGCTTTTCCATCATAGGGATGCTGATAAAAAGAAAAAGTAAGGTCATCATAATTGGACCAATAATAGTCCACCAATAATGGAAATTTGAAGATAATCCGAAAATATACATGCCCCACCAAAATGATACTTCACCAAAATAATTTGGATGACGAGAATATCGCCACAGTCCATCAGAAATTGTCTTTCCTTTATTGTTAGGATTAGCTAAAAATCGATGCATTTGTCGATCAGCAAAAAACTCAAAAGAAATTGCCCCCAGCATTATAATTGCTCCAATAATAGCTGTTATAAGTAACAAAGAAGAAGTTGGCGTAAAACCAGCAGATTTATCAAGTGGATTGGCAAAGATTGGCCATAAGGATAAACTCCCTGCAAAAACAATAACCGTAGGAACTAATTGAATACCTACAAGGTTGATTAACCAAAATAACTTTGGATTTTTAGCTCGAAAATCTCGGTAACGCCAATCTTCGAAATCAAATCCCGACCAATACGATACCCAGTTGGAAGTTAATCGAAATCCCCACAGTAAAACCAAGATAAAAGTTAGGACTTGCTGAAGGGTAAAATTCGACCATTGAGGATTAAAAGTCCAGTAAAATACCATTATGGGGATGGGAATTACGCTCCAATATGGGTCATAAACGCTGGCATTGTCTAAAAGAGTACTGAAAAGATAGATGATTAGCGTGGCGGTAATATCAGTGATTAAAAGAATGATAATGGGATTTAGAGAGGTTTTTAGCAATATAGTTATTTCTAACCAAGAAAAAACGAGGGTAAGTAAATATATTCCCAAAATTAAGGATAAAGCCATAGATTTCGATAGAGAACGTGCCCATGCAGAAACATTACGAGATTTGGAATCATGCAATTTAAAAGATAATTGTGAATTCATTTTCAATACACCTAATTTATTTATTAATTTTCTTATTTATAATTCCATTCTTTCGAATATCCATTCCTTTCTTTTAATTAAGTTTGATAATGAAAATTTAAAAGATCAAACAGCCAAATAATGAATAAGTGAATCATATGTCTATAGATGAGAAAAAATTGAAGCGGTTGCGCCGTCGAAAAAGAACTTTGTTGGTATTCGGAATTATTATTTTAGTGGGTTCTACTCTATATATTGGATTTTTTATTCCTTTAGGAAAATACGATTTCTCTCCAGATGTATGGAATTCTACCTCTTCAAGAATATACCAATATGATATCCCATTAGATCCTGAAAGTCCTTGGCCTAAATTCCGCGCAAATTCTTTGAGTAATGGAAGGTCTCAAATAATTCCAACTATGAACGAGAGTCTACAACCTTGGACTTATCGAACTGGAAAGGGTATTTTCAGTTCTCCAGTTATAGATAAAGATGGTACAGTTTACATCGGTTCGGCGGATCATTTCTTCTATGCTATAAATCGTTCTGGTGGGCTAAAATGGAAAGTTCAAACGGGCGAGATAATTGATTCATCTGCCTTGCTAGATGATGGAGGTCGTGTTTATTTTGGGTCAGGAGATGGTAAAGTTTATTGCGTTAATCGGACAAATGGAAATATTATCTGGATTCACCGGGCCCATACAGAAGAAGAAGCTGCTGAGCAGTTTGACTTAGAAATCCATAATGTGGATTGGTTTGAAGGAAATATTGCCATGTTGGCTGATGGATCTATATTGGCTGGTAATGATAATCAAATTCTCTATCGTCTAAATCGAACCACAGGAGATCCCATAGATTATTATCTTGGAAATGAAATGTTGTGGTCAATGCCCGCAGTAAATTCAAAAACAAATAATCTTTTCTTCGGAACCACTAATTTTGCTCTGAAAACTTTTTTTTCCTATAATATTGAAACTGGTAAGAAACGATGGACCTCGGGCGGACTGGGTTCAGTTGCCGCTTCCCCGTTGCTTACCTCAACTAAAGAAAAAGGAGCGGTAATCGTAGGCGGCTATGACGGAATTTTACGGGCATACACTCAAAAAAACGGCAAACAACTTTGGAAAGTAGGAACCAATGATCATATTTACTCAAGTCCTGGGCAATTATCTAATGGAACGATTATTCAACCTTCCGCAGATGGAAGTATTTATGCTTTAGAACCGACTAAAGGTAAAATTCTTTGGAAATTCGATACATTGGAACCCATTCGTTCATCTCCCGCAATTGATGGTAATGATGTGATCTATGTGGGTTCTGGGGAAGGAAAATTATTTGCTATAAATCCAGACGGCACATTACGCTGGGTATACCAATTGATTACTGAAAATCGTAATGATCTTAACAGTTCACCGGGATTAGGTCCTGATGGGATCTATATCGCAGGAGAAAGCGGCGAAATCTTTTTTGTGCCTTACGATTATCCTCTGACCACGGTTGGTTTAGCGGATCCTAACTCATTTGTGGGAACCGGAGAGGTTTTACCCGATAATGGAATTTATTTGATATACACTACGCCGTTTGGAGGTTTACAACCAAATCCTCCTTCAAAAATAGATGCCAATCAACCTCTAACTTTTACGTTGTTTGTTCGGGACAACGGAGATACCATTCTTTCTGAAATTGACACCAAATCATTCAGTGTATCGGTTTCAAATGGAGTTAGTGTTAAAATTAATGTGGCTGCAAACAGGAGATTTGTGGTTTTAACCCCTCAAGAAACTTGGATGAATAATTCGGGGGGAGAGTTGAAAATTTCCATTTCAGGTAATTATCGCACTCATATGTCCCGTATCGGGTTAAAATTCTTTGGTGGACGAAAATCGGGGGTGTTAGATACCGAATTCATTTTTCATATTGATCCCAGATCTGAAAGTGCCAATCCTTTCCAAAGTCCCGAATTAAATGGAGGGAACTCCACTGTTTTTGAATTAAGCAGAATTAGCGCTCCGAATCCTTCGATGCTACCATCTTATAATCAAATCGGTTTCGATTCCCTTCATTACCTGAGCGGTGTGGTTCGAACGAATCCCGATTCTATGATTTTGTGGACCGTCGGCGGTAAATTGACTGATAATGGCACGGTTGTTGATTCTAACCTTCGTGAACGTTATCCGTTGAAATTAATATACGATAATGGGTTAGTAACTTTCTTCAACTATGATGGATTTAAAATTAATTTCATTGGATCTTGGGATATGCCATTTGGAATTTATCGGATTTCTGCCACGTACAACACCACTACTGGCAATCTAAACCCGTTCGGTGCATTTATGGCTGTGGCTCATTGCGATGAGATTGAATTTTATGGCACTGGCTTAAAACTTATGGGCATGAGTGAATTTAAAACAGGATATATGACCGTTTCTGGGGGCTTAAATGTGGGTTATTGGAACTCCGGAATTTATCAAATGCCATCTGAAGTCGGAACATTATCGTTTAATGTGATAGATGGCTGTGTTTCTGTTCAACTTACCGAGTCTGGTTTGAACGCAACTGAACACGTATATAGTATCCTATTAATCGATTCTGCGGGAAATCCCCTTCCGTTGTATTATTCTCATAATACACAAGTTATTTCATCAGAGAGCGGGATGCTTTCTGAGGTTTTACTAAGTTTTGATAATGAAGAAACGGTTGGGGGGAGCATTTACGCATATTTTATGGTAGATACTTATCCAGTCGCTTCACAACTGCTCGATTTTTAATTTTTTTAATTTTTTAAGAAGAAGTTTTTATCTAATTCATTTGATTTCTACTCGATTTTGACGTGGAGTAATTTGATTGCTTCTTCACGCGCTTTGAGAAGATTTTTTTCAGAAATTCCGTTCATTTCCGGGGATGGGAGTATTTTTTCCCGTAGCATTTTCTTAAATAACAAATATTCATCCTTACGAGTTATAAATGGGATTACTTCCTCTTCGTGAATAAATTCTTCAATAGGTTCGTTTTTTCCGTTCTTATTTCCCTCTGTTAAATCAAAACGATGTTCTTCATAAACCAAAAAGCAGTGAACCATGGGGATGTATGGAATTTGGTATTTATCGATGATTTCCTGAGCACCGGTACATATTTCTTCAGTAAAACGGTAAATTCCCACATGTTTTTTAACCGAAATTGGCAATTCTTCCGCTAATGTGGCAATAACTCCATGTTTGGTAGTGCACGAACCTTTATTCTCTTCAAATATGCTCCATTTATTCTCTTCATCAGAATTATAACCATATGGCATTTCATGAATATGTAGGCAAGCATTTCGAAATGTGCTAATGCCGTTCTTCAGGAAAAATCGACTAATTTCTCCTTTATTTATAATTGGGGCATCTGGAAGTAAATCGTAGGAATCCATAAATTAGTAATAAAGCTCTCAGAGAAAAAAATGACCATTGTAAAAAATAACACGTTACAATTTATACGCTTAAAAAATTAAGTTTTTTCGGAGATCTCGGGTATTTCGCTAATTTGGGGGGAAGACACATTACTTACAATTTGCTCGCAGTGAAGGGTTAAATCTCGAAAACCTCTGCTGAAACTGGTGATTCCTATGACTATCAATGTGAGAATTCCGCATCCAACGTAAATAACTTGAATCGAACCAATGGTATCGGCAAGAATACCCGCCAGCAATAATCCCAAGGGGGACGCAATATTAGTCATAACCATTATAATTGAAACAATGCGGCCAAGTTTATCTTTGGGAACAATACTCTGTATACCTGTCTGAAAAAGACTATTTACGATGGGATTCATGAAAATCATCAAAACGGCATCAAGATATAATAGTAAAAACATCCCTTTAGGAATTAATCCCAAAATTAAATATGCTACTCCTTCACTGATCAATCCAAAAAGTATCCAAGCATACCAGTTTTTCCATTTTTTCACCACAGTGGTAAGTAGGGCTCCAAAAAGCATCCCTACTTGAAAAGCGGCCATGAAATAGCCCAGTTCTACTTTTGTTCCATCATGAACGATTTTAATGAAATTAACCATCAGAGCATCAATAGGCATGAATATGAAATTTAAAAACACCGCCATTAGCATAACGCTACCCAATCCCTTAATTTCTTTCACAATTTTTAAACCCGTTTTAATTTCTTTTAAAAAGACAATCTTGTTTGAATGGATGGTTCCATCTGATTGCGGTTCCTTCTCATGGTTGGATGAAATCTTAATACGGATAATTGTAAAAAAAGCAATTGCGAAAGTGATGATATCAACCCATAATACTTTCTCTATCGTTAAAAATACCAGTAGCCAAGCCCCGATAAGTGGCGCAATTATATTTATAACCCCACTCAATAGAAAATTCAATCCATTAATCCGGGTCATTTTATCTTTCGGAACAAGAATGGGCACTATCGCAAATGCAACAGGACTCTGAAATGCTTGACATACCCCTCGCAAAAATATCAATAGAACAATATGCCAGATCTGAATAATTTTTAAGAAAAACAATAAAATTAACACCATCGTGAGTAGAGCTTGAGTTGTATCGCTGATTATGATTATCTTCTTTTTATCCCATTTATCCGCGATTACTCCTGCGATTGGAGATATTATAATCTGTGGTAAGAAATTTGCAAAATATGCAACTGATATGATTGTATTGTTTCCCGGGTCCATTTCAGATAATTGCCATATAACAACAAAAGAAACCACGGCTGATCCTAACAGAGAGAATAATTGACCAATCCAAAACTGAAGATATATGCGGAATTTCTTCATATTTTCTTCTTCATTTTCCGAATTTTCCGAGTTTTTTGAGTATTCAAAATTCTCTGAATTGGTATTACTTTCCATAATTACATCAATGTTTATGGATTTTTATTATTTGAGGGTGCCTTTTCTTTTCTAAACCATTTAATAACATTTAATAACTTTCTCATATGAGAAGGAAAATAAAAAAATGTCACGAAAAAAAGGAAAAAAGGGGGCATTAGCTTACTCTTTAGAAAAGCGGCGCAATCAAAGCAAAGATCGCAAACACAAATGTGATCCATAACCATGGATTAATCTCTTTGATCTTTCCTACGATGACCTTGATGAATACATAAATAATGATTCCAAAGACAATTCCATTGGTAATTGAATATGTGAACGGAATCATCATTACTGCGATAAAAGCTGGTAAAGCTTCTTCTAAATCGCTCCAATCAATGCCCATTAAAGGTTTAAACATTAAAACACCAAGTAAAATTAAAATTGGTGAAGTCGCATAGGAAGGAATTGCTTTTAGTAGCGGACTGAAAAACATAAATGGAAGGAAGCAAAGACCAGTAATAATTGCCGTTAAACCTGTTCTTCCACCTTGCTCAACTCCGGCAGCGGATTCTATATAAGTGGTTGCATCGCTGGTTCCAAAAAATCCGCTCATCATTGTAGTCAAACTATCTGCGACTAGTGTTCCCTTAAAATTCTTGGGATTTCCATCTTCATCCAATAATCCACCTACTTCCGAAACACCAAGGAAAGTCGATACGCTGTCGAATAGATCAGTAAAGGCTAACGTGAATATTGGAATAATTATAGCTGGTTTCCATAAACCCTTGAATGAAAAGCGGAAAAATGTGTCTATATTCGGGGTTGACATTAAAATTACCTTTCCAGTTTCATCTTTGAAAGAAATTGCATTAAAGCTAGGATCTATCATGACACCCAACCCCGAAAAAGATAATATAATTCCTATAATCGAAGTAACAAATATTCCAATTAGAAAAGAGCCAGGAACTTTTTTGATCATCAGTAATGCGGTAAATAAAAGCCCAAATAGAAATAAGCCCATCTCTAAATTAAAAGTATTCATCGCAACCAGTGTGGCTTCATTCGCAACTATAAAATTTGAATCATGAAGACCTATGAAAACCAGAAATACTCCAATTCCTGCAGCCAATCCAAAGCGTAGATTCTTAGGTATAGCCTTTAAAACACCGCTACTAATCGGCGTAAGAGACATGATCGTTAAAAGTGCTCCAGCAATAATGATTGCACCCATAGCTTGCTCCCATGTAAAGGTTCCACCACCAATCAATGAAAAAGAAATGTATGCGTTTAGTCCCATTCCAGGTGCTACTGCGTATGGATTATTCGACAGGAATCCCATCACTACGCTCATTAAAAATGAGATAATTACAGTGGAGAACAAGATTGCGCTGAATTCTTGGTTAGCACCATATTCGTTAGATAATATAGTTGGATTTACAATGATGATATAAGCCATCGTCATGAAGCTTGTTATTCCAGCTAGAATTTCAGTTTTAATGGAGCTTTGGTTTTCATTGATTTTGAAAAACGTTTCTAGTTTTTTCTTAAATCCCCCAGGTTTTGCAGGGGTGGTATTCGTTTCAACTTCAGCCATAAATTTTTCACTTTTTTCGCTTTAAATATACATTGCATCATTGCGTTCGATAAACTGCATAATTCTTTATTTATGCGAACAAGTAATACTTTGTGAAAAATTATTAAAATATACCATATTAATGGATTAATTTTCTTGTTGGATCTATCATGATTTGCAAAAATAATCAGAACATTCAGAAAAATTTAAAAAATCAGGTAAAATCTGGAGAAATCTGGAGAAATTTGGAAAAATTCTGATAATTCTTCTATTCCTTACATATATATATGTTATAAATTGAAATTTCTTAGGGGTAAAGAATTGATGATTTGGAAAAAAAAAATAGATAAATACAGCGTTATTTTGGTGGTAGCTGCGATTATTCTATTTGATGGCGTGTTATGGGTCAATAATGTCAGCAGACGGCAATTTTACTTAGAAGATCAAACCGAAACTGCTGCCAACGATGTTATAGACAGTATTTTTTCCGAAATGGACAACCGTATTAAATCCCTCAATTTATTAACAGAACTTTGGGTAAACGTCAACAACCAAAGCCTGTTATATAGCTATAATCGATTCTTAAACCTGATTCCTAAATTTTATGAAATTAATCCGGGTTTTCTGGCTATTAATTGGATTGATTGGAATGGAACAATCCAGTGGATTTATCCATATGATACTAATTTAGGTGCTCATCAAAAAAATATTCGATATCTGGCGAATGATGAATTTAATGAAGCTTTTGCTTATGCTGAATCTACGGGCAATGTGGGATTTTCTGAACTTATACCATTCTATCAAGGTGGTTATGGATTTACCAGTTATTTTCCTTTAATTTTTGAAGAAAATATCACTGGATATATTAATGGTGTTTTTGATTTTACGATTTTATTTCATCAATTATTTGAAAGCAACGAGAGTATACTTGGTATTCAAGACTATTCCATGATTTTTAGAAGCCAAGATATGGTTATATATAATTATAATGAGAATTTCACCATAGTGGATAATTTTGTCAAGGTAAACAGTTTCGAACTATACCAAATTCCAATTCAAATCTTAATCCGACCGAACACTGATTTCATAAAACAAGTTTCATATATATACAATACTCCCATATTAATTGTAGGTATAATCTTAGCCATAGTAATTGGAGTATTGATACAAAATATTAAGAAAAAAATAGAGCAAATTCAAAAAACTAACGAAGAAAAGCAAAAATTGATGGAAGGATTGATGCTAAAGCAAAAGTTGAACTCATTAGGAACACTTGCTGGCGGTATTGCACACGATTTTAACAATTTACTGAGCGGAATTCAAGGATATACTTCTCTGATTGAATTAAATTTGATGGATATTGAAGAAAAATCAAAACAAACTCTAAATGCACAAACTTCAGATTTATTTTTGGAAACCATTGATTATATCGATAATATTAATAAAATAATCGAGAACTCGAAAAATATTAATAAACAATTACTGAGCTTTTCTCAAGCAAAAGATGTAGAATATCAAATCATTGATATCCACAGCCTTTTAACAGAAGTGCTTACTTCATTTGAAAAATTAATCGATAAAAGGATTAAATTGACCACTGATTATATTCCAGATGAGATTTATTTAATTGGTGATCCTTCATATTTTAACCAAATGTTTATGAACTTGCTAATTAATGCTCGAGATTCAATTTCTGGAGAAGGAAATATAATAATTAGAACTTTTTTAATTCCAAAATTTCTTAATGACCAAATTCTCTCTGAAATTCTAAAAAAAGTTAAAATTCAGCACTATTTAAAATTACACTTCAGTTCTGAATACGATTTCCAGATCTCCATAATAGATACAGGAAAGGGAATTCCCTTAAAAATTCAAGAAAAAATCTACGATCCTTTCTTTACCACCAAGAAAGAGGATCAGAAAGGAACGGGCTTAGGATTAACCATAGTCCATAATTTCATTAGTTCTTTAGGTGGTAACATCTCATTTACCAGTGAAGAAGGAAAAGGAACCACCTTTAATCTTGTTTTTCCAGTTCTCATTAAGCCAGTTAAAGAAAAAATCTTTTCAAAACCAAAGAAGGGCAAAAACACTGGAAAATTAGGGATATACAATTTATCAAAATTGACGATTTTATTGATTGAAGATGAAAACGATATCAGAAAGGTGATAAAAAAATTCATTCAGCTTCATCATGCTTCATATTATGAGGCTGACAATGGCTTTAAAGGCTTTCAGTTGTATAAAAATTTTAAAGATCAATTTTCATTGGTAATTTTAGATATTAATTTACCTGGAATGAACGGTATCGAGATTTATCATAAAATTAAAGAAATTAATCCACATCAATCTGTATTGTTTATTACAGGTTATTCTGGCAAGAAATTACCTCCAATGGATGAGTATGATCTAGGGGTTTTATACAAACCCTTCACTCCGCAATCACTCATCGATCGCATTTCTGGATGGTTTGCCTCTCATTCTTAAAAAGAAAAAAAATTGATTAACTAGTATCACTAATTAACACTATGGCTCCCCATAGACCCGATGCCACCTTAGTTAAAGGAATTAGCAAGTATCAAGAATTAGCTTTCCATATAATGCCTCGCAGAAATGATTCATTTGCATTATTCCCAATGAAAATTGATGTGGATAATGCTATAAATTATTTAGAGAAAACAAACGTGAATCGTAGTGATAAAATCACCTTATTTGATATAATTCTTACTGCACTTGCCCAAACGTTATTTTTGCGACCTCGAGCAAATAGGTTTGTTTCTGGTGGTAGGTTATGGCAACGAAATCAAATTAAAATTTCCTTTGTGGTCAAGCGGGAAAAATCCGATGACGGCGAAGAGGTAAACGCCACCCTTTATTTTCAGCCAAATGATACCTTATTTAGTATCCACGATCGATTACATGAAGAAGTTTATAATGCTAGGCAAGGAGAAAACCCAAATGCCAAAGATGTAAAGTTTTTCGGCTCTATGCCTCGCTGGTTCATTAAATTACTGATCAAATTGGTTTGGAAATTGGATAAAATGAATCTCCCCATAAATTCAATTACCAAGGATTTACCAATGTTTTCCACCATTTATCTTGCTCATCTTGGCAGTTTAAATATGCACGCCATATTTCACCATTTATTTGAGATGGGAACAACTTCCATATTTGCAGTTATTGGCAAAATTCACAGAGATACTGTCGTGAATCAGGAAACGGGAGAAGTGGAAGTACATCGTGTTATCCATTTAAATTTCAATTTAGACGAGAGAATTGCAGACGGCATTTATTGGGGTAAAACACTGGATATACTGCAAAATTTTATCGAAAATCCGCAGCAACTTGAATCACCTTTAAATTTAACCGAGGAACAAATTATAGCTTTGCACTTAAAAGAAGAAAAATCGAAAACAAAAAGGAAATGAAAACAAAAAGGAAATCAAATCAAGGAAATCGAAGCAAAGAAATTATCTTTGGATATCATTAGAATAATTAAAACTATTGATTAATTTCGAAAGATAACCAGCCGAGGTTTTTTCCCCTTTTTTCTCACACTCTTGTTTAGCGATTTGGGTTAATTTTTGCATTTCTTGTTGACTGGTCATGCATGTTAAATTTATCCTTGATTTATGCTCTCTGAATAGAACCTCGGGAGATTTCAAATTTTGAAAGATTTTCTGAAATGTTTGATCGATGCTTTCCATCCAATCTGAATCTTTTCGACCTGGTTCCCAACTTCCATCGATAACCACGTGCATTTTTTCCTGGATAAGAGATAGAAATTCCTTCAGTGTAATGTTTGCTGGAATCTTTAATTCGTCTTTACTCCGCATGCCCGCAAGTCGCATTAATTCTTCCCACCATGGCGCATATTTTACCACCCAAGGATACATTATTCGGTTGATTTCTGTAGACATTCTCCCGTGAAAATCTTCCATAGGGGCATCCCAAAATTGCTGCGAGATATTTTTGATGCTGGAATTATCAACAAAGAAAAGTTTAGATTTTCCAAAAACACCGTCGGGTAATGTGATTAATGGTAAAATTTCAGCTCCGGTTAATCGATGCAATCGAATATAACTTTGAGGTGTGTTAATTAAAAAAGGCAATTTTCCCGTAATAAAAGGTACTTTTAACTGCGTTTTGGCGGAATAATCGTGATACATTACTAATATTTCATTTTTTTCCAGTCTCTTTCGTAATTGTGGAGCAATATGGGCGAATTTGGTACTTGCATAAATATAGAGATTGTCAAAATGAGGACGATTATTAAATTCATACATAGGAAGGTTTTTTACACTGGCAACAACGGACATTGGGTATTTCTTGGGATGAAGAAAAATTCCGCCGGGATTATGGAAGTGTTGCCCGATGTGGAGAATTAGAATGATTACACCCTTTCCTTTTTGAAGTGCTTCATCTAATCGTTCAAAATTTAAGTATTTAAGTTCCTTTACTTGTGTCCCTTCAGGATAATCGCAGATGAAGGGCATTCTGAACATGATGTCCATCAAAAACATTCCCATGTACTTTACATGAGTTTTCAGCATTAGTTCAAGAGTTTTTTGCGAAGCTTGTGGATGTAATGCCTTTAAACTGGTCATTATCCTACGACGAATTTTATAAGACGTTCCAAAAACTAGACTTCCAAGTAAATGTCCCCATCCATTCAGAGCAGATAATGGGCGATATTTTGCGATTTGATAAATTTTGTATCGGTCAACCCACTTAATGAATTTTAGAATGCCGCCCATGGTATCTCCCCAGCTTTGTTCAGCTTTTTTGTCTCTTACTGTTTGTTTATCTTTGGTTTTAGCTTTGCCAGAAAGTTTTTGAATAGATTGCTTTCGTATTTGATATTTATCTGCCAGATATAAGTGAGCCATTGCTGTAATATATTAAAAATTTCTATTAAAAATTTCTAAATCTTGATGAGAAGTGTGATTTAAAAAGCGTTAAAAGAGAAAGGGAAAATTTTGAATAAAAGTAAGAAAAATGGGAAAAATTGGGAACAAGTGAAGAAAAGTCAAAAAAAGTCAAAAAAAGTGAAGAAAAGTGAAGAAAAGTGTGAAAAAAGGGAATAAAATAATTGAATTTTCATTGGAGGGTTATTCTCGAGTGGCTAATAAAGGTACATGTTCGAATTGAGAATTGTATATCTCAGCATAAAATCCACCTTTTTGTAACAGTTCTTTATGGGTGCCTTGCTCCACAATATCTCCCTCACGCATTACAAGAATCAAGTCTGCATCTCGAATTGTTGACAATCGGTGTGCAATTACAAAGCTGGTACGATTTTCCATCAACTTATCCATTGCTTTTTGAATGAGAATTTCTGTTCGAGTATCTACAGAGGATGTGGCTTCATCTAGGATTAAAATCTTAGGATTGGCTAATATTGCCCTGGCAATTGTGAGTAGTTGTTTCTGCCCTTGAGAAATATTTGTAGTTTCTTCGTTGAGCATCATGTTATAACCACCGGGAAGGGTGTGCACGAAATGATCAACATGGGCGGCTTGGGCAGCTTCAATCACTTCTTCATAACTGGCGTCAGGTTTTCCATACTGGATGTTTTCGAGTATTGTTCCGTTATACAACCAAGTATCTTGAAGCACCATTCCAAAGATTGAGCGTAAATCACGCCGGGTAAAATCGGTAATATTGTGATTTTCTATTAATATGGCCCCGTCGTTGAGTTCATAAAATCTCATCAAAAGTTTTACCATGGTGGTTTTTCCTGCACCGGTTGGTCCTACGATCGCCACTTTTTGACCTGGTTGGGCCTTAGCGGAGAAATTTTTGATAACGATCTTATCTGGTTTATAACCGAAATGAACATTTTGAAATTCTACATTTCCTTTTACCTCGGGAAGTGGTGTTGGATTTGGATTGTCTGGAATTTCTTCTTCTTCTCCAAGAAATTCAAAAACTCGTTCGGCTGCAGCAGCAGTCTGCTGTAAAACATTGGAAATATTAGCTAATTGTGACATTGGTTGAGTAAAAGATCGGACGTATTGAATAAAAGCTTGAATATCACCTACACTTACCGCACCTGTGCCCGCGAGCCAACCTCCTAAAATCACCACAGCTACATAACCCAAATTGCTGATAAAACGCATTATAGGCATCATCAATCCAGACAAAAATTGTGATTTCCATGCTACGTTGTACAGTGCGTTATTATGGATATTAAATTTCTGAATACTTTTTTCTTCGCCGTTAAATGCTTTAACAACCACATGTCCACCATACATTTCTTCTACATGGCCGTTTACGTGCCCCAATTGATCTTGTTGTTCTTTAAAATATTTTTGGGATTTTTTGACAATAAATCCTATAAATATAATAGATAAGGGAATTATTACCAAAGAAGCTAAGGTCATTATCCAATTTATTGTAAACATCATGGTTAAAACACCAATCACAGTTACCACGGAAGTAATTATTTGTGATAGGCTTTGACTTAGGGTTTGATTGACAGTATCTACATCATTTGTTAACCGTGAGAGAACTTCGCCTTGCGTGGTATTATCAAAGTATTTAAGGGGGAGCCGATTAATTTTCTGAGATATATCTCGACGGAAATTATAGGACACAGTAGTGGAAACTTTCGCCATAATCCAGCCTTGTATATAAGCAAAAAGCATGGAAATTGCGTATAATCCTATGGTTCCTAAAATTATCAAAGAAATATATTTGAAGTCAATTGAACCTGTTCCGTTTAATTTTGCAATAATTCCTTCGAACAAGGTTGTAGTAGCTTTACCTAAGATTTTAGGTCCAACAATACTGGCAGTAGTCGAAAGAACCGCAAACAGAATAACAATTATGATCTGAACTCGAAATTCCTTCATATATTGACCAAGATTGACCATCGTTTGTTTAAAATTACGAGGTTTATCGCCTGCCATCATCATTGCATGTTGTCTATTTCGGATTCCTGGCGGACCTTTTCTTTCGTTTTGAGAATATTTCCCTGTTTTTGGGGAGTTTGAACTAGAATTATTGCGCATCATTGTAATTCCTCCATAGCTAATTGCGATAAAGCGATCTCTTTATAGACATCACATTTTTCTAATAATTCTTGATGTGTTCCTTTTCCGACTAAATAACCATCTTCCAACACGATGATTTGATCGGCATTCATCACTGTTGCCACTCTTTGCGTTACTAATAAAAGGGTTGTATTTTTCATTTCTTCTCGTAAAGATTGTCGTAAGGCGGCGTCGGTTTTAAAATCTAAAGCAGAAGAGCTATCATCCAAAATATTAATCGGTGCCTGTTTAACTAAGGCTCGAGCAATAGCCAATCGTTGCTTCTGCCCACCAGAAACATTTTGACCGCCTTGTGCTATGGGATATTCCAATTTTTCCGGGAGTTGTTCTACAAATTCTTCAGCTTGGGCGATTTGGATGGCTTGGGTGAGTAATTCGTTATCAGCATTCGCGTTGGCGTATTGAAGATTACTTTTAATTGTCCCAGAAAACAACACATTTTTTTGCGGGACATAACCAATTTTCTCACGTAGTGCGTGCTGAGAAACATTTCGAATATCAATTCCATCAATTCGAATTGCACCTTCAGATACATCGTAAAATCGTAGTAACAAATTGAGCAAGGTGGATTTTCCTGAACCAGTTGCTCCAATAAAGGCGGTAGTTTTTCCCGGATAGGCAGTAAATGAAATATTTTCCACAGCATTGGCTTCTCCACCAGGATATTTGAAAGAAACATTATCGAATTCTACAACACCTTGAAAATTTTCATTCCATGTTATTGGTTGTGACGGATCTTTTATTGATGGATCAACAGCCAGGACTTCCGCAATTCTGTTGGCTGAAACCGAAGCTCGGGGTAGAAGGATAAACATCATGGAAAGCATTAAGAATGCCATGGCAATTTGGATTGCGTACTGCATAAAAGCCATCATATCACCAATTTGCATATTTGCATCCGCTACACGATGAGATCCTACCCAAATAATAGTTGCAGCCAAAGTATTCATGGTAAACATCATTACTGGCATCAATACCACCAAAACTCGGTTAATATATAGACTTACTCCTGTTAAATCAGCATTAGCTTTATCAAAGCGTTTTTCTTCGAATTTTTGCATATTAAAGGCACGAATTACCATAATACCAGATAAATTCTCTCTGGCTACCAAATTGAGCCGATCCACTAAGTTCTGAATACTTTTGAATTTGGGCAGTGCAATTTTTATTATAATAAGTATCAAACTTATTAAAAAACCAACTGCAATGGCAATTATCCACCACATGGAAGCATCTTTGGAAAAAGCTCGAATAATTCCCCCTATTCCCAAGATGGGTGCATAAACTACTAAACGTATGATCATAATTACGACTAATTGGATTTGAGTAATATCATTAGTAGTTCGAGTAATTAAGGAGGCTGTTGAAAATCGGTCAAATTCTGCATTTGCAAAATACTCCACCTTTTCGAAAACATCGTGTCTTAAATCTTTTGCTAATCCTGCTGCGGTTTTTGCTGATAAATAACCAACAATAATGGTACAAATAGCTGATAATAATGTTAATAGAAGCATCAATCCTCCAACACGAAAGATATAATTCAATTGAATTTTCTCTGTGTTTATTCCAATTTGTTCATATTCTGCCTTTACTGCGAATACAGCAGCTTGAGTCAACATGTTTTCATCTAATGCAAGCAAACGTTGGTTGATACTGGTTCTGATTTCCAACAATTGCGTTTGTGGAAGTAAACTCAAAAAATTAAAAAGATCCATACCTGGTGGAATCATGGACATATTAAATCCCAAGGAGAAGTTGGAATTTTGATTTAAATTTTGAAAATCTGATGAATTTGATTGAAACTGTTCTAGGGTAAAAACAACTAATAAAGCACTCGATAATACTTCATTTATTTGCTCATGAACCGTGTCATTGTCTTTTTCTTGATTAAGAATATAAAGAGTTTCATTCCTAAGTATAGGAAATTTATCCACAAGATCTAAAAAATCATCAGATTCATTTGATTTTAGATCATACGTGTTTAATATCAGCGATTTGTTTTCTTCACTCATAAAGAGAAAAGTCCGATTCATTTGGCTTTCACGAATTGTAATTGGAACTGCATCTTCTATCCCATTTTGCTGAATTCCCACGTTTACGATACGGGAAAAATAATCGGGGAGGGCTAGATCAAAATTTGCCTGTGCAAAAAGTAGTACTACTGCAAGCAAAATCATCGGTAGATAGGGTTTTGTATATTTAGTTAAGTGCACCATTTTTGTTGGTCTCTCTTCGTTCAAAATTTGGATTTTTTGTTTATTTTTCTTTGTTTGAAAGCAAAAAATCGTTAGTTTTCTGGATCAAGATTTTAAGAGCTTCTTTGATTTTTTTTTTCTCTTCATTATCTAATAAGCACATGAGTTCATTCTGCCAGTTTTGACGGATTTTTATGGATTCTTGTAGAATTTGGTTTCCTTTTCTGGTTAAAGTCAAAATTTTTCCCCGGCGATCTTTGGGATCCTCTTGCCTGCTGATTAAACCCAATTTTACCAATCTATCAAGCATTTGACTGGCCGCTGCATTTGAAATTCCTAATTTTTCTCCTATATTAGATATTCCGCATTCAAATTGCCGGTGAATAAACATTAAAGCACCTATTTGAGACATGGAGAGATTTTTTTCTTTGGAAAAAAGAATGAAGTTCTGCATGGATAATCGCATTACATTTTCTAACCATTTTTGAAGCAAATCAGTAACTTGATCCATTATTAAAAATTTTAATTTCACTTAATATTTAAGTTTACTTAAATAAATTTAATGCGATTTTTTCCCGTTTCAACAAGTAAAATTCTGTTTTAAGAAAGATTGAAGCTTTATTTTCATTTCATTCGGAATTTTAGGTTTAATTAGGAAAGTTTATTCGATTAGGAATTGATTTGAAACTTCTTAAAATTTAGAAATCAAAATATTTTTCATCCACTAAGATAACAAATCTTCATTTTATGTTAATTATGAATAACACAAAACTATAAATAATGTTAATCACCTATAACATGGTTGGGAATATAAAAAATGGTAGAAATTTCAGAGTATATGATTAGGGCAAATCCATGGTGGAAAACTCATTTCGAATTTATTTTAGACTTCAAATATCGAGAAATACTATCAAAAATTGAGAAATATCTTCCTTTAAAACAAATTATTGCCCTTGTTGGTCTTCGTCGCGTAGGAAAAACTATGATAATGAAGAAAATAATTCAAAATGAAATTTCTCGTGGTTTTTCGCACAGACATATTTTATATTTCTCTTTTGATGAATTTCAAAACGAAGAATTGGAAACAATTCTCGCCCAATTCGAAGAATTAACAGATATTGAATATCAGAGCGAAAGAATTCTATTGGTACTTGATGAAATTCAAAAAATGAGAAACTGGCAAAACCAGATAAAAACGTATTATGATCTTTATCCAAATATAAAAATAATTTTATCTGGTTCTGAATCATTATTTATTCAAAAATCATCAAAAGAAACGTTAGCCGGCCGAATTTTCTTATTCAGAATAGATACTTTGACATTTAGAGAATTTATCAAGTTTAAAGGAAAGAATTTTGATGATTTTTCTCCAATTTCTTTGTATCAGCATGAATTAAAAGGATTATGGAATGAATTTATTCGTTCTCAAGGATTTCCCGAACTTGTAGGAATTCATGATCAAGAGATAATAAAAAAATATTTAGAAGAAAGCCTTTTGGAAAAAATTCTTTTCAAAGAAATTCCATATTCATATAATATTCGCGATATTTCTCTTTTAGAAACCCTATTGAAGTTAATTTATCAAAATCCTGGCCAAATTATTCAACCTGCGAAAATAGCAGTAGATTTAGGCAAAACTCGCCAAACAATTTCCCAATACCTTACCTATTTGGAAAATTCATTCTTAATTAAAAAATTATACAATTTTTCCCGTGATTTACGAAAAGTGGAGCGAAAACTAAAGCGTTATTATCCAAGCATTGTGTCAGTTGATCTTGTATTCAAAAATGATGTTCTCTCTAAGTCAAAGATATTTGAATGGGCGGTTATAAAACTATTAGGAGTGGACTTTTTTTGGCGAAATTCTCAGCAAAATGAAGTAGATGCAATTTTAGTTGGTGATAATAAAGAATTATATCCTATTGAAGTAAAATTTGGAAAAATTCAAACAAAAGGACTTATGAAATTTATGAAGCAATTTAAAATCGACCAAGGCTATATTATTTCTTGGAAAGAAAATAAAATAATTAAGATTCCGCAAACACAAGCAGATAATAATCATAATAAGAGTTATAATCGTAAACAAAGTAAGCATAGTAAGCAAAGTAAGCAAAGTAAGCAAAGTAAACAAAGTAAAGGAAGTAAAGAAAGTAAAGAAGTAAAAGAGAAATCGATAGTAGTTATTCCTGTAATTAAGTATTTTCTTTCAGCTGACAAAGAAAAAATACTTAAAGAAATTAAAGAATGATCAAAAAACTAAGATAACCGATATGAACAATAATTTTCTCTGAAAAGAATGTAATATATATTTCTAAATGCTCAAAGCATTTAGGTATCCTCACCCAAAATTTAATCTAATGAAGGTATTGAATCGGAAAGAAATATTTACTACAAAATGGTTATGCCTAAAAGAAATAAGTTATTTGGACAAAAACAAGAATCAACAGTCTTGGGAATATGTATGCCGTAATCGATTTTATGGAGTAGTAACTATAATATGCCGTTCACGAAAATATGGGCGTTTTCTCTTTGTCAGCCAACCGCGGCTCACCATTGACAAAATTGAAATTAGCTTTCCCGCTGGTTTAATCGACAATGGTGAAACTCCTGTTCAGGCTGCTTTTCGAAAATTAAAAGAGGAAACCGGATATTCAGGCGAAATTTTGAATATTATGGGTCCATTTCCAAAAAATGCTGGATTATCTGATGAAACATCATATTGGGTTGAGATGGTTGTAGATGAAAATGCAGTAGGGAAAACAGAGATGGAATCCACTGAAGATATTCAGAAATTTTGGAAAACACCTCTACAACTGTTATCATGGATTTCAACATTGAATCAAGACCGATTTTCGGTGGCTTTGGATGTTTGGGCATTTATCCGTGGAGTCCGGCTCTCACGTGTATGATCTTCACCTTTTCCTCTCTCTCTAAGCATTATTTTGAAAATTTTTTTGAATTATTAAATTTCATTGTAAGATTGAAAATTGA
>Ga0164318_10000332_pt1 | contig 34387 bp, 31 predicted proteins | sample GuaBasSedimGuay9_FD_113734 | JGI IMG/M metagenome (GOLD analysis project Ga0164318, IMG submission 113734) | Subseafloor sediment microbial communities from Guaymas Basin, Gulf of California, Mexico - Guay9, Core 4571-4, 0-3 cm | ecosystem: Environmental > Aquatic > Marine > Hydrothermal vents...
AAGATGCGAGCTTGTTCCCGGTTTTTTTGCCGGGAAGTTCTGCATTCAGCAAAATGAGTTTGAGACCTCGATACGACTTCATCTCCCACTCTGTGAAAGTCTCAGCCGTTGTTTTCCGATAAAAATCCTGAACGTCACAAGCAACTACCTCCACAACTTTTGCCTGTGATCCAAAAAACACCGACCCGATGAATGGCAATGTTCCCGGTTGTTTGACCCCATACGCGTATCGATATTCTGGAGAATATAACGCAATAAAATTGACCGTGTTGACTTCATCCGGCGGACCCATGATTTTTCTGACCTCTGCCTCAGTCATACCCTTCTTAACTTCCTGCCTGAGCCTGTTGCGCTGTGCAATAAGTCCCGCATCCTGATCCGCACAGACGGGAACTGCAAAACTGATGGCAACTACGAAAACAAAAACCCTCTGAATATAATTGAGTTTCATGATTTTATGATAGCACATAGATAAACCCCCGAACACTTCTCTGTCGCTTCGCTCAGTTGGAGTAGGGGTAGGAGTTGGGGTAAGAAAAGTCAGGAAATTGTCTGCTTCCATTCTTCACTCATCACTCTTCACACATCACAGTGCCGGAGGCACGGCATCACTCATCACCCATCACTACATATTCTTACTGATCGGCTTCTTCTTCCCATTCTTGTCGATGGCGACGTAGGTGAATGCGGCTTCGGTCACTTTCAGGAATGGGGATTCTCCATCTTCCCGGCGGCCGACGGATTTTACCCATACCTCCAGTTCCAGGGTGATGGAGGTGGTTCCGATCCGAACAACCGACCCGTAGCAGGCGACAACATCCCCCACCAGTACCGGATGGATGAATTTCATTGAGTTTACCGCCACTGTAACCATTCGGGAGTTGGCAATTTCCTGGGACATGATCCCGCCTGCAATGTCCATCTGTGACATGATCCAACCGCCGAAGATGTCACCCTTTGAATTCGTGTCTGCCGGCATAGCCAGTGTTCGAAGTATCAATTTCCCCCTGGGTCCCGCTGCATTTTCAACCATACCTTCCTCCTCTTCTTGCCAATCCTCATCCCCGTGGGCGGCAGAAAGTGCAAGTGAAAGTGCGAGTGCGTGAAAGAAGGGATTGTCACTCATCACTCTTTCAGAGTGGGCGTTGCGAGTGGGCGTGCGCGACAGAGTAGGGAAAATCAGGGAGTTGGCCTTTCCCGTCTTTTTCAAACTCGTCACCCATCACTTCTTGTTTCCATTCACTATTCACGCGTCCGTCAGAACGCTTCACCTTTCACCTCTCGTTTCCTTCCTCCTCCTACCCCAACCCCAACTCCTACCCGTCTGCGCCGCAGGCGCAGCCTACATATCTTTCGCCACTTCGGCGCCGAAGAGGTAAATCAAGATGGAATAGTAAATCCATAGTATCAGCAGAATCAGAGAGCCGATGGAGCCGTAGACCAGCGAGTAGAGTTTGATGGAGACGATGTAAAGGCCAAAGATGTGTTTCAAAATTTCCCAGAGCATGGTGGCGACAAAGCCGCCGGTCAGCGCCCTTCGAAAAGACATGTGAACGTGGCTCATGTATTTGTAGGACAGGGCGAAAAAGATGGTTTCAAGAAAAATCTGGCCAAGCAGGATGACTGTGTATTCGTTGACAAAGGGCAGGGTTTCCAGTTTTTTGCTGATGACGAAGAAGGTAGAACCGGAAAAGAAAAGCACGAGCAGTACAAAGGCGGTTACCAGAAAGAAGATGAAGGATTTCAGTGTGGCTTTCCAGGTGCTTCGCTCTTCATGGGTTTCAAAGATGATGCTCAGCGCGTTCTCCATTACCGTGAATACCCGAAACGCGAAATAAAAGACGGCGATGGCACTGATGACAGAAAAAACACGTCCACTGCTGATGATGCTGTCCACGTTGCCGATTACGGCCTGGGATATGGTTGGAGGAAAGAGTTTCAGGTACTGCTCCAGTTTCAGAAGAGACAGACTTTCCTGAAACAGCATTGTGGACACATAAATTAACAGGATAAAGAAAGGGAAAATAGCGAGAAACGCGTAGTAAGACACTGCAGCCGCAAGGGTAAATACGTTCTTCTTATAGAAATTTCTAAATATGTGGCCTAATTTTTGAAATACCGTCAGCAGGTGTCGGTTCATCTGTCAGTCCTTTGGCCGTTCATTGTAATAGAATGACCACTTCACATGAATTTTATCCTTCTTGATGAAATGAGGCAAGGGCGGAAATGGATTGGAGTATTTGATGGCAAACTCCGCCGACATGTCCAGGGGGTCCACTCCCGTTTTTTTCAAGATCCCGATGTTCTGAATGCTACCGTCTCTCAGGATGTCGAATTCAATAACAACACTGCCCTTGAGGTAGAGGTTCCGCGCTACTTCCGGTACTTTCCAGTTGGACCGTACAATCTGTTGTACTTTTTTTGCGTAGGGGCCAAGGTCAAAGCCTTGAGTATCAATGGAAAAATTGCCCGGTATGACCAGACCGCCATTTTGGCTATCGTAAATTTCAGGGTCTGTGACAGAGAACATGCGGCTTAAATCCACCAGTGGCTTTGCTTTGCTGGCTCTTCCGCTTTTCCCTTCAGCCTGCTGTTTTCCGGCAGCACCGGCCTGTTCCAGTCCGGTTTCTCCCCGTTCCTGTTTTCTTGTGGCTTTTTCTCCTTTTGATAACCGGTCCGCCTGAGTGGGCTTTTGCTTCATTTCCCTCTGGTTTATTTTCATGGCTTTATGCATGACCACGGATGATGTGTTTCCTTTGGATAGTGCTTTCAAGGAAGGCGCCCCGCTGCCCCCGGCAGCCTTCCGGCTGATGTCTGAATATAATCTGGCATCTGAATTAGGTGTTTCTTTATCGTCAGGCAGGTCCACGAAGGTGAATTTGATGGATTTGTTCTTTTTCGCACTGGCCTGGAGGTTCGGCTGAAATTCCACCCGCATGGCCCGAAACATGGTCTTGTCTGCGGTAACAAAGAATATTAAAAGCACAATGATGGCCATGAAAAAGGCCTCAGTCAGAGAAATTTCCCGCTTCACGCAAACATCTCCATGGCAGCCCGGAATATCTTATGGCGCACCGCACTGAAATCCCCGGACGGGACGACAGGATGCACACGGTTACTCAAAAAGGCCACCGCTGTCCGTCGGTTATTGGAGACCGCAATACCGGTTCCGGTAAAACCCAGATGATAGTGGTACCCCCCCCCTTGCATCAGGGGCAGAAAGGCATCCTCCATGCCAGATAGTGCCTGTAACAGTGCCATTGCCCCATTCGCCGTGGCAAAAAGTCCGGCATTCCCGGAAATCCCCCCATCGGAAAAGGCGTTGAGGTCGTGGGTTTCCCCGTGGATGTCCCGGCCCAGCCGAAAGTGGGACGGGTCTGGTGTTTTCACAAATTCCTCCGACAGTTTTAGTTCAAATTGATTTCCATGCTCAGTGGGGGCCACGTCCGGCCTTGGGCCGGGGTTGATCTCACAACCGGGAAAGCCCCGCAGGAATTCTCTCACAATTTCCGAAAAACGGGTCCCCACTGCCTTTTCCACCGCACGGGACAGGAGTATGTACCCGAGGCAGGAGTATGTCGGTGTTTCAGCATTTCCCACCGCATCAAGTCCCCGCTGACGGATGGAATCCAGATAGCTTTCCCTGAACAAATAGAGGGGAAGCCAGGGTTTCAGGCCTGCGCGGTGGCCCAGCAGTTCAATCAATGAGGCCTGGATTCCAGCCTCCGGCAATATGTCCATCAGTGGAAGTTCCAGTCTCCCGAGACTTTTTTGAACAAGGGGAAAGGTGACGAGGGGCTTGGTCAGAGATGCCGTATCGTAAACCAGGTCAGGGCCTTCCAGCGGGAACCGTTCAAAGAACACAGATTTCCCGTCCCGGTAAACCCGACAGTCAAAGGACGGCACAAGTGATTGTTCAACAAGCTCCTTTAAAATTCGGTGAAGCATTTCCCGGAGGCAGCCATTTCTGAAACAACTTTGGTGTAGAGCAGCGCTTTCAACCCGTCTTCCCCGGAAACTTCAACCGGCCGATTCGAGATGATACTATCCAGAAAAGAGCCGATTTCTGCTTCCAGCTGATCCCGGTCCGTCACCGGCAGTGGGTGGTTCACCATTGAGCTGTCTCTGAAAAACATTTTTTTCAGTTTCCGGTTGTTCAGGTCGGCACTGTAATAGGTGTTTTCTTCCCCGTCAAAAACCCGCAAGCTCCGCTCCCGCTCCGATGCCACCCGACTGACGTTCAATTCGGCAATGCAACCGGATTCCAGTTCCACCATGGCAAAGGCAATGTCGGTTTTGTCTGTCACAACTTTCGTACCCTTCACGGTAATCCGTCTTACCGGGGAATTGTCCAGTGCAAACACCAGATCCATGTCGTGAATCATCAAATCCAGCACCACGTCAATGTCCGTACTCCTCCCGGTAAAGGGGGAATAGCGATTGGCCCGGATCATCCATGGGGTTTTAACGTTCTCCTTCAGGGCTGTGAAGGCCCGGTTGAACCGCTCAATATGCCCGACCTGAAGCTTAACATCACGCTGGCCTGCCATTTCAATGAGCTGTTCCGCCTCATCCACATTGTCTGTGATGGGTTTTTCAATCATCACGTGGATTCCATTTTCGATGAAAAACCGGGCCACATCAAAATGATAAACTGTCGGAGTGGCAATGGTCACCGCCTCTACTTCGCCGACAACCCGGCGAAAATCCCGAACATACGGTACCTTGTATTTTGCCGCAATCTCCCGGCCCCGTTCCTCATCCACATCCACAACACATACGAATTCACAATTTCTTAATACGCTCATCACACGGGCATGGAAACCGCCGAGATGGCCGCTCCCGATTACGGCTGCTTTAATTTTTTTTGTCATGGGCTTTCTCTCCATAGAAAAAATAGTCCTTGAATGGTTTATGCTCGGGCTTCAATTCTGTCTCTTTCACAAGGTAATTCCAGTGGCCCGGTTCATTTTTCAAGTAATTATCAAACCAGGCCATCACAAATTCCTCCTGGGCAATCCAGTTGGAAAACTTTCCTTTCATTCCGTGATTTTCCCCGAAAAACCGAACATAGGCTGTTTTCTTCCCCAGCACGTTTAACGCTGTAAACATCTGGTCTGATTCTACAATCGGCACGTTTGTATCCGCATCCCCGTGCATCAGCAGCAGGGGTGTCTTCACCTTGTCCGCATTAAAAAGCGGGGACTTGTCCACATACACCTCCCTTGCGTTCCAGGGATAAGAACCCGCCAACGCCGTCATTCCATAGAGGTAGCCCCAGTAACCGCCGCCCCAGTAGGAGGTGATATTGCTGATACCGTACTCCGAAATCAAGGCCTTGAACAAGGTCGTTTTTGTCGCCAGTGACATGGCAAGAAATCCGCCGTAACTGCCGCTGTAGGCACCCATACGCGCCCCGTCAACCGAGGGCTCATGCTTCGCGGTGTACGCCGCCGCTTCAATGAGATCAGCTGCGGATTTATCCCCCCATTCGTTGACATGTTCAGCGGCAAATTTTTCGCCACGGCCCACCGCGCCCCTGGGGGTGGTCAGCAGAACGAAGTAGCCGTTTCCGGACAGCCACTGGAAAGTCGGATGGAACACCGGGCCGCAGGGCACCACACCGCCGTAGTAAAACACAATGAGGGGATAGGTTTTGCCGGGTTCAAAGTTGGCCGGATATACGAGGGAATTGTGAATTCTGTATCCATTCTTTGACTTAAATGTGAACTCTTTGAATGGAGACAATGCCCCTTTTTCCTGCCTGTTATTCTGAAAATCTACAATCTCCTTTTCTCCAAGGAAAAGGGCCGGATAGCGGTCAATGGCGGAAGACATGAACAGCGTTCCCCCTGCGGTGGGACAAAACCCGTTCACCACGCCCCCCGGAATGTCCACTCTGGAAACCTCGCCATCTTTGTAGCGGAAAACCGCGCCCTTTCCGTCCAGTGTGGCAATGAACATCAGCTCCCCCGGACTCACTGTCTGAAGCGTATCAGAGGTCTGGCGTGTGTAGATAATATCGATGCCGGGACTGAACGTGGCATCCGATGTTACACAGTGGATTTCACCACTTGTCATATCCAGTGTAAACAGTGCTTTATCATAGTAGTTGGTCTGTTGGCCCTCCCGGTACGGCCGCCGCTGGGAAACAAAAATCACGGTTTTGTCATCGAGATATTTCACCTCATCAAAACTGCGGCTGTAGGCGCCAACCTGTTGAGCCTCCAGTGTTTCCAGATTCAAGTCCATAACCTTGAATGATGACCACGGGTAGCGTTCAATATCATCAGAGAGGGAGAGTACCGCGTGTTTCCCCCGGACATCATAGGCAGAAATGGACACCGGCCCGTAGAGTTTCCGAAGTACAACGCCGTCTGTGGACAGTGAGAAAAAGAAAGATTTGCTCAACCAGGACGGCCGCTTCTGTTCCATCCGGGTCCAGAGGGAATACTCCCCTTTTTTCTTCTCCTTGAATGTGTCCCGGACAATAAAATATAGAAATCGGCCGTCTTCTGACACGGTAAGTCCGGAAACCGGTTTGTCCATCAACCGGACGAGGTGTCGTTCCATGGAATCCGGATTCAGCACCATGATTTTTTTGCCCGTAACATAGTAAAGCCACTTATTGTCTCCGGAAAATACCGGTTGCCCGGCATCCTCAATTTCATGGCTTTGAATCTCTTTTTTGTCCAGTTGAATCACGTCCAGAGAACGCATTCGTTTCCCCTTTTTGTCCCGCCTGGACACTGTCACTGCTGCAAAGTGCCCGTTCCGGCTGGCGGTAAAAAACCCCGGACTCACCAATTTCGTGTAATCCAGGTGGGAAAACGGGCGATCCGGTGTCAATTTTACAGTCGCGTCCAGGCCGTCAAGTGTTACCGGAACAACACCATCAGTGGCCGGTTTTCCCTTCAACAGCATGCTGACTTTGTGTCCTCCGGTTTCAAACACCAGCGGCGTATCCGCCTTCACCGGCTTGTCATCAAGAAACAACAGGGCCTGTACACCTTTCTCGACCTTGAAAGAAGCTGTTTGAAAGCGCGGAACATTCAGATAACAGACCACAGCCACTGTTCCCTCTCCTGAAAGAACGACCGTGTCCGTTTTTTCAAATACAACATCGGAGGTGAACTCCGGCAATTTATCCCCGGCTTTCGGGAAAATCCCGGTGAGCATGGTCACGCCTGGCGCCAGTTTCGCCGTCAACACCGGTTTCAATGCCAGTGTTGCCGGGCGAACGGGAAGCACGAAGATAAGAAAACATCCGATTAACCAGAATCGTTTCATAATAACTCCTTAAATCTATTTCTGTTCCCGCCCATTGTCCCAGATTCTGTGCAGAAAAGCAAGTTTAAGTAGAAGGAAAGGCTAAGGTTAAGTTCAGAAAATACAGGGGATGGGTAATTCCCCCATTCCCGCGCACAAACACCTTCGCCCATGCTCTTCGCCGAAAAATGGATAGGGTTAACAGGATAGGCGTAAATTTTATTTCGGGTCGAATCCAAGGAGAAGTATGTTGTGGAAATAAAGCCAGATCATGGTGGCCAACCCCGAGTACAAAACGCCGACAGCAATGATTTTCACACACACCTTGTACCACGGCATATCCTCCCGGCCCTTAAAAAGAACCTCAAATGCCCGCATAAACACATAGGCACTGATTGTAAAAAATGTATATCCCATGTTCCCATCCTCCTTTTCAGCCACACCGCACAGGCGAAAATGGCGTCCCCGATTTTGCAGACTTCCTGTTTTTTGAGTATAGACGCCGCACTTATCCAGTGTCAAGAAAGTTTGTTACGGGAATCCGGATGCAGTATACTGTCTGTGAGAATCCAGGTTCACATGGGCCGTGGCCGAAACGGAGGATATAATGACAGAAAGAAACGGATCATTGACAGCGGAAAAACTGGAAGAAATGGTTCGGAGCTGGCAGGCATCCCGAATTGTGCTCAGCGCGGCGGAATTGAAGGTATTTGACCACATGGAAACACCGGCATCGTCGTCAACCGTGGCAAAGGCAATTGCTGGAGAACCCCGCTTCACGGACCGGCTCCTGAACGCGCTGGCGGTCCTTGGGCTATTGAAAAAGAAAAACGGGCAGTTTCAAAATACAGCGGTTTCATCCGCGCACCTCGTGTCGGGGAAACCCGGCTACTGGATGGGGCTGGCCCATACCGAACACATGTGGCAGAGCTGGAGCCGTCTCACTGACATCGTGAGAACGGGGAAACCGGCCCGGGCACTCCCGAATCCTCCAAAAATAGAAAACTGGTTAGACGCCTTCATCACCGCAATGCAGCAGTACGGTTCTGAACGGGCCCTCCGAATCATTGACATGCTGGACTTTTCCAATGTCAGAAGTTTCCTTGACGTGGGCGGCGGCTCCGGCGCGTTCAGTGTGGAACTGGCAAAACGTTTTCCGGGCATGGACATCTGTATCTTTGACCTGCCGGATGTTATTCCCCTGACAAAGCGCTTTGTGAACAAGAGCCATGTTTCCGGCATCCGCTACGCCGAGGGTAATTTCCTCGATTTTCTTCCGAAGGAAGGCTTCGACATGGTATTCATGTCCCACGTAATTCATTCCAACCCTCCGGAAGGGGTAAAAACCCTGTTTCGACATGCCTTTCAGGCGACGGCACCGGGTGGACAGGCCGTTATCCACGACTTTATTGTCAACGACGAGCGAACCGGGCCACCCTGGGCGGTGATTTTCGCCCTGAACATGCTGGTGAACACCGACGGCGGAGACACCTTCAGCGAATCGGAAACCCGTAACTGGCTGGAAGAGGCCGGATTTACCGACATCACCCACCGGGACACCGGCTTAAATTCATCCCTGGCCACAGCAAAAAAACCGGAGGCCCAACAGAAATAATGAAAAAACTCGCCGCTTTCCTGTTTGTTTTTGTTCTTCTCTGCCTCCCGCTGAAGGGGAAAGAATTTACCTTCCGGATCTGCCACATCCCGGAACACCCCTGGCAGACAAATCTCCTGGTCATCAACCCGGGGGACAGTGATCTGGCGCTGCAGCTCCATCACATCTCAGAAAACGGGAACGAAGCGGTCGGCGACATGCTCACCCTTTCTCCCGGCGGCACCACCCTACTGAACGCGGATGCCATAGGCAACGGAGGCACCGGATGGCTGGCATGCGATGGTGACACAGCCCCGGCCGTGGTGCTGAGCTACCGTTACAGTGACAGCAAATCCATCTGCCGCTTTCCCCTGTCCCCGGACAAAACCAGCACAAAGTGGCTGCTGCCGCTGCCGTCGGACGGACCGTCAGACTGGTACGGCATTGCTGCCGCCAATTTCGGAGACAACACAGTTCAACTGACTGTTGCCGGAATAAAAGAAGGCAATATTATTGAACAAATTACCCTTTCCATTGGAAAAAACCAAAAAGCGGTGGATACCCTGTCCCACATCTTCCGGGAACTGAACTTCCAGCGACCGGAGTGGCTTCTACTGACAGCTCCTGTGGCAATGCCTGCCCCCATCGGCATTGCGGGAAACAACAGCCAGGACCGGCACCTGTTTTTTTCCGCCGAAGCGCTTGTCCCCGCCGGTGAAGATCAGGCGAGATACGCCATTCCCCACGTGGCAGAAAGCAACTGGGACAGCACCGTGGAGCTCATCAACCCCGACAGCAGCAGCCTTGAAGCCACCCTCTATCGCCCCTATAAAATTCCATGCGCGAGGCCTCTGTCAGACACCCTGCTGCACCCCCTGGGAACCGCAAGCATTGACATATACAAGACCGGAGAGCCGGGACCACTGGTTATCAATTCCAGGATTCCCGTCGTTGCCCGGCTTCGCTACCACTACAAAGATTCTCCCTCGGTATGCAGTTTTTTCCTGGAAAATCGCTGGAGCCGGAAGTGGATTCTCCCGGATACGAAAGAAAACTATCTCAGCTGGCATGGAATCGCCATGGGAAATCCCCTGTCGGTACCGGTTGAAGTCACCATCACCGCCTACACCGCAGACGGGCCGGTGGCAGGAAACACAAGGACGGTGGAAAACGGGGGAAAATGGGTGGGACTGGCCTGGCAGTGGTTCTCAGATTACGAAGAAACGGCTCCGAACCTGTCTGAAGTTATTTATTTTCTAATTGAAAGTAATGTCCAACTGTCAGCACCCCTGCTCATTGCGGGAAACACCGCCCAGGACCGCCACGTCTTCCTGCCTGGAATCCCGGTGAATGAACCGGACACCTTCACTAAAAGCGGTCCGGCCCTCGGTAATTACTGGCCCACCGCTGGCTGGCGGGAATGCCGACCGGAGGAAGCGGGAATGGACAGCTCAAAGCTCCGAAAAGCCCGGGACTACGCCGCCAATCCCGCCATCAACACCCATGGACTGCTGGTAATCCGGGACGGCTACATCCTGGCGGAACAATACTTCCGGGGCAATAGCGAATCCACCATCCGCCACAGCTTCTCCATCGCCAAGAGCTTTGCAAGCTGCCTCACCGGGATCGCACTGGACAGGGGTGAAATCCCCGGATTGGATATTCCCATCTACACCTTCTTCCCCGAATGGCAGCAGCCGGACACCCCGGCAATCAAAAAACGCATCACCCTGCGGGAACTTCTGACCATGACATCGGGAATCAAATGGAACCAGGATGCCCCGGATTACGACCTCGACAGGATGATTTTAAGCGGAGACTACGTCTCCTACGCCCTGAACAAAGCAGTTGTACATGAGCCCGGAACCTACTGGCAGTACAGCAATGGCGGTGCCGCCCTGTTCTCTGGAATTATTCAGTCCGCAACGGGGAAAACCCCTGAGGAATACGCCAATGAGGCCCTCTTTCCTGAAATCGGCTTTCAATACGACATGTGGGAATCGGACCGGGCCGGCCACAGCACCACCGCCTGGGGCATCCACACCACAGTCCGCCAATTTGCCAAATTCGGCTACCTCTACCTGAACGACGGAAACTGGGACGGCAACCAGGTGATTTCCAAAAACTACGTCGCCCTTTCGGGCCAGCCGGTATCAGGTTCAGTCAACTGGTACGGCTTCCTGTGGTGGCTGAAGCCCTCCCTTGAAAACTGGGAAAATTCCCCGGTGCCCGACAATCTGATAATTGCCTGGGGAAAATACAGCCAGCAGATCTTCGTCATGCCGGACCAGAACCTTCTGGTACTCCGCTTCGGCAATGATCTCTACTCAACCACTGACGAATGGGATGAAGTCGAATTCCTGTCCCTCATTCTGGACGCGATAAAAGAGTAGTCCCTGAAGCAGAAAACCAGATGGATATTTTTAAACTTGACTTTAATTTTATCCATGCTAAAGTTAAACCATGTTTGAGAGATGGATCGCGTTAGATGCAAATAAAAGCACCCTGCTGACCGGCCCGAGAAGATGCGGAAAAACAACTTTACTTAAGCATTGCTACCCAGACTTTGCGTATGCCACCCTGGATGATCTGGACTTACTGGATTGGGCAAGGCGGGATGGGAAGGGATTGATCCAATCACTTGGAAATCGCGTAATTCTGGATGAGATCCAACGTCATCCACCACTGACAGTGGCTGTGAAATATGCCATTGATAAAGGAAATGCCCATTTTCTCATGACCGGTTCCAGCACCATCGGCCTGCTTGATGCCGGGGCCGATTCCCTCGCCGGAAGGATCAATATCCGTTCTCTTCCCACCGCATGCTGGGGAGAAAACCGGGGCCTCCCCACTCACCGGATTTTTGAAGATGCCGTTCCTTTCCCTCAACTGCGAGAGGCGGAGCGTTTGCTGCCGGATGCGATTCGCTTTGGCCAGTTTCCTGAAATTCTCACGGCAGATTCACCTGAGAAAAAGCAGGAACTTCTCAAAAACTATCGGGACACGTACTTTACCAGGGACCTGATGCAACTGACAAACATTGAAAATCTCGACGGGTTGATGGCACTTTACCTCAACGTCATCCGTTCCATCGGCTCATCCCTCGAAGTTTCAAACCTTGCAAGGGAAGCCGGAATCAGCTTTGTAACGGCAAAAAAATATCTGAACTCCCTCCTTCAATCCCAATTGACGTTCAGGCTGGCCGGTTATCAGTACGGACCGGCCAAGCGCTACACAAAGGCGGCAAAAACCTATCTCGCCGATATGGGAATTGCACAGGGATTCAGGGCCCGCCTGTCCGATGGGCAGGCAATGGAAAACTTTGTGATTGCGGAATTGGAAAAGCGGCGAAAATTGGGATTTATCCCCGCCGACCGCCTGTACCACTACCGTTCTGCAGGGGGGCGGGAAGTGGATGTTGTGTTTGAAACCGATAAATTCCTCACCGCCATTGAAATCAAATGCACAAAAAAGCCCTCCCGTCGGGACACCCGCAACCTTGAGGATTTTGCTGCCGGTGTCAATGCGGAAAAAGCCGTACGCTGCTTCCTCTTCTATTCCGGCCTCGAATATCAGGAAATCGGCAACGTGAACCTCCTCCCGATTGCCGCCCTCTACCGGGGGAAATGAGTGGAAAGAATTTACTGTCTTTGGTTTCTTTAATAGATCCTTTCGCAGAGGATATCATACCGGTCAATGATTAATAAAAGCCGTTAAACAGGCGAACGTAATGGGTCCAAGAACCACCTTGGAAACCTTACCCCTCTCTACAATATTCACCTGCTCATCTCCCTTTTGTCTGCTTCTTAACCATTTTATTCCCCGCTCCCCTATCCCTTTCCTTATCTATTCTTTTCCAATGATTTTTCAATTCAGTGTCCCAATCGAATGGAGGGATGCCAGCGTTGGACGTCCGGGCCATCCGGCCCCTGAAGAAACGGGGCCTTGTGGCCCCATTTCTTTTTGCAAGCGATGTCGATAAATTTATTTCATGCTCTGGTCGAGATCGGCGATGAGTTCATCCACATCTTCAATGCCGACGGAGATTCGGACAAGGCCATCGCTGATACCGGCCTGTTCCCGGAGCTCCTTCGGCATGCCGGCATGGGTCATGGACGCCGGGTGCTGAATCAAAGACTCTACCCCTCCGAGGGAAACTGCCAATTGGGCAATTTTCACACTGTTCATCATACGCTTTCCGGCGGCAAGGCCGCCCTTCAGCTCAAAACTGATGATTCCGCTGAACCCGTTCATCTGCTTTTTAGCAATTTCATGCTGAGGATGGGATTTGAGCCCCGGGTATTTTACCCAGGACACTGCCGGATGTGCTTCAAGGTATTCAGCGATTTTCTGTGCGTTTTCGTTGTGTTTTTTCATTCGAAGGGACAGGGTTTTGATACCCCGAAGTACCAGAAAAGCCTCAAACGGAGGGATTATTCCACCGAGATGATTGAGAATGTAACGGCAGGTTTTGTATTGCTCTTCGGTTTTCACCACAATCATTCCCGCAACCACATCGGCGTGGCCGTTGAGAAATTTGGTCATACTGTGAACAACAATGTCCGCCCCGTGGTCCAACGGACGCTGGACAGCCGGGGAAGAGAAGGTGTTGTCCACCACGAGGATAGCACCGGCATCATGGGCAATCTTTGCGGTTTCTGCAATATCAGAGACAACGAGGGTGGGATTCCCCGGTGTTTCCACGTAAATCATCTTTGTGTTGGGACGAACCGCATTTTTTACAGCGGAAAGGTCTGAGGTATCCACAAAAGTGTGTTCCACACCAAATTCCACCAACACTTTTTCAAGGGAGGTGGATGTGGGGCCGTAAACGGATTCACTGCATACCACGTGGTCACCGGCTTTCACAAATGCCATAAAGGTGGTGTTAATAGCAGCCATGCCGCTGGCGGTGCCCAGGCCCTTGTGGCCATTTTCCAGTTCCGCCACCGCGTCTTCCAGTGCTTTCACTGTGGGATTGAGCATCCGGGTGTAGATGTATCCTTCCTCTTTCCCCGCAAAAAGTGCCGCACCGTGATCGGCATCCCGGAACTTGAAGGTGGATGTCTGGTAGATGGGGGGCGCCACCGCGAGGTGTTCGTTTTCACTCATTCCGGCATGTACGCACAGGGTGTCCATTTTGTGTTTCATTTTCACTCCTTCTCAGATTTCTTTCTATCTCAATGATTGCATTGATTTCCCGCAATATTTAAATTGTCGTTCAGGTAGTCTTTTGCCACCTTTGCCGCATTGTCCGCCGCGACGCCAATGACCACGTCCACACCCTTGTCCACCAGGATTTTACGGGCACTTTCGCCCAGCCCACCGGTCAACAGTACATGGGCCCCCTGAGCCGCAATCCAGGAAGGGATTACGCCGGGTTCATGGGCCGGAGGAGTCAGGGTTTTGGCCTCCACAATAATTTTTTTCTCCGTATCCACGATAAAAAACGCAAAACCGGAGGCATGGCCGAAGTGGGCGTCCAGTATCCCGCTGGCATCCACAGGCATGGCAATGGTCTGGATGCGGTCATCTTTTCGAGCTGCTACGGCCGCTGCACCTTCTTTTACGGTTTCTTTTTTCACCGGCTTTTTTTCTTCCAGTTCACTCAACACTTTCACAATGGGGTCAAAGGCAGACATTTCCTTGAACGCATGCATCAGTTTTCCGTTGTCAGATGCTTCCAGAAGATTATGGTTCAGCGGCAACTTTGCCAGCAGGGGGACACCGGCGTCCTTCGCCATTTCTTCTCCACCTTTGCCGGGGAAAATTTCAATATCTTCACCACACTTGGGGCATTTGAAGGTGCTCATGTTCTCCACAATACCCACGAGATCCATGTTCATTTTTTTACAGAAGGTGATGGATTTCTGCACGTCTTCCACCGCCATTCCCTGAGGCGTAGTCACGATGATGCCCCGGGCATCCGGAACCATCTGAAGGATGGAAAGAGGCTCGTCTCCGGTTCCCGGAGGGCAATCTACCACAAGGTAATCCAGTTCTCCCCAGTCCACATCGGAAAAGAACTGTTCAATCAGGCCGATCTTCAACGGGCCGCGCCAGATCAGGGCTTCTTTGTCGTGGGGCAGTAGAAATCCCACCGACATCAGTTTCAAGTTGTCTGTCATGGGCACCGGAATCATTTTTTCCTCGTCCGTCATCCCCGGGCGCTGGTCTTTTACACCAAAAATACGGGGAATGCTGGGGCCGTGGATGTCCACATCGAGAATCCCCACCCGATGCCCTTCCACCGCCAGTTTTGTGGCAATGGATGCTGCGACAGTGCTTTTCCCAACGCCGCCCTTTCCGGACAGCACTACGATTTTATGTTTAATTCCGCCAAGGGTGTTCTTTACCTCGCGTTGCCGGGCAATCTGTTCCGGGTTTTGATTCATTCCGCACGAACCTGTCGAACAGGAATTTTCACTCATTTTGTATCCTCCAAATGATTCTGTAGATGTTGTCTATTCAGTCTCTTCAGCCAATCGCGCTTTGAGCCGTTGCCAAACGTCGGCCACGGCCGTCGCCACCGGCGAACCGGGAGCGGCCTCAATGACGGTCTGGCCATTGTTCATAGCCGAAATCACTTCTTCGGCATGATAGGGAATTCGGCCGAGACGGTCAAATCCGTTTCCCACAGCCAGAGCCTCTATGTTATCGGACATTTCAGGGTGAATGTCAAACTTGTTTATCACCACACCCCCGGAAAGTTTGAAATGAGACATCAGCTCAAACACCCGTTCCAGGTCATGGTACCCGGATATGGTGGGCTCGGTAACCACCAAAACGTAGTCCGCACCCGTTACTGACGCGACTACCGGACAGCCGACGCCGGGGGACCCATCCACGAGAATCAGCTCTTTCCCCTGCTCCACTGCCGCCGCTCTGGCATCGTTTCGGACCCGTGTCACCAGTTTACCGGAGTTTTCCTGCCCCGGGTTCAGCCGTGCGTGGAAAAAGGGGCCCAGCCTGGAACTGGAATGAAATACCGTTCCGGTGTACTGGGGTTCAAAAAGAATCGCATCGTGGGGACAGAAATAGTAGCAGGCGCCGCAGCCCTCGCAGGCCAGCGGCTCCACCACATAATCTTCACTGATGGCGTCAAACTCGCACACTTCCCGACACTTTCCGCAAGCGGTGCATGGGTCCTGGAGAATTTCCGCCAACTTCCCCCCTGTGAAACTCTCGGTGTGATGGGTTTCTGGATCCAGAACCAGGAACATATCAGCGGCATCCACGTCACAATCCGCCAGTACCGCGTTTTTCGCCAGTGAAGCCAAGCCCAGTACAACGGTGGTTTTACCGGTTCCGCCTTTCCCACTGATAATTACAATTTCCTTCATTGCCCCAACTCCTCTTTCACCGCATCCAGAAGCCCGACAAAGCGGTAGCGATACGCGGGAAGCTCACGGATGGCCAGATTCCCGTGGGAATAGCACTCCGCAATCTCCCGTTCCAACGGAACACTTGCTAAAAGACGGATGTTTTCGGTTTCACAGAAATCCGCAACGGAGGTGTTCCCCTCCATTGCCCGGTTTTCCACCACACCGAACTTCAGCTTCAGGCTCCGGCACATCTCAACAGCCAGTTTCAGGTCATTGATGCCGAACGGTGTCGGTTCTGTTACAAGAATCACATAATCACAGCCCTGAATCGTTTCCACAACCGGACAGGATGTCCCCGGAGGCGAATCCAGAATCACGACACCGCCTGAAGGCAGCCGGTCTTTGACAAACTTGATAACCGGTGTCGCCAGTTCAGTGCCCACTTTCATCTCCGCTTCCATGAACAATCCACGTCCGAACTGTCCCTTCAGGAACGTGCCAATTACCTTGTCCCGTTTACCGATTGCGCCTTCCGGGCAGATTCGCATGCAGAACCCGCAGCCGTGACACATGTCCTCAAATACATAGGTCTTGTCTTTTACTGTAATCAACGCGTGAAACTCGCAGTGGGAAGAACAAAGCCGGCACCCGGTGCATTTGTCATTGTCAATAACCGGCACCTCAATGGTAACCGGAATCGTCTCCATGATTTCCGGTTTGATAAACAACTGGCTGTTGGGTTCTTCCACATCGCAATCCGCCAGCGTTACCCCCTCACCCATATCCGCCAGCAGAGCTGCCAGATTGGTCGCGACAAAGGTCTTCCCTGTGCCGCCTTTTCCCGATGCAACCGCAATTCTCATGCTCAACCCCCTCGCAAAACCACATTAGCACAGGAAATCCGCTTTCAATGAACAAAAGAAGGGGTGCGGCCAAAGCCACACCCACAATTCTCATCTTATTCAATTCCTGTAATTACTTGTCCTCATCCTTGTCTTTGGCCAACTGATCCAGCCGTTTTTTCGCAGCTTCCAGCTGACGGGAAAGGGCATCCACTTCGCTCTCGAGAAATTGCTTCTCGTCCACAGCAGGGACAGAAACCGGAACACCCCATCCCGGAGCATATCCCCGGTGAAAACCAAAGCCACGACCCATTCCACGACCCATTCCGCGGCCAAAACCGCGGCCAAAACCACCACCGGCCATCCGGCCGCCGTTCACTGCGCCCGGAGCATCATATCCATTACAAAATCCCATTCCTCTACCGGTCCTCGGACCATAACCCATTGGCCCGGAATGATCACCATACGGCATATGCACCTCCTGTTTTATTAATAAAAAAATGAATAAATAAACTTATCTGCCGCGACCGCCGCCGCGGCCCATTCCACGGCCAGAACCACGGCCCTGCCCACGGCCAATTCCGGCACCTCTGCCCTGACCGCGGTTACCGCCCAGCCTGCCCGGACCCGGTTGTTCAGAACCTGGTCTGTCGTTTCCAGCGGATTTCCCCAAACCTCTACCGGTACGGGGACCTTTTCCCTCTGGCCCTGTCTGATCACCCTGTGGCATAAACACCTCCTACTGCACTGGCCAACTGTTAAAACAGCCGGTTTTTATATGGTTGTTCAGCCTTTGACAAGCTGTTCAATCGCTTCCTTTACCGTCCATGCGGGTTCAGCTTCCTTCATCTGAATCCCCGCAGTTTGCAATACCTGTGCGGCCTTCGGCCCGAAATGGCCTGAAATCACCATTTCCACACCCTTATCCGCGATAAACTGGGCAGTCTGTGTGCCGGCCCCCTGGGCCAACGCGATATTTTCACCGTTTCCGGTATATTCGGAATCTCCGGATTCAGTGTCATAAAAAACAAACCCCTGTGCCCGTCCAAACCGGGGATCAATCTTATCTTCCATTGTCTTTCCAAGTGTACTTACTGCAACTTTCATGATGCATTTCTCCTCTTTTTTATCTTCTTTTGCTACCACAACGGTGACGGCCCATCCCTCTGCCACGGGGCATTTCCCATCCACAATCATCACAACGGCCCCGGTTAACCACCTCCACGTTTCCACCCTCAATCACCAGTGCCTTTCCAGTGACAATGGCATCGGCAACCTTGCGCCGGGCCGTCTCCACCAGCCGGGAAAGGGTGGGCCGGGAAATCTCGATCAACGCCGCCGCACCTTCATGGTCCATACCCTCAAAATCCACGAGGCGAAGGGCCTCGAACTCATCCAGCGCCAAGATTATCTGATCCATCTCCATTGCGGGAATTCCCACCGCCTTGAACATCCTGAATCCCGGCTCCATTCCAACGAACCGGAGTTTCCTTGGTCGCGCCATCCTTCACCTCCATACCCAATGTAATGAACATATGTTCATAATGCAAGCTTTTTCTAAAAAATTTTCACAAAAATGACAAAACCGTACAATCTGAGCCTTTCTCATCCGAGTGAGCAGAAATAGGAGTAGGAGCAGGGGGAAGAAAAATCAAAGATCTGGCCATCCTCCTTATCACCTGTCGTGCTTCACTCATCCCAGATTCTTTTACTGAAGATTCAGGATGTGCCTGCGGCAGGAGCTGCGGCTGCAATAGCTGAAAAGGACCACACGGATAAAAAAAAGGGGGCGAAATTCGCCCCCTTTTCAGTTTCATAGGTAAAATATTTACTTGTTGACCTGAAAGGTGGTGTCACCTTTCTCAAAGAAACCGAGAATCTGGTTGGCAGCGGCAAGTGCAGCGTTCACATTTGCTTCCAGTGTCTGCGCCCCCATCTTCTTTGCAGTGAAAAATACACGATCCGGGTACTGAGCCAGGAGTTCATCTTTGCAATCCGGTGCAATATCAGACACATAGCGGAAATCCGGTCGTTTTTCCAGCATTTTCTTCAGTCCCTCTTCGTCAATCACTTCCTTCCTCGCCGTATTGATTACCGTTGCTCCCTCCTTCATCCGGGACATCAGGGGAAAATTGATGGACTTGATGGTGGGCTTGATTGCCGGGATGTGCAATGAAACATAGTCCGAGCGATCATACAGCACTTCCACTGAATCCACCGGTTCTACATCATCTTTCCGAATGGTATCCGCTGGGACAAAAGGGTCATAGGCCAGTACCTCCATGCCAAAACCGCGGGCAATCCGTGACACATTCCGCCCCACATTGCCGTAAGCCTGCAAGCCCAGGGTCTTGCCCTTCAGTTCAGTACCGGCTTTCCCGGAATACGCCCGCCTGGCCATGTAAATCATCAGGCCAAACACCAGCTCCGCCACTGCGTTGGAATTCTGCCCGGGGGTATTCATCACCACAATTCCCTTTTCGGATGCGGCTTCCAGATCCACATTGTCGTATCCTGCACCGGCCCGGACTACAATCTTGAGGTTCGGGGCATTGTCCATCACTTCCCTCGTTACCTTGTCGCTGCGTATAATCAGTGCTTCCACATCCGACACAGCATTGACAAAGGCCTGCTGATCCGGATAATTCTCCAGAACCTGCAGTTCATACCCTGCGCCTTCCATTATCTTCCGAATCCCGTCCACAGCAATTGAAGCAAACGGCTTAACTGTCGCAACCATTACTTTTTTTGACATGATTCCCCTCCATTTCACATAAGAACTCACCCGTTAACTGTAACGCACCACTCTCCCCTTGTCAAAGAGTTAAGGGGAAGTGTTCTGTGCGCCTGCGGCGCCTGTATTCTGTGTTCTGAGGGATAAGAATGGGAATGAGAGTGCGGAAAGAGTACATGTAAGTATCCAGATAATTCCAGAGCTGTTTCAATCGGCTCATTGTCATTTTTTCTCAAGTGTTTTTTTCAGCTCGGCAATTAACTTTTTTGATTTTTCAGGAATATGACAATCAAAACCCGAATCGGTCTTTTCAGTGGCAATCGTCCGTGTTAAACGTTCCAATTCCTCAGTCCCATGCAATTTTTCAATACCGATGCACGCAATGAATGCCCTCAAAAATGACAGGATGTGAGTCCAGTGGTTATATCCTTCTGGGGCCTGAATTTGCTCTCGCCAATCACCTACCCTTAATTGGATTTCTTTACCCTGCAACCATCTAATTTTGAGCCATGGATCCCTGTTTTTTATCCGAAGTTCAAATACAAAAGAATCCACATTATTCTTGTGCAATTTCCTTGTTGAAAACAGGCTTTTCATCAAAATCAATTCCTGGTCTGTATCAAAGCTAATTTTGTGTGCTTCTGTAGTAAGACTTTTAAGGGCCTTGGGCGTACCAGCCAGGAAAAGAACAGCCAGAACAATCAAGTTTTCGTATCCTTGAATGCCTGGCCTGTCAGAATGGACAACAAAAAAGACCAGAATAGTGGGAAGTATCAACCCGATAAATATGTTCCCATACAGGACAAGAGATAGTTTTTTGAAGATCATGATCTTTTTTCCCATATTTTACCTTTCTCAAAATGGATAATGTAAGTGTTTCAATCTAAACCCAGACTACCGGAATCCGGTCTGATATCCGAATTCCTTCCAGACTTGTCGTGGATGAGATCAGCTTTTGTAAACAATGGAACGCTTACAAGATCAATGTGCTTTTTCAAAGCTGCTTTTGTAATTTGCGCATACGCCAGCACATCCACTTTCAAGGCCAGACTGCTCTCAGCGAAAAGTGTCCATAGCCGGTCTGTTGCTTTTTTGTCAATGTCGCCCCTCAACACAAGGTCAATATCCGAGTTCGGGCGGTGCGTGCCCTGTGCCCTTGACCCGAATAAATCGACTCGGTCTATCCTGTCGGCAAACGGTGCCAGGATCTCCCGGATTATCTCCAGTTGTTGTTTTGATAATCCATTGTCCATCTTTTTATTCACGACCCTCTTCTTCCTGTGAGAATTGTAAAAGCTTAAAGTAAATCTCTTCCATCGCCGGCAGATAATGGGTCTTTATATCTTCAATAACACTTTCAAACTGTGCCAGATCGTAGGTGTGTGACATTTTGTTCCTGGCATCCAGCGCGTCCATCCATACCTGACCGTCGTTGATTAGTTTTGCGGCAAAGGCTTCTCGGATTACGCTCCGTGGTGTTACCTGGGGAATTACCACGTTCTGGAATTCCAGATAATCTTTCAATGTCTTCCATGCAAGCTCAATGCTATACTCAAAACGCTGGATAACGCCTTCCTTCTCAAGTTGGTTAAGCCCTTTCTCATCCTTTTGCTTCATTGCCTCTCTTAACAAAACATAAGCCCGCTGAAAATTATCAAAGCGATACAACCATCGAGGTTTTTCATCTGGCACTTCATACCTCCCTGAACAATATTCTCTAAATTCTTTCTTAACTGTAACGCACCACTCTCCCCTTGTCAAAGAGTTAAGGGGAAGTGTTCTGTGCGCCTGCGGCGCCTGTATTCAGTGTTCTGAAAGAAAGGGAAAAGAACTGATATCCATTGATAAGTTCCCGTTACAGTTCCAGTTTCTCTATTTTTTCTGTCAGAAAACAGAACATATCTTTATTTAATTAAACTCAATTCCAACCTTTCCCCCACTTCAGCTCTACACGCCGCGGAAATCCGGTTCCGGGCTCGGACGGTTGTCGACAATGGTTTCAAGCCGGCCCATCACATCGTCTGTCAGAAGCGACACATCATCCAGCGCCTTCATGTTTTCCACCACTTGTTCCGGACGGGACGCCCCGGTAATAACGGTGGAAACATGGGGGTTTTTCAAACACCATGCCAGGGCCAGGCGAGCAAGGGAAATCCCCAGTTCATCTGCCACTACCTGCAGTTTACGGGCCTTCTCAATTTTCACTTTACCCTCTGGAGTGTCCATGATGCTTTCTTTCAGCCACTTGTAGCTTGAAAGAGACAGACGGCTGCCTTTCGGAATTCCATTACTGTATTTGCCGGTGAGGATGCCGCTGGCCAGCGGACTCCAGATGGTCGTTCCCAGCCCAATCCGGTCATAGAGCCGGATATATTCTTTTTCAATCCGCTCTCGCCTCAGGAGATTGTACTGGGACTGTTCCATCAGCGGCGGTACCATGCCATTTGCCCTTGCGATGTGCCAGGCATCCATGATCATGTCTGCCGGCCACTCGGACGTTCCCCAGTACATCGCCTTGCCTTCCCGAATCAGCTGATTCATGGCACGGACGGTTTCTTCCACCGGGGTAAAAAAATCCGGCCGATGGCAGAATACAAGGTCCACATAATCCATTCCCAACCGGCCTAAAGCAGCGTCCATTCCCTCCTTAACGTGTTTTGCATGTACACCCTTATCATTGGGGCCAACACCTCCCCAGAAGATTTTCGTACTAATCACAAGGTCGGAGCGTTTCCATCCCAGTTTACGGATGATCCGGCCCATCATTTCCTCTGCCACACCGTGGCCGTACACCTCTGCATTATCAAAGAAATTGACCCCCGCGTCATAGGCCGCCTTCATGCAGGCCTCTGCCGTTTCATCTCCAATCTGGTCCCCGAATGTCACCCAGGCCCCGAAACTCAACGCCGAAACCCGAAGGCCCGATCTTCCCAGTTGACGATATTCCATCCCGTTTCCTCCCGTAGCTTTTTGTTCCCACCCTTTCCTGCAATTGTATCATCTCAATGGGAAAGTAGGGGTAGGAGTTGGAGTAGGGGTAAGAAAGAAGCAAAAAAAAGGCAGGGAACATCTGGTTCCCTGCCTTTGACTTAAGCTTGTCTGGTCTTGACCTTTTCCGGCCTTAACCTTTTCTCCACTTACCGGTGCCGGATGGTGGTTTTCACCTTCGGGAAAACGGGTTTTGCGTTGATTTCACCGGTCAGCACTTCAATGGCCTTGTTCAACTGAGCGTCCACTCCCTTTGCAAGGTCGTTGGGATTGTTGTGGACAATAATATCGGGAATAGCACCCCGGCTTTCCAGTTGATTGCCGTTGACATCCCAGATGCCAATGAAGGTCTTGCGAATGGAGCCGCCGTCAATGAGTCCGTGCTCGTTGACCGCAACGACAAAGCCCAGGGTCTGTTCACCGATGAGCTTGCCCAGCCCCAGCACTTTGAAGGCGTTGGGAAATACCTCCGCGTCGGAGTAGGAATGCTCGTTGCAGAGCACGACCACTTTTCCGCGAAAAAGATTGGACGGCCGGGGCATGTCCAGCCCGTCCCGCATCCGGGTAACCTGGTATTGGCGCCGTTCCAGATAGTCAATGAGCTGAGGGTCAATCCCGCCACCACCGTTGAAGCGGACATCGAGGATTAGCCCTTCCTTGTCAAAATAGGCCTGGATGGCATTGAGAAAGGTATTGAGTTGTGCTCCCATCATGTAGTTGAGGTGAATGTAACCAATCCGGCCGTGGGATTTTTCTTCCACCAGTTTCCGGTTGCTTTCCACCCAGTTGAGGTAGCGCAAGCGGTATTCGGAGGAAACCGGCTTGACTTTTACTTCCCAGGCGCCCTTCACTTCAGGCTTGTCATTGACTTTCAGGAAAACGGTTTTTCCGATGGTGTTGAGCAGGTACATGTGATAATCCACGTTTGTGTGGACAGTGGAACCGTCAATTGAAATAAGGTAATTCCCCGGTTTTACTTTCTGCCACGGATGGCCCAGCGGTGCCTTGTATTCGCTGTAAAAGGGGTTTCCGGCGTAAATCTTATCAAATTTGTAGAACCCGGATTTATCCGGAATGAGCTGTGCGCCGAGGGTGCCGATACTGACCCGTTTCGGATGGGGCATGTCCCCGCCACGGGCACCCTGGTGGGATGCGTTCAGCTCACCAACCAGCTGTACCAACACCCGATTTACGTCGCTCCGGGTCTGGCAGTAGTCAATCAGTTTGCCATATTTTGTCTTCATTGCCGGCCAGTCCACGCCGTGGATATCCGGATCATAAAAATTATCCCGGATCAGGCGCCAGCTTTCGTTAAATATCTGGTGCCATTCGGCTTTACGGTCTAAGTGCATGGAGAGTTTCGCCAGTGAAATTCGTCCATCTTTCCCCGCTGGCCGCCCGGCCGCAATAATCTGGAAACTCCCCTTTTTCGCCAGCAACAGTTTTTTACCATCGTGAGAAATGGTAAATCCCTGAATCCCCTTTGCAATAGAGGTCAGCTTTTCCTTCTTGATATTGTAGAGGTAGAGGTCAAATCCCATGTGAAAATCCATCTTTTTGCCGGCACTGAGTTTCTGCTCCTTTGGCATAAAGCCGATGTACAGGCCTTCTTTTGCCGCTTTCAGATTCACATAGCGATATCCGGTGACGGGCAAGAGCTGGACGCGGTTCATGATACCGTCAAAATCAATATTGACGGTAACTTTGCCGTCTTTCTTTTTATCGCCTTTCTTGCTCTTTTCCTCCGCTTTTTCCTTCTGGCCTTTCTTGTTGTCTGCTTTTTCAACCTTCCTGGTGTCTTTTTTCTCCACAACTTTTTCTTCGTCCCAGTCCTTTGCCAGGGGGTCTTTGTCCTCTTTGGCCAAACTCATCATGGCAATACGGGCATTCGCCCCTTCCCGGTCAGTGACAAAATAGAGGTATTTCCCGTCTGTAGAAAAAGTCGGATTGTGGTTCTGCTCAAAGGAACGGAAAAGCAGATGGTCTTTGCCTGCTGCCAGGTTGTACACGTGGATTTCAGGCACCAGGTTGCTACCAAGGATGGTATAGGCAATCCAGGCGGAGTCCGGTGACCAGGAATAATCCATCTGCCCGTAGCGTTTGGACCTGTTCACCAGCGTCTCTTTCTTTGTTTCGGTATTGTATACCCATAGGGCAAAATCGTTGGACTGGTAGGACAGGTATTTCCCATCCGGCGACCACATCAGGTCTTGCAGAAATTTGCTCTTATGACTGGTCAATTTTACAGGAGCTGTCTTTGCAAATTGATCCACCAGATAGATATTGTCCGCAATACCGTCCCTGTCGGAAATGAAGGCAATCTTTCCGCCGTTCGGTGACCACACCGGCTCGGTATCTTTTGAAGCACAATTGAAGGTCAGTTCCCGGATTTCTCCGTTCTTTGCCGGTGCGGAAAATACCTCGCCCCTGGCGGAGAATACCACCCGTTTTCCGGTGGTGGAAATGTCATAGGTATCGAGAAATTTCACCGGGTTGACAAATTCATAGCTGGGAACTACGTTCTGAACCGTATCCGGAACCTTGATTTCGTTGGTTTTCCCGGTCTGAATATTGTAGGCGTAGATACCGGCATTGCACTCGAAGACAATCCGTTTCCGGTCGGAGGAGAGGGACGGCCATTGAACATTGTCTTTTTTAAAATTGGTGAGCCGAACCTGCTTCTTTGTTTTCAGGTCCATGCGGTAGAGGTTTGCCATTGCGCCCTTTTCAGAGACAAAATAGACATTGTTCCCTACCCACATAGGCCAAGATTCATTTGTTAAAGTATTTGTTAGATTTACGTACTTTCCCGTTTTCTTCGTGTACATCCAGATGTCAGTGTTGGCAGTGCCCTTATAGCGCTTCCACCACCAGAAGTACAGGGAATGCCGATTCAGGACATAGCCATCCCCCTTGTCATTGAAGCAGAGGGTGGACGCCTGGTCCACCGGCAGTACCTCCGGCAATCCGCCTTCAATGCTGACTTTGAAAATACGGGCGAAAAATGGTGAAAAAGAGGCCGCACGGGACAGGAAATAGATTCCCTTTCCGTCATTGGACCACTCCAGCATCGCCGCACCCTCCGGCTCAAAGGTCAACTGGCGTACGGTTCCCCCCGCTGACGGAATGAGGTAAACATTGGGATTGCCGTTGAAATAACTGGAAAAAGCAATCCACTTCCCATCCGGCGAAAACTTCGGGTATGCTTCTGTTCCCACGGCTTTGACCAGGCGAACCGGGTTGGTTCCGTCGAGGTTGGCGGTAAACAGGTCATTCTGATAAATAAAACACACCTTCGTTGTCGAAGCATCCGGTGTCCGCATCAGATGCATCATGTTGGTGGCCATTCCAGATACGGACAGCACAGCCACGCACATCAAAACGCAAAATTTTTTCATTAAAAATCCTCCTGAAATCACAAATCCAGTCCATTGTACGGGGTTTAACCCATGATTGTTCAACATTTTGTTATTTTTGAAATAAATTCCCGTAATTCATGCAGAGAATAAGGCTTTTGTAACAATGGGCTCCCACTGCCTACCCCATGCCGACTGAGCTTCTCCCGATCATATCCGGAGGTGAACGCAACCTGGATATCGGGGTTCAGCCCTTTGATTTTGTGTGATAGCTCAACCCCACTCATCCCGGGCAAAATTACATCAGTGAATACAACAGCGATCCCCGGATTTTTATTGAATATCTCCAGTGCTTCATCTCCGGATGTTGCGGTCAAAACCTCGAATCCCATCTGGGAAAACACCTCTCTCGCAAAATCCAGGACACCGGCTTCATCCTCTACAACAAGGATTTTCCCTTGGAAATTCTCTGTTTTTTCCGGGATGGGAGGATGAATCAGAGAAGGGGAAATCGACTCCGAAGGCAATGGCCAGTACACCGTGAACACGGCTCCACCTTCTTTGCCTTCGGACAGCATAACTGCTCCGTCGTTCTGCCGGGCAATCCCCTGGACCGTTGCCAGCCCGAGGCCACTTCCCTTCCCCACCTCCTTGGTGGTAAAGAAGGGCTCAAAAATCCTCTTTTTCAGTTCCGGTTGAATCCCCGGTCCGTTGTCTGCCACCTCAATGGCAGCGTAATTCCCCGGTTCCAGTTCCAGTTTTTCAGCTTCGCCCGCATCCAGCTCAGTGGGATAAATCCGTAGCCGAATGACAGGGTTCGGGATTTTGTCATGGGCTTCTTCCAGGGCATCCCTGGCATTGGTAATCAGGTTAATTAATACTTGATGAAGCTGTGTCGGATCGGCTTCCAGTACCGGAAGCCCCGGGTTCAGTTCACTGGAGAAATGAATATTTTCCGGGAGAAGGCGGGAAAGAATTTCATTGAATTCAGGGAATTCCAGTTTCAGGTCCACGGGCCGCGGCACCCTCATCTGCTTCCGGCTGAACCCGAGAAGCTGGCTCACCAGAATTGCCGCCCGGTCTGTGGCCCGAAGTATCATCTCGGCCCGTTCCATCACCTGGGGCTGATTGTTTTTCAACTGAATCAACTCGGTTGACCCACGGATAACCGTCAAAAGGTTGTTGAAATCGTGGGCAATCCCCGCAGCCAGCTGGCCTACCAGTTCCAATTTCTGCTTCTGCTGAACCTGTCTCTCCAGTTTCCGCTCCCGGGTCACGTCCCACATGGTCAGTCCGTGGAACAGGATGTTTCCGCTTCCGTCCCGAACCGGAAAGGCGGAAATGCCCAGAATGGCACCTCCGTCCGCTTCTTCCTCTCCCTGGATTTCCGCCTCGCCATCCCAGTTTTTTCCCTCGCGGGTGGCGGCCAGGATTTCATCCAGGAATCCGCTGTCTCCACCGAGAATTTCCCCAATAGACTGCCCCCGGAACCCGGAAAAATCCACACCGAAAAACTTCCCTGCGGCGGGGTTGGAGAGAAGAAGTCGGCCCTCGCTATCCACAATAATGATACCCTCCTCCGCCTGTTCCACCAATGAAGACAGCGCAAGAAGCTCCCGGGAAGTCTGGCGATGAATTTTTATCTCCTGGGACAGGCGTTGATAGGCAAGGCGGGTCTGCCTCGTTTTCTGGCGGATCAGGAGCAGAAGGAAAAAAGTGTAAACGGCCAGGAGAAACAGCGCTAAGAACGCCGTTACAAAATAGCCCCGATGCTGTTCCCAGAATCCCCGGCTCATCGATGAGCGAACAAGCCATTTCCTGAGAATTTGAGCATAGGTCGAATTCGAGCCGGACTTTAACCGTAGAAACTCAGCGTCAAAGCGATTGAGCAGGGAAGCTTTAGCCTTCGACGCGGCAACTGCTACCGAAATCGGGGAAAATACCACCGGTGTATTCTCCATTGAAGCCGGAAATGCCCCTGAAAATGTGAAAAACCGGTTCACAACCCCTGCGTCCGCTTTTCCAATGGCCACTGCCGCAGTCACCTGGGCATAGCTGGATAGCTCCAGAAATCGACAATCGATACCGAATGTGCGGGTCAGAATTTTAATCCCATTGGGCCCGGAATAGAAAATGTCCCCCTTCAGTACTGCCAGTGTCCGGCCTTTTAAATCCTGAAGGGAGGTGATACCACCTGCCCGGCGGCAGACCAGCTGGCCCCAGTTGAACACAAGCGCTTTCCTTGAAAAAGACACAAAGGCAGCTCGTTCAGGGGTTTCTCCCACGGCGAGGAGAAAATCCAGATGGCCCTTTTCCAGCCTGTCCAGCCCTTCCTGAAAAGTCCCCGGAACATATTCCGGCTCCCAGTGGGCCCTTTTCGCGATTTTCTCAAAAATATCTACGATTAATCCGCGGGGCCGGCCATCCGGAGACATGAAAACCAGAGGCGGGTTATCATAAATCCCCACACGGAGCTTTGTAGCAGCCATCCCCTCTGGAATGAAGCTAAGCAACAAGGCCAGAAACAAATACAGTCTCAATTTATGTTTCATATTTATATATTAATCGATTCTAATAACTATTTCAAGGAAAAGGCAATTTTACAAAGTTTCCTGATTAGACAAAAGAGGGAAGCAGTTTGACCCGCTTCCCTCTTCTTGTACAAAACTTTGCTTTAGCCGTTTCCCCGGCTAATTGGGCTATGCCTTTGCTTTCTTGAGTTTTCCCCGGGTCATCACAATCAGTGCAATAGCAACAACCACAAGGGGGACACCAATCAACGGGCGGTAGAATATCCAGGCAAAGCCGATGGTGAACAGAGAGATAACCAGTGACAACAGAAAGGCAATGATCCCGGTACCGGCACCGACAATGGAACCAGCTAACGGCACCACATCCGCCACCACAGAAAGAGGACTGAAAATCAAGCTGAACCCGATGAGCATCAAGACAAAACCCACAAGGCGCAGAATCCAGGTAAGGACCTTGTTACTGTGCGCCTCATTCTTGAACATCGCAGCTGCTGAACGAGTCCCGTTTTCCAGGAGTTCAATACTTCCCCCGGCCTTGGTCTCGTAGGGCTCAAAACTGTTTCCCACCTGCTTCGCAATGATGCTGACAGTCTTCGGGTGAAGCACCCGGAATGAAACACGGGCATCTCCGATTTCAGGGGCATCGGGAGAAAATCCGACGTAAAATTCCCCATTTGCAGCCAGGGTGGTGGCGCTGATGGTCAGGGGGACATCCTTGGGTTCAACAGGCAACTGCTCATCTCCACCGATACGGGAAATCAGTTCCAACGGCAGGGTGAACGCCCCCAATGTCACTTTTTCGGCATAAAAACTCACAGGTTTGTATGGAAGCCGGGAAGGATTCTGGTGTCCGTCCGGATGTTTGAATTGGGAGGAATTGATGACATGATCCGACCACACCTTGTCGTAGGTGTAGGTGGTTATCTTTTTCTTCCCGCCCCCGAGTTTCTTCTTCGTTGTGGTTTGAGAACTCTCTTTCCACTGGTACATTTCAACTGAGCGTTCCAGCTTCAGTGCCTGGGCTGAGATCTCAAAAACAGGGTCCTTGAGCGTTTCTGTCGTATCCGCTTTCCCCGTTACATGAACCAGCTTTCCTTCGTTCTTCGGGTCCACACTGTCCGCTTTTGAAAGGACAACCGCCCCGCTGCCTTCTTTCAATGTTTTGTAGCGCTCCACCGAACGCCCTTCATTCCAGAACAACAGCCCGAAGGCAATGACAATCATAACCAGGCCAACCAGGATTCCTTTGATTGCACCCCCGATCCGGCCGAACCACGATTGATTTGTAACATCTGTAAAACTCTCTCCTGACATAAACCCCTCCATTTTTTATTCTTTCCGCTTCGTATTCCCTGACAGAGAGACTGTGCGCACTCTGCAATTCAAAATCAGAAACGAGTGAATCAACGCAGATTATACCGGAGTTTTCAGTAATCTGTCTAAACTTTCTTTTGTCCCTAAATCTGCACCAACTCTCCCAGGCCCCTCAGGGCCCACCGGAGAGGATGGTTCCACCGTGAGCTGTGTTTTTCCCCCGCCTCTTTCTACTTTTCCCTTTATTCTCATTTCGGCCACCTTTTGGGTTCGTTTCTATGCTATCTAACAATTACATTACACTACATCTTAATCTTAAGGTGGTTTTGTTGTTTTGATGCAGATTTGGAGGATGATTCGGCTGATTGATAATGGCCTGGCCAGATGATATAATGATGTTATGAAAAATGCATTTCAACATAAGGGGAGAATGCAGTGAAACTAGACCAATTTGTCCGCAAAGCACACATTCGGTTCCAGTTTGATGCTGATGATAAGACCGATTTTTTCAAGAAAATGGCAAGAGACATTACGACTATCCACCCTGATTTTGAAGAAGAGCGTTTGCTGGAACTCTTTTACCTTCGGGAAGAAACCATGAGTACCGGAATCGGGAATGGCATTGCCATCCCCCATGTCATGTATGAAAGATGTGAGAGCCAGGAGATTTTTGTCTACCGGCTGGCCAAGCCCATTGATTTTGCCGCACTGGACAAGAAACCGGTGGAACTGGTATTTGCCATGGTGGGTGCCCCTTCCCCCAGCAACATTATTAACCTTCAAATACTGGCCAAACTGGCATTGATGATAAAACATCCGGAATTTCTGGAAAAACTCCTTGCCGCAGAAAGTGCAGATGCCCTCTTCGAGGCCTTGATTCACTATGACTGACGCAAAGCTGCTTGTCTGTATCATCGAAAAAGAAGAGCGTCTCGAGGATGTTCTGGAAGCCCTGCTGGAAGAAGGAATTACCGGAGCCAGCATCCTGGATGCCAGAGGGATGTTTGAATATATGGCAGACGAAATCCCACTCTTTGCCGGATTCCGTGCCCTGATTCAGGGAAACAATCCCACCAACAAAATCATCCTGTCAGTCGTGCCCGACCGGGATACCCTGGTCCTCGCCATGGACACTATTCAGTCCGTGTACGGAGATTTTTCACTGCCCAACACCGGCATCATGTTTTCACTGGACATCGGGGATACCCGCGGACTCCCTTCCTGATATGTTCACCCGTCTTTTTGTCATCATCGCGGTGGCGGTGGCCTATTTCAGTTTTTCGGCAATTTTCAAAAAACGAAAAATCTCCACCTTTGTGGGAATGGAATACCTTATCCTTGGATTCCTGCTATCAAAATTTCCACTGGGGCAGGGATTATTGAAACCCCTGCTCTACCCCTTCCTTGGCTGGATCGGGCTTTTAATCGGCCTGGAAGTGGATTTCCATTATCTGAAGGAGCTGCCCAGGCATTTTCTGACGAAGGCAGCCCTCTGGGCTGTCGGGTTGACGATGGTAATGGCACTGGGCCTGGTACTTTTGACCGGCAACCCGATGCTTTCAATTTTCGCTTTGGCCCTGGCGCCCATCAGTTTTCGTGTCACTTCCCACTTTATACCTTCCCGGGGTATTGATAATCGTACAGTACTCTTTTTTGTCAGCATTCTTCCATTCTTCATTCTTCTGCTTTTCGCAGGTGCTCAGGCAGTTACCCTTTCCCCGCTTTCAACCGTGTATATGATCTGTTTCAGTACACTTTTTGCCATTTTCTCCCGGGCACTTCTTTCATTGAACCACAAACCGGAGGGATTGCTCCTGGTGCTTATCGGAGTCATTGTCCTGCTATCTGAAACCTGTGCCGTATTCCAGATTTCTCCACTGACGGTTTCTTTTTTTGCCGGGGTCTACCTTGCCAATACCTGCAAAAAATGCGACCCCATCTACCGGGACATTGCGGCGGATGAAAAACCACTGTACATGCTCTTTCTTCTCCTGGTGGGTATGCTGTCCGGCATTCCGGACAACCCGGAATTTCTGTTTTCCTCTCTTTCCATCATTTTGATTGCGGGATTGCTCCGCTTCGTATTTGTAAAAGTCCCCTGGTTCAATCTAAAAACTCACCCATGGGCCTATTTCATGGCGCCGGGGGGACTATCTATTGCCATCGGTACGGACATCTGGATACAGAACGGAGGCACGTTTCCGGCCGCATGGTTTTCCTCCTTTCTGGTAGCCGTAATGATCCTCCAGGCAATCGGCGTAATGGCTGGAAAAATGGGAGATGACAAATGAACTGGAGAGCCATCGGCAGCCTGCTGCTCAACATCATCGCCATTTCTGTCCTGTTTTTCCTGATACTAACCGGGAGCAGTACGGTATCTCACAGCGCTGCAATCGCCCCCTACCTGGCGTTGGGTTTTCTCATCATCGTCGCCTACCTTACAGGGATTCTGGCAAGAGAACTGGGCTTCCCCGCCCTTACCGGGAACCTCTTGGCCGGCATCGTATTCGGTCCGTCCCTTCTGGGATTTATCACGAAAAGCAACATTCATTCCCTTGAATTCATTAACACCATCGCCTTGAGTTTTATTGCCCTGTCAGCCGGAGGTGAATTGAAACTTAAGAGCCTCCGGGAGAATGCCAGCGTCATTTCAGGCATCACTTTGAGTCACACGGTTCTGATTTTCGGCGGTACCCTGGTGGCCATGGTTTCCTTCCTGAACATCTCCGGAATCCAGGGAATCGCCGGATCAAGAATCATCTGGATGGCATCCATTGTTCTGGCCGTAGTCGCTGTGGCAAAATCCCCGGCATCCACCATCGCAGTTATTAACGAGTATAAAGCCAGGGGGCCGTTTACAGACGTTGTACTGGGCGTGACCATGGTGAAAGACGTTGTTGTACTCCTGATATTTGCCGTTTCCATGGGAATAATCCGGGGAATCAGCGGTGCAGCGCCCTTCTCTCTTTCTTTTCTCTTTCACACCTTTGGAGACATTTTTCTGTCCATTGGCGCCGGCCTGGTTTACGGCGGATTGATGATCCTGTTTTACCGTTTTGTTGCCCGTGAAATCACTGTGTTCATTGTCATTGCCGCTTTTCTTGCCAATGAACTGGCAAGCTTTGCCGGATTGGAACAGATGCTCATGTGCATGATTGCCGGCTTCGTCGTTCAGAATTTCTCCAGGCAAGGGGCTTTGATGATTGAGGGAATTGAAAAAAGTCATCTTCCAATCTACGTCATTTTCTTTTCCATTGCAGGAGCCGGGTTGGATTTTTCATATTTTGGATCGGTTTACATCCTTGTCACGCTTTTTGTGCTTCTCCGTGTCGGCCTTATCTTCTTCTCCACTTTTCTGGGAGCGAAACTCACAGGGGCATCCCCCGCCATACGAAAATTTGCCTGGACCGGTTTTCTCACCAATGCCGGCCTGACCCTCAGTATTGCCATTATTGTCGAAAAGGCATTTCCGGACTGGGGCCGGCCGTTGAAATCCATCATCATTTCCGCCATTGCCATCAATCAGCTTGTGGGGCCGGTGCTGTTTAAGATTGGCCTGGTAAAAAGCGGAGAAGTGAGGCCGCAGAGCGGCCGTGACAGGTGATGGCGTACCTCCGGCACTGTGATACGTGATGGGTTCCGGAAGTGTTCTGCATTTTGAAAAAGCGACATGTGGTGTGGACGTCAGACAGGGAACCGGCCATGCTCCCTATAAACCGAGGCAAAAAAGATGAAATGACCGGCGGGAATCAACCCGCCGGTTTCAATGCCTTCAGTGGATAGATAAACCATTGCTCATCTCGCATAGCATACAGTTGATCGTCCACAATAAAGAAACGCCGGGATCCACCATAAAACATTTTACCATCGGGCTGTTTTTGTGCAAAAATAAGATTTTCAAAGGACAAGTCACCAAGCGAGATCCGTGTAGTATAGTTGCAGCTGCACACCACTACACTTTCTCCGTCACGAATAACGGCCGTAGCAAATGTGGCCAACCCCTCCCCCTCACGCAATCCATCAGCCAATACACGATTTATTTCTTTGAACCGGTCAGTAAAGACATCCGGACAAATCATAAGGTCCTTTATTGGTTTGAGGGAATGACGATTCAGTAAAATGACATCCGGATAATAAGGACGAGCCAACCACACATACTTTCCGGCCACGATCGGGATACCTTGTGAAAAATAGCGACCGTCCAGAAAAGGGTTCCCCATTTTCGGCATTGTTCCATAGCTTTCCAGTTTGCCGCTATCCATGTTAACGAAAAACACATTCGTGTCCGTTGCCGGGGCATTCAACACCAGTCTATGGTTCCGTTCATCCACAGCCAAATGTCGGGCTTTCCCTTTCAATAGAATTGACCGCTTAAATCTGCCGTCAACGCTGAACACCATTACTTTTTTCTGTTGACCGTCCAGTACATAAACT
>Ga0164318_10000334_pt1 | contig 34343 bp, 32 predicted proteins | sample GuaBasSedimGuay9_FD_113734 | JGI IMG/M metagenome (GOLD analysis project Ga0164318, IMG submission 113734) | Subseafloor sediment microbial communities from Guaymas Basin, Gulf of California, Mexico - Guay9, Core 4571-4, 0-3 cm | ecosystem: Environmental > Aquatic > Marine > Hydrothermal vents...
CACAGGTCATCATCATCTTTTATACCGTCTCCGTCACTATCATTATCTCTCAAAGGATTGATCCCGTCCCCATCGAAATCATGGAGTAACAGCATGATATTATTATTTGTTAAGAGTTTGTCCGAGAAATCAAAAGAAGAAATCATGACGATATGAGGTGTTATCCAACCACATCAACCATATGAAGAAGAATTAAGCAAAATCATCTAATAAAATCATCTACAATACTCTCAAGCCTTCGCTTTCTGACCATTTCTCCACAATTTCAAGACATTATGCGCTGTACAATACATCTTCCACTCACTATCACATTTATCATTGCCTCTTAGCAAGAATTTGTCCAGCCTCATGGCTGATTTGATGATACCGAAAACAGTTTCAACACTACTACCACACTTCTTGTAGGTCTCTTTACCCTTCTTTGTAAGCAGTTTTCTCTCCATACGTTCACGATGCTCATGTTCTTAGGAATTATACCTCTTGGAGGAGGTTGTTCTCTCATTGCCTATCCCATTCCCTGAAGGTATCCAGGGTACATTACTGTGGTGGCCATTTGTCCTAAACGTAAATAGGGAAAAGTGGACCGGTCGGGATTTGAACCCGAGGCCTCTCGCATGCCAAGCGAGCGATCTACCGAGCTGATCTACCGGCCCAATTGTTACAGGAGCATCTGGGTTATCGGCAATGAATATAAAACCTTTATGGGAGCTCCACAGTTGTTATTTCTTATTGAAGTGAACCTTTTTCTTCATTTTCTGCAGGAGTTCGTTATTGAATCTATCCAACAGCTCCATATTCGAGAGTCTGGTGAACGGTACGAAGAATCTTTCAACCGAATTCACCTTCCTTCCCTTCTTCAAATAGGTCCTTACGGTCATTTTGAAATCTCTCATATCTATTCTCAATCCTGTCAGGTACTTCTTATTGAACTCCATAACCGCTTTTCTGATCTTCACTGCAAGTGAGAATGACTCGTAGATGTCCATTGTAATAAGTCCATAATAGAATCCCAGAGAGATATATGCCAAATAGCTTTCTTCGAGTATGTTCACGAATGATTCCATATGCGGATAGATCATCAGATAGAAGAGCAGTGAAAGAACCGTCCAGTAGAGCGAAAACCTAAGACATATCTGCCCCTTGAAATTGAGAAGCTCCTTCGAGTAGTCCCACAACCTTATTTTGAAATAGTTCGTGAAGATGAGTCCCGTTATCAGTTCCAGGACGGTGGTAGTGATCCCGAATATTATTACCCTGATAATGATGGACATGTCCATGGATGAGATGATGTAGAGAAACGAGATACCAAAGCCATACATGGGGAGATAGGTTCCATTCAGGAACCCTGGATTGGTAAGGTGCCCGTTATGAATGGATCTATAAAAAAACTCGATAATCCATCCTGCCAGGGATCCGAGAGCAAATATGAACATCAGAGATATAAGGACCATCAATGATCGGCGAGGTCATCTCATTATAAATAAGCTCCTCTAACGATGTAATGGGTGATCATACATATTCCCGCATAGTATTGAACCATGAATCTAAGGTTTCCAACCATACTTCACTCCCGGAAGCTCATCGAGGGAAGAAAGGACCGATCATCTTTCCATGTCCAGAAGTTCGTTCTTGAACTGGATGATCCGGTGTTCACACCTTATCACATCCGCGTACCTTTCAACTCCAAGAAGAAGCCAGTATGCATCATCCCCGAACTCGTAAATGGCCCGTCTGAAGTCCTGGTACATCTGGAAATCCACCTCTCCCTTGTTGTATATCTCCTCGTACGTGGCATTTGCTCTGTCGAAATAAGGTCTGAGGATCGCAAGAAGCTGCTGTCTATCCTTCCGGCTCATGTTTACAACCCTGAAGAATTTCTCGTTCAGGTTCTTCTGGAACAGTCTTACAAGGTTCGCATAGAAGGCTCCTTCAATGTAGTTTATCGTATCCTCCCTAAGGGCAGCATAATGATGAGGTGAAGATTTTATCCTCTTCTGTGTGGAACCTATCAGCTGACACAGCTGGTCATAAAAGGGGTTCTGATCTTCCTCCTCTTTCATGTGTTCCACCGCTGATCGTTTCCATCGATGTTATGGAGGAGAAGCATATTAAATATTGCATATCAGGAAAAATCACGGATTATATCATCAAGGGTATCCGACATCTTCCTGATCTCGTCCTTTGTATTGTAAAGATAGAAAGAGGCGCGTGCGGTGGAGGTTTCCCCTTTTCCGTTGAACCAGGAATGAACACAATGTCTTCCGGACCTTATCGCGATATCAGCAAGCTCATCCAGCATCATGGCGATGTCATGCGAGTTGAAACCTTCGATCTGAAAAGGAAAGATGCCCCCTCTGTCTTTTGGATCCCGGGGTCCCAATATTCTCACCTTGTCCTTCAACAGCTCCGTGGCAAATGAGTTAAGTTCTACCTCATGAGAATGTATCTCATCAAGACCCACACTCTTCAGATATGTCAATGCCTCTCCGAGACCGATGAAACCGGCATAGTGTTGAAGACCTGCCTCGAATCTCTTCGGAACCTCCAGAAAATCCACACTGGTATATGTGGATTCGGAAACCGTATCCCCGCCGATCAGGAAAGGTTCGAACTCGGAAATTACCTCGGGCTTTCCCGCAAGAACCCCTGTTCCTGTTGGACCACATGCCTTGTGACCGGAGAATGCGATAAGATCCACATCCCATTCCTGCATGTCCACCGGGATGTGTGGAATGGATTGAGCGCAGTCCAGAAGAACAACGGCCCCCTCATCATGGGCGATCTCTATTATTTCCTTCTCCGGTATCCTGGATCCGTCAAGATTGGATACATGAACCATGGATACAAGGGCCGCTCCCTTCACCTTTTCCCTGTATTTCTCAAGATCGAACTCGTTATCGGGCAGGGACGGTACCGGTTCATACCTTATCTTTCCCATCTGATGCAAATGGACCCATGGAACTAGATTGGAATTATGCTCATGGTCCGTTCCGATGACCCTGTCACCCTTTCCGAAAGGAAAGCATCTCGAGACAAGATTGATGGCCTCGGTTGTATTCTTTGTGTAGATAACATTGTTGACATCCCATGCATTGATGAAATCCGAGATTATCTCTCTCGATCTCTCGAACTCATCCGTCACGAAACCCGCAATCTTGTGAAGGGATCTCCCGCCACATCCGGAATATTCCGTATAATATTCCATTATCTTGTCTATGACGGGTTTTGGCCTGAGTGTCATACATGCATTGTCAAAGTATATCAACCCGTTCGGATATCGTTCCGATTCAAGAATGGGAAAGTCCTTTCTCAGTCTTTCTACGTTCATTCTCACACCTCAACGGAGATCAAATAATGAAGATGATTATGATGCCCGGAAGAAAGAACATCAGCAAAATGAAATAGGCTATCTTATTCCATCTGAGGATCTTCGCACCATCAAGAATACCGATCGGAATCATGTTGAAGGCACCGATGAATATGTTGATCGTGGTGACAATGAATGCTATATTGGCAAGAATCGAACCGATCCCGAAAGTGAAAGAAAAGAAGAAGGCAAAAACAAATATGATCCCGAAAACCATGGCCACGAGGAGATTGGTGAGTGGTCCTGCCAGAGATATTATACCGTTCTCTCTTTTCGATGGCATCCCGTATATGATCACAGCTCCCGGAGCGGCAAACAGGACGCCCAGAAAAAGTGATATCACCGCTGCGAAGATCAGGCCGTTTCTGGAATAAGAAAAGGCTGCAGGATATCCATAATGATTTGCAACTACCTTGTGGCCCATTTCGTGAAGAACGAATGCGGTCAGGACCGCAATGAACGATGTTAGCAGAGTTATGACGAATCGTGAAAGAAAACCCTTCTGAGAAATTCTTGCAAGGAGATCAAACAACCCGTTGCTGGAAAAGGCAACGGCAAAGCAGAATGTCAGAACGATCACCGCGATTGTGAGTGATCTCCTCTCCTCTTCGGAAAATCTTATGCCCCTTCTGGGATCATAAGCGTATGATGGTCTCTCTATATCGAACAATGACATACGGTTTCCCCATGATGCGGAACAGAACCTATAAAGGCTACATGTAAATATTGATTATGGAGAATATGTTTGTTTGAAAGGACTCCATTTGCAGGAAACCGTCGGATCATCGAAATGAAATTTCAACTTCGAGTTCATGTCTCGATACTTCCAAGGAGAGTGATAGCCTTTTCCTTGTCTATGTTGAAGGCCATCAGGATGTATCTTAGAGAGGTCTTCAGTATATCGTCATCCGAAAGATTCGGATAATGATTCCGAAAATTCCTTGCAGAGAAGAAATAGGATGTTGCAAGATCCGAGAGGTAAACGGCAGAGTTCTCATCATCCAGTTCAGCCGCCTTTAAAAAGCATTCCTCTCCCTTCTTCAGGATTCCGTTCTCGAAGCAGAAATTGCCGTAACTCGCAAAATAGAGAGGATTGTCAGGTGCCAGATCACACGCTTTCTGGTAAAAAGAAGCAATTTCCTGGATGGTGAGCTTTGGGATTCCAACAGAAGCCTCCGCCATCATGAACCATGCCTCGGCGGTATCCGGGTAAGCCTTTGCAAGTTTTTTCAGAACATTGTAAGCCTTGCTGTATTCTCCGGCTGCCATTTGCATGTTTGCCTTGTCAATTGCTTTGCTGATCTCATCGGAGGTCATTGGGTTCCACCGGTACCTTTACATATCCCTTGGGATAAAAACATGACGCTTCGGTTATCCTTTGAGTTCCCTAAGGACCTGTTCCATTAGTTCTTCGTCGATGCCGCAGTAACGGCCCACCACCTCCTTGAAATGGGTCCATTGATTGTATCTGTTGTTTGAGAATCTGTCCCGAAAATCCTCATCCGACTCGAGCTCCTTCAGTATTAACCTTATCTGGACTTTCGTCAGTCTGTGATTGGTCCTTTTTCTTCTGTAAAGGACCTCAACCTTTCTTTGAAGCTCCTTCAGGACATTGATGTAAAACCCCATCTTTTTCGCTCTGGCGCTGCCTGTATACTTTATCCGACCACAATATTTGCAGTAAGGTCTTCTCTGGGCAGGGGAATAAATTCTTTCACTGGGGGATGGTTTAACCCATATTGACTTATCGGGATGGGTTTCCTCATGTTCACAGGGAACGCCGATCCTGTCGTCGTCTTCATTCTCCATGGAAGCCCGAAAGGACATATCCTATTTCAGGATTGTCCGATTCCTTCGGTATCATCAAGATTCGACCGAAACCTATTTCTTGACAATCCTAGATACTTGCACATGGTCTGGCCTTATTCCACCGTGAATAAATGGTGGGATAGAATGAAGTACGAGAGAACCTCCCAGTTGAAATGGGGAGCTTTTCTTATGCTTTTTCTCTCCCTCATCATGAGCATGGGGAATGGTCTCATCACTTTTTTTGGCTGGGCTTCCCTGGGATTGATGGGGTTCTTGCTGCTTTACAGAAGGCTTGAAAGATATTTCTTCATTGTTTTATGGTTGTCCGGTATATATGTGCTTATAATAATCGGGGGATTCATATCCTTTTCCATCTACGAGAGACATGGGAATTTCTTCCTTCTCATTCTCGGATATTCCGTACTGGCTGGAGCCTTCCTTCTTACCGGATACCTCTGGTATTTTCTAAAGGAGAGGAGGGACCTCATAGCTCTTGAGGGAACCTATGTGCCCATGGGACTCTATTTCATAGTGCTTTTCCTCTTCTACTGGTCAGCTGTTTTCAGTATAGTTGGATGGATAAGATGGGCGGACGAATCCCTGGGGACGCCCTGGCTTTACAAGGCTCTTTACTTCATTGCCGAACTCATGATGATATTGTGCCTTCTGTATCTTTCCGGCTATCCCGAGGACAGATTCAAAGCTCCTCATGTTGAATTCATGACGGACGGGGGCTTCTTCCGAAATCTTGCTGTCAACATATCAAAGGGGAACATGAAATTCACGAAGATGAGAAGGCAGATCGAGAAGGAGCAGAAATGTCCTTTATGTGACGGCCCTTTACAAAAGGAAGTCAAGAAATGTCCATCGTGCGATTCACCTCGTTCCTTTTACTGGTGTCCCAGGGATGAGGAGTTCCTTGTAAGATGCCCGAACTGCAGATCATTGACCCCCATCGGGAGGAACAGATGTGTTCAGTGCTCCATAAGGATGAGCAGCAACATCAAATGCTCGAGGTGCGGTTCCATAAACCCGGTCGATGACTGGGTATCTTTGAGATAGTCAAATGATCGGATTCGGCATTTTCTGTTGTCCATATCGAAATGTGTCTTCATAACTGCTAGGAAGATCCGATGGATGCATGGGCAGCTGCGAGCCTTGCAACGGGAACCCTGTATGGTGAACAGCTCACATAATCGAGGGGGACCTCGTTGAAAAAGTAAATGGACGTGGGGTCGCCTCCGTGTTCACCGCATATGCCTATCTTCAATCCGGGGTTTGCCCTTCTTCCGAGTTCAGTTCCCATTTTCACGAGTTTTCCAACTCCCGTCTTATCTATGGATCTGAACGGGTCCTGATCGAGGATCCCTTTCTCAACATATTCGGGAAGGAATGAGCCCGAGTCATCCCGGGAATACCCGAACGTCATCTGAGTCAGATCATTGGTTCCGAAGGAAAAGAAATCTGCCGATCCCGCTATCTCATCAGCAGTCAGGGCGGCTCTCGGGATCTCTATCATCGTTCCCACCTTGTAATCTATCTTCATTCCGTTCTCCGACATCACTGTCAAGGCTGTCTCCTCTATCAATCGTCTCTGCATTTCAAGCTCTTCCTTCTTTCCCACAAGAGGAACCATTATCTCGGGAATGACATTGATTCCCTTTCTCTTCATCCTGCATGCAGCTTCGATTATGGCTCTTGTCTGCATTTGAGTGATCTCAGGATAGGTGATACCAAGCCTGCAGCCTCTATGACCCAGCATCGGATTGAACTCCTTAAGTGACTCGGTCCTTCTCATTATCTCCTCTAAGGCAATACCCAATTCTTCTGCAACTTCTCTCGAAGAATCCGGATCATGTGGAAGGAATTCATGAAGGGGAGGATCGAGAAGTCTGATGGTGACAGGAAGACCATCCATTTCCCGGAAGATCCCCTCGAAATCGGACCTCTGCATGGGAAGCAGTTTATCCAGTGCCATTCTTCTTCCCTTCTCATCCCCGGCCAGGATCATCTCCCTCATGGTGGTTATCCTCTCTCCCTCGAAGAACATGTGTTCTGTCCTGCAGAGACCGATCCCCTCAGCACCGAACTCCCTTGCGGTCCTTGAATCCTCCACCGTGTCGGCATTTGCCCTTACTCCCAATTTTCTGAATTCATCTGCCCATGACATAAGTTGTGCGAAATGACCGCCTATACCCGGAGGTATCGTATCGAGTTTTCCGAGCATGACCTCTCCCGTTGATCCATCGATGGATATCCAGTCCCCCTCCTTGATGGTGATTTCCGAAACAGAGATCTCCCTTTTTCTGTAGTCGATTCTTAGGGAACCGCAGCCAGATACGCAGCATTTTCCCATACCGCGGGCCACCACAGCAGCGTGACTGGTCATTCCACCTCTTGCCGTCAGAATACCTTCTGCGGATTTCATCCCGCCAATATCCTCCGGAGATGTCTCGATTCTGACTAGAATGACCTTTCTTCCATTTTCAACCCATTCCTCAGCATCTTCTGCATTGAAAACTACACGTCCACTTGCCGCTCCTGGTGAAGCTGGGAGTCCTCTTGCTAGAACGGTCCTCTTCGCTTGTGGATCGAATGCAGGATGCAGAAGCTGATCTATCTGTGAAGGTTCTATTCTCAACACGGCGGTCTTCTTGTCTATCATTCCTTCATCCACCATGTCTACAGCAATACGAACAGCTGCGGCAGCGGTCCTTTTTCCTGTTCTCGTCTGGAGAAGCCACAGTTTCCCGTTCTGTACCGTGAACTCGATATCCTGCATATCCCTGTAATGCCTCTCCAATTTTCTGTATATGTTTTCAAGTTCCCCGTAGACCTCAGGCATCCTTTCCTCCAGGGACAGATAATCCCTTTTCCTGATCTCTTCCGATATATTGTTTGTCTTGGCCCATCTGATGGAACCTTCCATGGTGACCTGAAGAGGAGTTCGTATCCCTGCAACGACATCCTCACCCTGTGCATTTGTAAGGTATTCACCGAAGAAAATCTTCTCACCTGTTGCCGGGTCCCTTGTGAAGGCAACACCGGTGGCGCAGTTATCCCCCATATTTCCGAATACCATGGTCTGGACATTGACAGCAGTACCCCATTCGGAAGGAATGTTGTTCATCTGTCTGTATTTAATGGCCCTTTCATTGTTCCACGATCCGAATACGGAAGTAATCGCTCCCCACAGCTGCTCCCAAGGGTCCTCCGGAAAAGCAACCTTTTTTACATCCTCGATGAGTTTCTTAAATATATTCGAAAGCTCTCTCAAGTCCTGCCAGGTAAGTTCCAGATCGGATTCCACACCTTTTTCCGATTTCATTCGCTGGATTTCAACCTCGAAAGGATCCTCCTCGTCCTTATTTTCGGGTTTCATTCCGAGGACCACATCTCCGTACATCTGGATGAAACGCCGGTATGAATCCCAGGCAAATCTGGGATCGTTCGTCCTTTCTACGAGTCCCTCCACCACGGATTCGTTAATCCCCAGATTAAGTATGGTATCCATCATTCCTGGCATGGAAACCCTTGCTCCCGATCTTACCGATAACAATAATGGAGCTTCTGCATCACCGAAATTCAAACCCATTTCGGTTTCAAGTTTTCTTATCGCTTCATGGACCTGTTCCCTTACGATTTCCGGGAATGTCCCATCGGCATTGTAGAACAGGTTGCATACTTCGGTCGTTATTGTGAAACCGGGTGGAACCGGGATCCCGATCCTGGTCATCTCAGCCAGATTGGCACCTTTTCCTCCAAGAAGGTTCTTCATGTCCTTGTTTCCCTCTTCGAACATGTAAACGAACTTGTTCGCTTCTTCCATGGTTTCACTTCCGGTTTGACCGAAATTACCACTGATATTTATAATCGATGACTGAAGCATGATGATGGTATCAATGTCCGTCTGGAATGGACCATCTTGTTAACCGTATTCTAACGATTGTTCATTTTTTTCTCGAAGAGAGAGCTTTTGCCACCTTTATTATCGTCTCTGACTTTGAGAACTTCTTCATGACCTTTACTCTTCCTTTGGGGTCGTACCATCTCGATGGATGGGCCCTGCCCTTTTCCAGTTCGGGGTTCAGGGATAGTCTTCTGCATACATTGAAAATATCTTCACACGAAGGTGACGTTACGGAAAGTTCCTTACTGACCCTTCTGCCTTTTTTCCTGGATATCCCGGAATCGAAATACTCAGGCCAGAGAATTATGTCATTATACTCTCTTCTGGCCATGAAAGAACATCCCTCTTACGTTCATTTCAGAAGAACGGCGTTGATAACACCGTCCTGACCCGGTCTCGATGTTACCCTTGCCTTCCCTTTGTTCGTGTCGATGATGGCTCCCTTTGTTATTATGTTCCTTCTAACATAGTGAGGATTGGCAGGATTCTCGAGCACTGTTTTGATTGTGGCTTTGAATGTCTTGTTCTTCTTTGGATCATGGATGTTCGCCACATCGGATGTGAGAACCCTGAATTTCAGATTCCCGCCTGCGGTCTTGACCCTTTTCCTAGTGGTCTTGCCCACGACGGTTATCTGTTGTTCCCTACCGATCTCGGATTTTCTCTTTCCCCTGTGAAGTCGGTAGCGACCACCAGTGCTCTTTCTTCTAGATCTTCCCTGCCAGAGAGCCATTTCATTCACCTTGGTTAGACTTGGCGCCCATGCTCGATTGTGTATTTAAAGGTTACCCACATGATAAATATCGGTGTCCTCATTATCCATATTTTTGTGAAGGTGATATATTGACAGAAGTACTATACATGAAGGATATCAAAGGATGTTATCTAAGAGAATTCGATGCCATGGTGGTCCGCTCGGATGAAGATAATTCAAGCGTTGAACTCTCGAAAACAGCATTCTATCCCCTTGGTGGAGGACAACCTTCCGATAAAGGTTTTATCGAATGGGAAAATGAAAGATCAGCTGTAAGGGAAGTGATAAAACGAAAGGGGATCCTCCACTTTCTTGATGGTCCCATCCCTCCCGCAGGAAAAAAAGTTCACTGCAGTATCGACTGGAATCTTCGATACGGTCACATGAAGATGCATACCGCCCAGCATCTTCTATCAGCAGTGATATGGAACAGATACGGAGCTTCCACTGTTGGAAATCAGATTCACAAGGATCGATCTCACATAGATTTTCATCCTGCTTCCTTCTCAATGGAAGATCTGAAATCCGTTGAGAAGGAGGTGAATGACCTGATCGGAGAAGCGCATTCCGTCAAGGTGGAGGAGTATCCAAGGGAATTGGTCGAGAAAAAGGTCGAAAAAGGGAAGGTCGATCTTTCAAGACTACCGGCTTCAATCAGCACTCTCAGAGTCATACTGATAGGGGACAATGGGAAAATAGATATCTGTCCGTGCGCAGGAACACATGTTGCAAACATCTCCGAACTGGGAAGAATGAACATCGTAAAGAGAAAATCCAAGGGTTCTGGAAAGATAAGGATCGAGTATGAACTCCTATGATCAATGTCTCCAGAATGGGATCTCCCGTCCATATCCGGCCAGAGGAAGACCGGTCAAGGCCGCGGTATGATAACTATCAACAACCAGCATGGACCTGTCCAATTGTTCCAAGGATTTCAAGTTCAATGTGTCCAGATAGGAGATGATCTCATCCCTCAATGATTTGATGGATATCTGAACGGTCTCTCCGATGGATGCCCAATCCAATTTTCTTTCAACAGTATTTTCATTCGGAAGAATCTTCCGTCTGAGCAATGAGTCAATACCGAACCCGTCAACGCCCAGAGCTGCAAGTTTTATTATATCGGCAGCATTTCTGAAAGGGCTGGATAAAAGGAATTTCACACCCTTCTCTCTTGATTTGAATATATCCATGTGTTCAACCATTTGAATTGCTGTCGTAACAGGTTCTCCCGTGAATCCGAAGAAGGAAGGACCATTATGATCATCATCATCGAACCCACATCGGATATGGATTGCATCAGCTTCGGTCACTAGAACATTATCCACGTCGTTCACGAGGTCAATGGCCCTGATGGAAATTATGATCGGAATATCTCTTGTTTCCTTCAGCATGCTTACGAAATGGATCAGGTCCTTAGACTCCTCGAGTTCAGGGTATTCCCCGCATTCCTTAGACGAATTGCGGCCTGTATCACCTTCCGGCGGACCCAATTCCAACCATAAACAGTCAGACATCATGAGGAGAGAAGCGTCCGGAACCTTTCGGCAAGTGCACAGGTCGTATAGAACAGGAGGGGAATGGATCTTGTGAATCTCCTTCTGGTCTTTGCTCATCTTCCCGTGAAGGTTCATATTGATTCCCGAGAGACAGGACCCCAGTGATATGCCGGTGAAAAGGTCTCCGTCCAGGTTCCTTGTTATATATGGAGGCACGATGAAAGGGTTCTCTAGTTCCAGAGGTTTTTCGATACCATTCTTTCCTATGGTAAGACTTTCCAATGCAGGTGTTTCGGAATGGTTCAATCTTTTCAATGTAGAAGAAACAAACCTGATGGAATCGAGCTGGGCGAATTGCGGATGCTTCATCTCATCCACCCCCCTTTCCAAAGCTGTATTTTCTGAAACCCACCGGTGACGCATCTATCCTGTAATGTTCGAAATACCGCTTTAATTTCGAGATATCTGATTGGGAAAGATCGCTCATTTTCAAGCTGTCATCTTGATTCTTTTTCGGTTCCTCGGTTGTGTACAAGATGCCCCCCGTAGCTTTTTTTCCTATTGAACCCCCCAAATGACCCGTTACTATTATTGTTCCTGCTTTCATATCTTCACCGATATCTCCGTAGACATCTCCATCTATGATTATAGTACCCCCATTGTTGCATTTCCCCAACCCGGTGGAGGAATTCCCACGGATGACAAGGATGCCTCCCAGCATGAAGATTCCGCAGTTCTTTCCAGAGTCACCCCTGACGATCACACCGCCTCTTGACTGGTTGTCTGCAGCAAGATCTCCGCAGTTACCGTCAAGGACTATCACGGGTCCATCATTGAATGCCCCGAGATATCTCCCTGCATCCCCATTGATGTCTATCTCCACATTGCCTTTCAATCCCACTGCAATGTTGTCCTGTCCGGATAGACCCGATATTCGTATACGGGTGGATCTCTTCAAAAGGTCCTTTATGGCCTGGTTGATTTCGCGGGAGCTCTTCTTTTCGATGTTAGTCCTTGCACCGCTGTTTTGGGCCATTATCTCACCTATTGAATACCAACAAATCCGTTGTAATGATATTAACCTTTCTTGTAGCGAAGTATTCTTGAAGTCAAAAGCTTTATCACTACCTGGAGGATTGTCAATATGGAGAAAAGAAGATGACCGATCCCCTGATACTCAAAGGATACAGGGCATTGAGGAGAAAGGACCTCAGGTCCGCTCACAATTACTTCTTAGCCGCGGAAAAGCAAACCTCTGATGACAATGTCAAGTATCAGGCCCTCATAGGTCTGGGCCTCACATTGAAAGAACTTGGACAATACGAAAAATGCGTGGAAGTATTCAAGAGATCGGTAGATTTGGTTCCTTCACCCAAGGAGGCATTTTTCAATCTGGGTAATGTATACGAGGAAATGGGAGACCATGCTCTTGCAATACAGAATTACGATCTGGCGATTGCCATCGATGCGAACATGCATGAAGCCCATCTGAATAGAGGAGTGGCATGGTACAATCTTGAAAAACACGAACAGAGCATAAATGACTTCAAGAATTCATATCCTTCCGAGAGAATTCGCAGCCTATGCCTTTCCAACATCGGCATAGCTCATCTTGACCGGAAAAGGTACGAGAAAGCAATAGATTTTTTTGATCGCTCCCTTGAAATCGATCCCGAGAACATACATGCCTTATGCGGCAAGGGACTTGCATTATATGCCATGGATCAGTATGATGAATCGATGATATGCTTCGATGCGGCCATATCGATAAAGGACGATTTCTATCTGGCACATTACTATAAAGGCCATATCTTGAATGGACTGGATCTGCTTGAGGATGCAGAGGAATCCATATTGAATGCCGTAAGTATCCGTGAGGAATATCCATTGGCATGGTTCGAACTTGGACAGATAAAGAAGATGAAGAATGATGTGAATGGAGCATTGAAAGCTTACGAAAAAGCCGTTCGTTACCATGAAGATGTGTTCGAGGAAGCACTATTTCAGAGGGGGAAGCTGCATATGGAACTCGGACAGCCGGAAAAAGCCGTAAAGGATTTCAAAAAGATCTGCAAAAACAACCCGCATGTCGGCAGGGTATGGCTCGAACTGGGCAAAGCACTACTCAAACTGGATGGAAAGGAGAATGCGGCTGAAAAGGCACTTAACAATGCCTATCTATTGATCCCTTCCGATGTGGATGTTGTGAAGACCTACTCCCGGCTGTTACTGAAAAAGGGATATACGGAAAAAGCCTTCAAAGTATTGAAGGAGGGAATGGAAAGAACCCCGGATCCCAGAGTCGGTCTTATGCTGGCAGCAATACAGAAAGATCTCTCAAATCACTCGGACGCTGTGATCACCTGCGAAGAGGTCCTGAATATGGAACCCGGACTGACGGAGGCATGGCTCCTTATGGGAAGATCATATGGTGCTCTCGGAAAGGTGGAAGAATACAAACAATGCTTGAGACAGTATCTTCATAAAAAACCGGAGGACAATTTGGTTCGAAGGGAGCTATCCGCTCTGGGGGAGTGAAAATTCCCTCATTCCCTTACAGAGATTATGGAATCAAGGACCGTCCCATCTATGTACTTCACCAATCCAATCAGTTCATCACCGAATCTCGGCTCGATGTCCTTTCCTTCCTTCAGTGAAAGCTTTCTTAGGTATTCCATCTGTTTCACCGGTAGATCCTTTGAAAGCAACGCTTTTTCTATTTCCTCATTGCGTTCCCTGACCTCATCCCTCACGTGTTGAGTATTTACAGCGAGTCCTTTCTCCGTGACCACTATGTCTACGAGCTCACCCGGAGTTGATATGGTGGTGACCTTTTCCTTTATTATCGGATTTCCTTTTCTCGATAAAGGGACCGTTATGAAGGTCAATTGGGAACCATAGGCAACATCCTGATGCCCCCCTATCCCGTGAAGGAGATATCCATCCGAATGTGTGTTAACGTTAACGTTGAATCCAACATCGACTTCCGTCGCTCCGAGGAATGCCGCCTGTTCGGGTTCCGTCGATGTTGCCCCGGTATGGAGATTCGAATATTGATCCACAGTTATCTCAAAATGATTCGTATCATTCAGCAATGAATTTATCGCCGATAGATCGAATGCCTGACCCGTTGAAAGACTTTTCAGAGTTCCATTTTTCAACATATCAACAAGGTATCTGGTGGTCCCTCCGTTTGCATATGAAGCGGAAAGACCTTTCTCCCTGAACAGGTCACCTATCCTTTTGGTAAGTGCAAGTGATATCCCACCTGCACCGGCCTGAAAAGAGAAACCGTCTTTCAACAGGCCAATGGAATCCATTACCAACATGGTATTCTCGACTATCTTCAGGTGATCCGGTCTTTGAGTTATTTTAAGGGTGCCGGAAAGAATACCGGATGGGTCACCTATCGAATCAACCTTCACAATGTAATCGATGTTCGTACCAGGGATGGATATCGGATAAGCAGGAAATGGGACCAGATTGTCCGTTATGACGACGGATCTCTCGGCATAGAACGCATCTGCAAACCCGAAAGCCAACGGGCCAAAGGCGGATTTCCCCTTCAAACCGTTGCAGTTTCCGAGTTGATCGCAACATGAAGCCGCAATGAAGGCAACGTCTATCTTCAGCTCCCCCTGTGAAATTGCCCTTACACGGCCGGAATGACTCCTCAGAATAACCGGTTCATCCATATTTCCCAGACTTGCAAACCTGCCCACCGGTCCGTTGAGGGATCCTTCAATGGAGCTTACCGTCTTATCCTTTATTGCCTCGATTATGGGTTCATGGACGGGAAACATCGCGGAGGGCAGAATCCTTAGATTCTTTATCCCCTTCTTTCGAATTCTCTCAATGACCATATTCAGGACTCCATCCCCGTTTCGAAGATGATGGTGAAATGATATGGTCATCCCATCCGAGAGACCCGTTTTTTCTATTGCTTCATCAATTGATGAGAGGACCTTTGATTCCCCCGGTCTTCTCCATCTTGTGACTCTGCCGACTTCCCTGTGGACGAGCGGTTTGATACCAAGGTGGGATTCGTAGGGTAGGAATACCCTTCCGTTCAATTCTGCAGGCATTGCCCTTCCCTTGGCGTTGCTGACCATCTTTATACTCCGAAGTTTTCTCATGAATGGACATGGAAATGCGGATATAAAACATTCCTTCAGGCAAGCCTGCTTAACTTGTTCGACAATTCCATGAAAAGGTTCTCATCCAGCTGTTCGGGTCTTCTGTCCGCAACATCCATATCTTCAAGGATCCATTCAATGTCATCCATGTCCAAATCCAACCCGATGGACCGCGGATTCAGGGCATTCTTCAGCTTCTTCCTTCTATTTAGAAAAACAACATGAACAAGTTTTCTGAACATCTCCGGGTCTTCCGGAATCTTCGTGAATTCTTCCTTTGGTCTGTAAGAGATAACGGAAGCATCCACCCTGGGTTGAGGATGGAACATGTTCTTTTTCACATCAAAAAGATGCTTGAAATCCATCTTTGTTCTGAACATCACTGAGAGCTTTCCGTAATTCCTGGAACCGCATGGGGAGATCAATCTTCCTGCAAATTCCTTTTGATACATTATTACGGCTCCCTTGAAGGGATTTCGTTTCAATTCGATGAAACGTGTGCTATCCAGAAGTCTGCCGGTGAATGAGGATGAGATATTGAAAGGAAGATTGGAAACTATAAAATGATCTCTCTCACCCATACTGTCCAGGATGTGAAGTGCATCGTCGTTGATTACCTCCAGATATCCTTTCAGTCCCGAGTGGAATTTCTTTTTAAGGTAATCACACAGCAACCGGTCCTTTTCAACCGCAATAACCTTAGCTCCTCTTTTCAACAGTCGTTCTGTAAGAATGCCAAGTCCGGGGCCAACTTCAATTATATGTTCAAGATCTTTTTCCGGTATGCATTCAACGATCCCATCTGCAATTTGTCCATTTACAAGAAAATTCTGGCCATAGGACTTCATGGGTCTTGTTCCGATTCCCCTGAGTGTTGTTTCAATATTCTCGACAGGAAGCGTTTTCCTGCTTCTCACGGCCATGGTCTACCTAGAATGAAAAGATATAAGTACTATTCTATCATGGGTGGTGACGATGAAGCTGGAACTCATTTCAAAGGAAAAGAATTCTATGGAGCTGAAGATCCATGATGAAGGGGAATCCCTGCTCATTCCACTGAAAAATCAACTCCTATCCGATGAAGCTGTGGAATACGCCAATTACAATGTAAGGCATCCCAAATTGGACACACCTCCCTTCTATTTCAAGGTGAGGTCCGGCAAACCTCAGAACGCTCTGAAGAAGGCATGCAGGGCACTGTCGAACACTTACAAGGAAATGCTTGTCCAGTTCCAGAAACAGAGTTGATGGAATATGGATGAGGCTCCCAAACCTCCAGTCGAGGAACTGGACGTTGGGCTTGAAGTCTATTATACGGATGTTTTACCCATCGGGGGAAAATTGAAGAAAGAACCCGAAGATTTCATTGTTAACGAAATCTCAGACAAACCCCCCGAGAAAAGGGGTGGCGAATATACAATTGCACGGGTAACCGTGAGAAACTGGGAGACAAATCGATTGATCAAGCTCCTCTCTCAGAAATTGGGAATATCCAAAAGAAGAATAGGTTTTGCCGGGACAAAGGATAAGCGGGCAATAACAAGTCAATTGATGTCCTTCAAGTGTCCAATTGATGACGTCTTATCAATCTCATTGAAGGATGTTAAGATAGAGGATGCCTATCAATCGAACAGGGAATTGACCATTGGCGATCTCTATGGAAATGATTTCAGAATTACCATCAGAGACATTACTCTTTCCAAGAATGAAACACAACAGAGGGCCGATAATGTCATCCAGACATTACTCAAGATTGGAGGAGCTCCCAATTTCTTCGGCATTCAAAGGTTCGGATCCATTCGTCCCATTACCCATCTCATAGGAAGAAACATTCTACGGAGAGATTTTGAGCAGGCCGTAATGACATATATTGCATATCCCCTTCCATACGAGAGTCAAGCGGCAAGAGAGGCCAGGGAGAGACTGGAAAGGGAGAGAGATTTCACCGAGGCATTGGATTATTATCCCAAGATGTACTCTTTCGAAAGGACAATGATCCATTATCTTTCAAGAAAACCGGGTGATTGGACCGGCGCACTTGAACAGGTGCCTGATAATCTAAAGATGATGTTCATACATGCATATCAGTCATACCTCTTTAACAGAATCCTTTCGGAGAGGATCAGAAGGGGTATTCCTCTTAACGAACCACAAGTAGGTGACCTTATCATTCCGTTGAACAAGAAGAACCTTCCAGATCATTACAGGTATATTTCGGTGACATCATCAAATCTGAATGAAATGGTCGAGGTCGTAAAAAGAGGTCTTGGTTTCGTTTCCGGGATCATAATGGGAAGGGATGCAGTCTTTGCGGGAGGGGAGATGGGAGAGATAGAGAGAAAAATAACCTCCTCCGAGGGGATAGAAAGGAGTGATTATGATCTGCCCGAGGTCCGGGGTCTTTCATCCAAGGGTATCAGAAGGGAGCTGATCAGTCCATTGTTCGATCTCAAGTGGAGGGTAAACGAGCTTCTTCCGGGAGATGTCACACTGGAACTTGTTTTCACTCTATACAAGGGTGATTATGCAACCTCTTTTGTAAGGGAGCTAATAAAAGGAGGATTGCTGGATTATTAGTTAATCAAATTCGGATCCTTCGAAATTTACTTTCACTCTTTTGCACTTACGCCCGGTTCGATCGAATGATCATTCTCGATAAGAAAAATATTTATGTAAAATCCCGATACAGCAACTTGTCCTATCGGAGAGATGGCAGAGTGGCTATGCGGTCGACTGCAGATCGGCTTTATGGGAGTTCGAATCTCCCTCTCTCCACCTTTTCTTTTCACCATGTATAGGGGATACTTTCATATTTACATTTTTAAAAAATTGCATAATAAAAAGACAATATCTCTTCTTGTCCATGTATTTGTTTGAAATATTATGATATTTCGAGATATAAGAAATGAATTCTTAATTTCCGTGAATTGAAGAAAGTTTCTTTATCATTCGAGATTTATCGATTGTTATAACAATATATTTATATTGTTATTACTTTTTCGAGAACTATGAGAAGGTCTACGGAGAGAACCAAACTACGAAAAATAGGAAACGGTAGAGGGATCCTATTGTCCCGTTCCATATGCAATCTTATCGGAATGGATATTGAGGATGATTTCAGAATAGAATTGGAAGATGGAAAACTGGTGTTGATACCCGAATACAGGAGGAACTCCAATGTCGGACGATGATGTCAGAAGGGCCGCCCTATACTGCAGGGTTTCAACAGAAGACCAGGCAAAGGAAGGGTATTCCCTTTCGGCACAACGGGAGAGGCTTGAAGCTTACTGTATGGCAAAGAGATGGAAGATTGAGAAGGTCTATGTGGATGATGGTTATTCGGGAAGAAAGGATGACAGACCCGCCTATCAGAAAATGATGGCCGAGAAGAATGAATGGGATGTTCTTGTGGTCCTCAAGATGGACAGAATACATAGAAATTCGAAGAACTTCACTTTGATGATGGAGAAATTGAGAGATTGGGGCAAGGAATTCACATCGATGCAGGAATCTTTCGATACAACAACTGCGATGGGAAGATTCGTGATGGACATCATCCAGAGAATAGCACAACTTGAATCGGAACAAATCGGGGAAAGGGTATACATCGGGATGAAACAGAAGGCAAAGGAGGGAAAGGGAATTCTTGGATTCAATGCTCCCTACGGTTTCAAATTCACCCAGGAAGGCCTGGTGATCTTGGAAGAGGAAATGAAGAACGTTCGTAAGATGTTTTATCTCTATCTTGAAGGAAATACTCTCAGGGAAATATGTTCCTATTTTCGAGAGAACGGAATCGTCACGAAGAAGGGACATCTCAAATGGGATCCGAAAACGGTTTCGAGGATACTTTCCAATCCCATATACTGCGGCTATCTGAAATGGGATGATGTGGTGTACCGATCCGAGATTAAGGGAATCGTTTCCGAAGAAGTCTACAACAATGTACAGAAAATACTTCACAAGGGTTCGGAATACCTACTCATAGACATAGTAAATGGACCTGTAAGAGTTGGTCAAACCTGATTTTCTAATGGAAAGGCATTTTTTACCCGCAAAGACTACCCCTTTCTGGCCATTTTTTACCTTTCATCATTATTTAACCATATATTTCCATTATTCTATAATATTTTTCAATTATATCTCGATATGGTCACATTAGTGTTCTGTTTTTCTTATTTTAATAAAGTAGATTTCCACTGGAAAACAACTAGACCGTGATAATTGAAAAAAATTGAAATCACATATTGTGGCGCTCGGTCTCCCGAGAGCCACATTTCATTCTTCTGAAAATAGAAAGAAATTTCCAATAATAAAGAAATCTTCTTACATTATAAAGAATGAAGAACATTTTCTCCTCTTTTGAGGAAATATATGACAATATGCATAACAATAGTGATACTATATTAAAAATATTGTAAACCATATATTCAATTGATTTATCTGTGAAACAATTGATATCACTATATTTTTACTAAAATATAGAACTCTATATATTTTTATTGTTGTAGAATGGAAATAACTGCAATAAAAGAATATATCTTTATATAACAAATAAAGAAGAAAAAATCTTTTTTACTGCATACTTCATGATATCCATCCCATCGATAAGTTTTAACCATGAATGTATTTCACCATCATGGAGGATCAACCTGAATCCCCTTTGCATATGGATGATACCGGAAATCTGGATGTCGCGAGAGAGCTGGATACGATTAGAAGGTTCTCCGAATTGGGACTTCCCGTGGAGGGAATGGAGGATCTCCTTTTTACTGACATTGAAGAATACAAGAGAAAAAAAATGGCATTGATACATCAAGAGATACATCTAAACGAGATGGAACAGGGAATCGTTTCAGATGATATTGAAGACAAATGGCAGACTCAACCCGAATTTTCCCCCCAAATGGAATATTCACAAGAGGAAGGGGCAGCTCCTATCGAGGAAGAACTGGTACTTCTGGGAACTGACCTTTTCGATGAGGAAGGAATTACCGGTTCTGCGGGTTCGGATGAAAATGAAAGGAAAAATGAGGAATATGTATCCGAAATACTTCTCGAAAATGAAATGGAAGAACCGATTCCAGCAGATGATAAAGAAGAAGATATTACTCCTCAACCGGAAGAGAACGAAAGGGGTGATATGCCGGAAACAGATACGAAAAACAAAATCAGGATAGAAAAAAAAAGAAGGAACCTGAAAGGGAACAGAAAGGTCCTCATCATTGCCCTTACAGGAATGGTGATCGCCATCCTTCTCGGGATCTACGTCCTTTCATTGATGATTCCCCCGCAGGATCGGAATGGAACGAAATTGGAACCGTCCATAATCGTTTCTGATATCAATCCTTTTGCCGGACAATTGGTGAATCTTACCGCGGAACCCAATATGGATGAATTGACTTATCGCTGGACCATAACACCGGATTATTTCGAGATCGAGAAAGGATCGGTAGACAAGATCCATTTATCTGTGTTCTTCACGAAAGATGGAGTCTTCAACATTGATATCACTGTCGTGAACAAAGGGAATTCATACTCCAGCAATGTTCTCATCAACGTTCAGAATACTCCGATCATTCTGGAAAGGGAAAGATTCGGTGACATCTCCCAGTATCAGGTCAATGGTCATTTCAAAATGGAGAATATTGGCTCCTTTTCATCTTCAAAGGAATTGGCCGCATATTCAACCCTTGAATCCGATTTCTGGACAACACCATCGGAACCCATGGAGACTGTCATCTTCTCTTCTCCCGTAACCTCCACAGATGGTTTCTCGAACAGTTACCAACACATAAAGAGAACCATAACACAGGATCTGAAACTTTCCGGGACCCTGAGATCATATTCTGGATTTATTTCAACCCTTACCGGAACAACACAATTGGAACAGACAACTTTCATGGATCTGTACACAAAGAGACCGACATCCTTCAGATCCGATGTCGATTATGATCTATCCGTTCAGGCGGTTGCGGGTTCCGATTTCACCTACACATCTTCGGAAACGGTATGGACCTATCCTTCATTGAATGTTCCATTTTCTGACCTCAGAGTGGAGGACATCTCCACCGAGAGGAATATATCACAAGATGACACAGGTTCAACACGGTGGGGTTCGTATACATTGGAATGGATAGCCGTTGAATACGACAGGATCATCGACACACCCTCCATCAGGCTGGACCTGAGCCTCGATACGGCCAGTCGGGAGAGATTATCCATAAAGGAGTTCAAAATGTCCGTATGGATCGGAGATTCCATACCGGAGATCATGAGAATGGTTTTGAACATCTCCTCCAATGATAACCTCAAGAATCCTTACGACCTTGATTACAAGCAGGAGATCCTCTCATACGTGAAAGGTAACGAACCGATAATATTCGGTTCACTCGATAACAAGCATGAAAGTATTGATACCATCTCGGAACTGTTCCAGGACGTGGGGTCCCAGTTTCATTCCGACTGGGAATATGTTCCACGGACAGGAACCCTCTTTTCCTCCACTCCCGACGATTTCACGGCCGAAGATGCCATCTCTTCTTTCGAAGATGATCTGAACTTCAAGAACTACAAGAGAAGCAGAACTGATCCTTTCGGATTATATTCCAATTTTTCTAGATATCTTAACAGGGACCAATGGTTCTTTTCCATCGGAGACAAAGGAGAGGATAGATGTTGGAACCAGACAGTATGGAGGGATACGAATCCCCCCGGTCTGACTGCGAGAATAGATCCGGTCATGATCACGAGGGAGGAGATCGGTTCCATATTAACATACTCCGGAGGGGAAGTGGCCCTGAAGAGATTGCTTTCATCCATCAATCAGGAAGGAGCCTTTGCAATTTTCGGGGTGGGATCCGTCGAGGATTCAAGACAGATAGATCCCTCCAAATTTTCAATAGGGACAGCTGCAGATATGAGCTACCCCGTCCCGGGCCTTGTGGACCCTACACTTGGTGAAAGAATTCCGTATGCTCTGTTCATAGAGTCTCTGGATGGAAAGGTCCAGACTGCCGTTGACCTCACCACCGGACAGCTCTCTTTCGTTAGGCTGGTCAATTGATCTTATTTTTCCACGATCATCAATGGTTCTATATTGAACACATATCTTCTTGATGAGCCGTGGAGGACCATCTCGACCTTCTCTCCGTCGGTTCTATCTAGATTCATCCTGTCAATCGCTATCTTAAGTGAATGAATGGAGTCCATATCGGGAACGCAGAAAAAGAACGTACCGGAATTTCCGACACCTATATGCCCCATCCCTATGTCCAGACCGGATTCTCTTATCTGTCTTTCCAATGCTTCTAGAAGAGGGTTCTCTATCCCCAATGAAGAGTATATTCCTTTCTGCATCATCAGAAGGTCGCATATTGCCTTTCTTTCATTGACCGCATCGGGATCGGCATATCTCTGGTTCTCCAGAATGACCTTGGAAGCAAGAATAGCTAGCTTACCCGAGGTGATCTTCAGATCATGGAAATATGGAATGGTGAACTTTCCGTATAGTTCGATCAGCGGTTTGAATCTATCAAACGTCTCCATGAATTCGTCTCTTGGATTGTCGATTCCACCTTTCCGGTCAATTATCAGACCCAGGTTCCTGTTGGGGGCCAGTTCAGGATGCACTGTGGATGAGAATGAAACAGTGCCATCATCATCGAGATTTATAAGAACAGGAGATCCGAAAATGGAGGATATGCAGGCTCCACCTGAAGAGAATTCCTTCAGATCGAACATTTTCTGAAAGACCTCCACTTCCTTCTCGGTTTCCCTGTTGAAAGAGGAATTCCAGTGGCGCTCAAAAACCTGGGAAAGTGTTATGAATTTTCTTAGGATTATGGAAAGCTTCTCACTCTCCTGTCCAGGCCCATGTCTCTCAAAAAGCATTTCCTTTATTGATCGTGCTTCGGTTGGTTCTCCGAAATCCCAAATAGGGGTTTTTTCAGACTCCACCAGTTTGGTATTCGATGGAGCTCCTGCAGAACCATTGAACGGGAATGAGATCCCGTCCTTTAGATGTATCGCCAACGCTGCTAGAATGGTACCTATGTGCCCTGCCATCGATATGCCATGAGCGGTTCCTGCCGAGAAAATTATTGAATAATCATATTTTCGAAGGACCTCGAAATAGTCCCTGAACTCCTTTTCGTCCTTGAATACTCCCGTCTTCTCATATCTGTCATAATGATCCATTACGGGTGAATGACCGGAGGTCAAAGCTTCGAAGCCTTTCTTCCCCTCTATGTAGAAAGCATCCTCGATCATGCCCTCCTTCCTCTTCATCCATCGAATCACGCTTCCTTCCCCGAAAGGATGAACGCCAACTTCCACTCTCTTGTTTATGGGCAGAATTATGCCCGGCTCTCCGAAAGTTGTAAAAATACCGCCGAAAGGTATGCATGATGTGTTCGACAGGAACACCTTTTCGGGAAACGCATGATCCCTCATGATATTCTCTTTCCAGTTGGGGGGCTCGATGAATTCAAGAAGATTGATTATCCTGTCGTGACTATCCCGCATGAAAAGATCAAAGAATGTAATGGATATGTTGAAATTATCCATCATCTCCTTTACTTCCTTCATTTTCAATGTTCTCTTCTCACCTTCATCATCGATGAATTCCACCCTCTTTTCGCGCAATTGATCAAATACTCTCTTTGCCTTGATCACTCCACTGGATGTGAGAAAAATGCAATTTGAATGGGATTGCCTGTTCTTGATCAGCACGTTTTTTGTTTTGAAAATATTCTTGTTATTATTCAGTATTTCATCCAATCTTTCTTTTGTCAGACCGCATTTCAATGCTACGGCCTCGATTGTCAACGTAGGTGGAACCTCTTTCTCATCTATCATCTCGAAGGAATTCATCTCCTGAAGGTATGCAAGCATCAATTCTTTCTCGGTCATCTCCATTCAAGCACCTCTTTTTCAATAAATCAAGTCATGAGTTTAATAGTTTATCATCATCATTCCGGTTCATTACGAATCGGGTACTAATGAGAACACCTGTTGGTTCGGGCATATGGCATGGATTGCCCTCTACCAGAAACAACTGAAACCAGTGTCTTCAGGCATGGTAAAAATGAAGCCCCCAAAAAAAGGGGGCTTCTGAATCCTGCCGATCATTTATTGTCGATCAGGACCTGGACGATTGATGGGTCGGCCAATGTGGATGTGTCACCCAGTTTATCTATTTCATTCGATGCGATTTTTCTGAGTATTCTCCTCATTATCTTACCGGACCTTGTCTTGGGAAGACCGGGAGCCCAGTGGATGACATCCGGAGAGGCTATTGGTCCGATTTCCTGTCTGACATGCTTGACAAGCTCTTTCTTCAGCTCGTCAGTGTATTCGTAACCGGATTTCAGGGTCACATATGCATATATCCCCTGTCCCTTTATCTCATGGGGGAAACCCACAACGGCTGCCTCGGCCACGGCTGGATGGGAAACGAGGGCAGATTCAACCTCCGCGGTTCCCATCCTGTGTCCGGATACGTTTATGACGTCATCTATTCTACCCGTGATCCAGTAGTATCCGTCCGAGTCTCTCTTTGCTCCATCTCCGGTGGTGTAATAACCCTTGAACATGGAAAAGTACATCTCGTAGAATCTCTGATGGTCCCCGTACACGGTTCTCATCATGCCGGGCCAGGGAGCCTTGATAAGAAGAGGCCCTTCTGCTACACCCTCGAGCTCGTTCCCTTCACTGTCAACAATTACGGGCTGAACTCCGAAGAAGGGAAGAGTGGCAGAGCCAGGTTTCAATGGCGTCGCACCGGGAAGAGGAGTGATCAGGATGCCTCCTGTCTCCGTCTGCCACCAGGTATCGACGATGGGGCATCTTCCTTCACCGACAACGTTGTAATACCACCTCCATGCTTCTGGATTGATGGGTTCTCCAACAGAACCCAAGATCCTGAGTGAGGACCTGTCATGTTTCTTCACCCATTCATCTCCCTCCTTGATGAGGGCCCTGATCGCAGTGGGTGCCGTATAGAACTGATTGACCTTATATTTCTCCACCACTGCCCAGAACCGGCCGGGGTCAGGATATGTTGGAACTCCCTCGAACATTATGGATGTGGCTCCGTTCAGAAGAGGTCCATAGACGATATATGAATGCCCGGTAACCCATCCGATATCGGCTGTGCACCAGAAAATATCTTCCTCATGATAATCGAATATGTATTTGTGGGTGATCGAGGTATACACCATATATCCTCCCGTTGTGTGGAGGACACCTTTCGGTTTTCCCGTAGAACCGGAAGTGTAGAGGACGAAGAGAGGGTCCTCGGCATCCATCTCTTCATAGAATGGATCGGCGGATACATTGCTCATTTCCTCATCCCACCAGAAGTCCCTTCCCTCCTTCATGGGTACGTCCAGGCCCGTTCTCCTCACAACGATCACCTTTTCTATTGAAGGCGTCGATTCAAGGGCCTTGTCTGCATTGGTCTTCATCGGAATGGTATTCTTGTTTCCCCTGAGGGCCGTATCCTGGGTTATGAGTATCCTGCAGGCAGAATCATTTATCCTGTCCTTCAGGGCATCTGGAGAGAAGGCACCGAACACAATGGAATGAACGGCTCCAATCCTTGCGCAGGCAAGCATGGCTATGGGCAGCTGGGGTATCATCTGGAGATAAATGGCTACCCTGTCTCCTTTCTTTATTCCGCTGTTCCTTAGAACCGTAGCGAATTTGCATACTTCATCATGCAGCTCCTTGTATGTGTAGCTCGCATCCTCATCCGGAGAATTGCCTTCCCAGATGATGGCCTTCTTATCCCCCCTGGTCTCCAGATTCCTGTCGAGACAGTTGTAACAGATATTCGTCTTTCCACCTTCGAACCATTTTATATTGGCCTTGTGGAAATCGTAATCAAGTACCCTGTCCCATTTTCGAAACCAGGTAAAGTCCTCAGCTATCTCTCCCCAGAATCCATCAGGATCCTCTATGGAGCGTTTGTACAACTTTTCATATTCTTCCAGACTCTTGATGTAGGCCTTTTCCCTGACCTCATCGGAAGGATTGTATATTTCTTCATCTGTCATGTGGTGGTTCCTCCATGATCTCGAGATATCCCTTTCAGGTCACCCGATACCGCACGAGATGACCGCTTCAAGGATGGGGGGCCAACTATATGTTTCTATATAACGGTTTCACTTCGAAAAACATCTTCACCCTCCCTTTTTCAACTGCATAAGGTGGAAATCCCCCTTTCCATAGACAAATTTCATTAATGGTCCTCACGTTAGGGTTCCATTGATGATACACTCAGGAGGAATGGGTTGAAAGACATCATCACCATTGAGAACCTTAGAACCGCCATAAGGATGTCCCTCGACGCATCCGTTCCAAAAGATGATGAATGGATAGGCCAGATTGCCTCCTTCATAATGGATTTTTTCGGTTTCGAGGAGCGAATTCTTGATAACAGGCTAACTCCCAGGGACAGGGATATCTTTTACATGCTTGAAGGAATGGGACTTCTCAAAACAGAAATGGAAGAGGCTACCATTCAAAAAGGAAAGGTATGGCGAATCCACTACTGGATCCTTAATAAAGAAAGGATAGAGAACCTTCTGAACATCAAACCCACCGAGGGGCAGGATGCCTCGGACATCATATCCGAAGGAGAAGTGTACGAGAATCTGAGCGAGAAAGCATGGAACAGAAACAATTGAGGCTTTGTTCCTGACAATCAAAGAATATCCATATATATTACCTGTCCATAGAGTGCAGCTGACAATGTTCAATCCAATATCCCTGATAACCTGGCAGCTGCTTCTTTTCATACTCATCGTTCTATTATGGACGCTCATTGTCGTCTATCTTGACAAGAAGGGGATCCTGAAAAGATACGGAATGGACAGAATATGGATACTTGCATTGATGTGGAGAACGGAGAAGGGGAGGGGATTGATAGACCGTATAGCATCAAAGAAGAAAGCCTGGATGAGAATATCAACGGGAGGTTTCATCTTCTTTTTCACGGGAATGCTGTTCATGTTCATCCTTCTTGCGATATCCGCCTTTATCTCCGTAACAAGTCCTCTTGTCAAACCGGTGAAGGCAAGCGAGGTTCTCGTACTGCCGGGCATAAACCCATATGTACCCTTCATTTATGGTATAATTGGATTGGTCGTGGCTGTTGTTGCACATGAATTAAGCCACGGCATCATAGCAAGAGTGATGGGATTCAAGGTGAAGGCGTTGGGGCTGCTTTTCATACTGATACCGATCGGTGCCTTCATGGAGCCGGATGAGGAAGAAGTGGAAAAGGCCCCGAGATTATCAAGAATGAGGATGTTCTCCGCAGGCCCCGTCATGAACTTCATTCTTGCATTCCTGTTCTTGGGACTGTTCTCCTTCGGTATGATGGGCTCCCTTCACGCTGACGGTGAACCGCTTATAATAACAGAGGTTTCGAGCTCCTCCCCTGCGCATCTTTCACTGGATGCCCATCCAAAAGCGTTATACAATCTAAACGGGACAAGGATCACCTCCAACATGGACCTTTATGAATACAACCGGACCGATCCGGGCGGTTATGTATTTGCGGAATTCAAGATGAACGGTGGAAGATATCTTGTTCCGATGGTTGCAGGTGTGATGATCATCGGTATCGTTGAGGATACCCCCGCAGAGGTGTCGGGATTGCAGGAAGGAGACATACTCACATCCGTTGACGGACACCCGATAAAGAGCGGGATGGACTTTCACAATATCATGGAATCCACGGAGGCCGGACAGAATATCAACATAACGGTGCTTTCTCCCTTAAGGAATGAACGAGGCGAGATACTCTTGAAAATGAGGCTTTCGGAAGATCTTCTGGAACAAGGAAACGCATCATTGTGGGAAGGATTCGATGAAGATACGGTCCCCCTCTATGAGGGTACTATGGAATTCCCGGAATATGTGAGAATATCGCATAATATCACTCTGGATGATAAAGGCGACCATTACTACTCATCCAATTTCAAAGGGAAAGGGTATCTGGGTGTCTCGACATCCTATCTCGGTATATCCGGAGTTGGAAGCTCCCCCTTCCTTGAGGTCCTTCATCACCCTTTCTCCTCGGGCAACACTCTTTTGGAAAGATTTCAGAACATGATATCCATCACTTTCTATCTGCCTCTTCAGACGGACAGGATGCCTTTTCATGATCCCCTTACGGACATCTATGATGTTCATGGCCCACTGTCCATATTGCCCGAATCGATCTTCTGGTTCCTTGCCAATACCATATTCTATATTTTCTGGCTCAACATACTTCTCGGTCTGTTCAATGCCCTTCCAATGATTCCACTGGACGGGGGTTTCGTTTTCAGGGATGCCATGGTATACATACTCAGATGGATCCTCGGGATACCCGGAAAGCTCCTCAAGAGAGAACTAACCTCCGGTCCATTCAGAAAAAGGTCCGACGAAGAGCTTTCCCGTCTGGCAAGAACCATATCCATTGCAGCATCATTCCTTGTTCTCTCATTAATCATTGCATCATTAATGGGACCAAGGCTCCAGCTGCTGTTCAGATAGGATCAACCGCCTTGGAATCTCTCATGTTCCGAAAAGATACAGCCGCAGTAAGGCTGTCGGTAAAGTCCAAGCTCCCTCGATATCCGTATTGAATCCTTCCACCTCGTTCTCAGGTCCCTGTAGACGAAATCTATTCCCACTTCATCGGCCGCTTCCCTGCATACTGCTCTGATCGCTTCATGGTCCTGATGCTTTGACAACAACATCGTTGTGGAGAAACCAGAGAAGCCCATCTCTTTTGCCTTCTCGGCAGTCCTGAAAAGCCTTATTCCGTAACAATGAGCACATCTCCTGCGCCTCTCCTCGTCTGTCATTATTTCCAGACCACCGACGTTGCCGTCCGGATAAAGGTCTTTCAAGATGCTCACCATGTAGGATAGGTTCCCGTACCCTTCTTCCTGAATGAAAGGCAACGGATCAAGGTAAAGGTACCTTTGTAGTGTATGAAGTCTTCTCTGATGCTCGTTGTATGGTGCGATGTTCGGATTGAACCAGTAAGCAGTGATATCTAAACCTTCCTCTTCGAACATTATTCTTGAACCTGACAGACAGGGGGCGCAGCATGTATGGAGAAGTATATTCATTCTATCGACGTCCTGTGTTTATCGAGCTCTTCCCTCAGCAATATGGATATCCTTCTCCCATCCATTTTTCCCTTGAGAAGGTTCATGATCGGCCCCATCAATGGAGCATGTGCCCTCTCTCCTTTTTCCCTTACAAGATTCTCCCTAGCGGTGATGACCTTTCTTATGATATCCCTGGCCTCCTTTTCGGATATCATACCTTTTGACACATCATTCACTATCCTTTCCAGAATCAAATATTCCGGTTCCCCGTCATCTCCCGTACCGGCCCTCCTTTCCAGGTATCTCACAAGAACATCACCCATGCATTCCCTCGGACATTTTCCCGAGGATACATTGTCCACAAGAGCAGATAGGATTTCATTGGGAATTCGGTCGATATCATAACCACCTTTCTTCATTTCAGGGATGACGCTAAGAAGCAGTCTGACTGCGATGGACGATGAAGATCCGTCATTGCAGATATTCTCCAAGGTTCCAACGAGATCCAGATCAACGATCTGGGAAGCTGTCTCCTTTCCAATGCGGAATCTGTTCATGACATTTTCCAACAATTCCGTTCTGGTCGGAGGAAGATCCCGGGAGAGTTCATTTAGAAGTTCATAGGGGATATCCAAAGGAGGAATATCTGTTTCCGGATACATCCTTGCGGACCCGGGCATGGGTCTCATGAATTCGCTACCGCCTTCCGGGAGGGGTCTTCTCACCTCGGAAGGAACGCCAAGAAAAGCCTCTTTCACTCTTCTCATCACAGCTTCAAGTGCCAAATATGCAGTTTTCTCCGGAGCACAGACCATCACGAACGCATCCCTCGATACATCCATCTCGAGTCTGGAAGCTACCTCCTCCACCTCTTCCTTACTTATTCCGTAGGAAGGAAGTTCATCGGAATGAAATACTCCTTTCACACCGGAAGCGGAGCGGGCCCTGAAAGCAATTTCCGGCCCAAGGACCCTTACATCGTCAATACCGGGTCTGATCGTTTTATCATCCATCTCGATCCTGTCAGGGCGATCCATTCTCCTACCGAGAACACCCTTGAATCCCGGAAGCCGAATGCAGATGACCTTTCCCCCCTTCTCCATGCCCCTCCCGATGACCTTTGACACTGTCGAAGTGAAGACGGAACTTACATCATGGAATTCAGGTGCCAGTTCATTCTCCTTGACATTCATACCGGAAAGATATTTCGAACTCTCAACAAGAAGCGCCTGTCTGATCGCTTCCTTTCTTATTACAACCGGTATCATGGAAAGGTCCTGGACGAGTTTTATCTCGTTCCTTGCACCTCCTTCTATCGAGATATTTATATCCTGCCTCACGGAGCCAAGACCCCTTCTCGACCTGCCGGTGAATCTTATTATGTCACCAATGTTCATTGCTGCTTCCTTCACGGATTCGGGAGGTACCATCAATGGCCGAGTGGTTATCTCAAGTTCGGGAATACCGGCCCTGTCTAGTCTGAAAACGGGTCGATCATCCTTTCCTCCAATCCTTCTTCCGGAATCCTCCTCAAGACACAGGGATTCTATCTCTATCCTCGTTCCGCCTTCAGTGAAAAGGAATCCATCAAAACCAACCAGGGCCGTTCTCTGGAACCCGGATGGGTTGGAACCATCCACAACTATCTTTCTCATGAACTGGATCCTGTCCACCATATCGCAGCCGAACTTCATTGCAACCTTCAGCGATGTTTCGAGAGCATCCTTGGAGGGTCCGTAAGGAGGTTCATCATCCATCTCGACAAGGCACGTGGTTGGCGGAGCCTGATATGTTATTGTCATTCCCTTCGAAACCTCGTGAAGGGCAGCATCATCAAGGTCTCCAGTCTCCGAACGGGTAATGTGCATTCTCCTCCTGAAAATGAAACCCTCTTCATCTGAAAGAACGGATGGGCATGAGCAGAACAGCTTTCTTCCCGCAAGCTCCCTATGGACCTCCAGACCAACCTTCAATCCCAGGGACAACAAGTCGATATCCTTCCATGATCGGGCTCTATCCAGGATCTCCGAGACCTTTTTCGCGTCCTTCATTCTCAAAGCCCCTCCGAAAATGGTGTCGAAGAACCCCACTCTCCGGCTATGTCTTCCTTGAACAGGGAAATTATCCTGTCCTTTCCTTCACTTCCTGCAGTTCCCATCGCCCACATCAATTTGACAAGGGCTGTTTCAGGGGTCATGGTACCTGAGGGGATAACACCGGCACCGATCAGGTTTCTTCCCGAGGAATAGACATTGAGATCGACACGCCCGTGAATGCATGCGGATGAAATCACACATATCATCCCCCTGTCAATATGCTTCTTCAAGACCTTGATCAACCTCTTTCCAACGTGTCCCAGACCGGAACCAACAATCACAACGCCTTTCTTGCCCTTGAGCATCGAATCGAGACCTTCCTGAGAGATACCGGGATGTATGAATATCATGTCGACAGTTCTATCGAATCTCCCGACTATACTTATCTTTCGAGCGGGATCCAAACGGACTGGGGGTATGTCGAGCTCAATTCTTTTCCCGACAACCCGTCCGATTGGTGGAGAATCTATGGATCGGATCGCATCCCTTCTCGACGTGTGCATCTTTCTGGCTCGTGTTCCGGATATGATTATCGATGTCCCGTCTGACGGACCTTCATGCGATATTATCACCACCCTATCCAGAACTGCCCTTGATGCCGTGATGACAGCATGTTCCAGATTGATGAATGCGTCGGAGGAAGGTCTGTCGGAAGACCTCTGACTGCCAACTAACACTACCGGACCAGGGAGGTCTCTAAGGAGAAATGATAATGCGCTTGAGGTAAAATGCATCGTATCCGTTCCGTGAGTGACGACCACGCCTCGGGCCCCATCTTTAAATGCCTTCTTCACTGCCCTGGCAATTACAACCCATTCCCTAGGAGACATATCCTCGGACAATTCGTTCATGACGGTCCTGACATCGAGTCTGCATAGATTGGCCATTGAAGGGTATATGGATAATATCTCGGATCCATCCTTTACCGGATGCACGGCTCCGGTCGTGTAATCCACTCTTGAAGCGATTGTACCCCCTGTCGAGATAATGGTGATCGGTGGAAGCTCCTCATCCGAATCCACGGATGAAGGGGTCCTGGCTGGACCCCCATCCCTGATTTCCGAGTCGAATATATTTTCGTCGTCCAGTACTCCATCTATCCTTATCCTTTCCTCATCAAGCATGACATTGTATCCATTCTCGAGTTTCAATGTGATAACCTTCTCTCCTTTGACCGAACTTGATGTATCCATCAGAATAACATTCCTGAATTGGACTACACCTGATCTGTCATAGGGAAGATCACGGGGCTTGACCTTTATGTTCAATCTTGTGCCCGGATTTAGATCGGATATTTTCCTTGCACCGGGAAGACCCATACGATTGTTATTGCGTAAGTTGGATTTATATCTTCATATATGTGGAGACATACCAACAGTATACCGTTTTCGGAGATCGATCATCCAAAGCCTGCTGCATCCGCTTGATCATTTGTTCCCATAAGGACCATGTTCTATTAAGGACCATAATTGTTTAAATAACAAAATGAACTATCACAAACAGCTTCAGGTGGGTACTTCTAATGGCTAGGGTAATGATAGTGGATGACGAGACCGAACTTCTCGCTCTATATTCGGAGATGCTAACTGTTTTCGGTCATGAGATTATAGCCGCGGTAACGAATGGTGAAGAGGCTATAAAAAAATATGAAGAGCTAAAAACAAAACCCGATCTTATCATTCTTGACCATAGAATGCCCATCAGGAACGGCCTTGAAACAGCTGCGGAGATACTCTCTCAGGACCCGGATGAGAAGATAATCTTCATATCTGCTGATTCATCCATAAGAAAAGCCGCGTTGGATATTGGGGCCATTGATTTTCTGGAGAAACCATTTGTTCTTAAGAGTCTAAGAGATTCGGTCCAAAGGGCGCTCTCCGCTTGAGGTGATCATATGAAGGTAAGGATACTGGTACCCACAGCGGGACCTGAACCGGCAAGAAGGAATGCAAGGAGGATCATAAGGATTGCAAAGAACTTCGATGCTTCGATAGTCGTGGTCCATATTCGTGATCAGGGCGAGGACAGGAGTGAAAGCGATCAGGCCCTGGACATCTTCAGCAGGCTCGCAGAGGAGGAAGGTGTGGAATACAAATTGGTTCCCGCAATAGGAGAGATATCATCTACAATAATAGGACAGGCAAAATTCCACGACGTGGATCTCATAATAATGGGAGCAACTGAAGGAAGGGGAGTTGCCGGATGGATCGTTGACAGGATAATGTCGAGCGTGGACGCTCCCGTTCTAATCCTTCCATGGACCGTTTCCGAAGATGAACTGTAAAATTCGGTCATTACTTCTCTCAGAGTGGAAGAAAAGCCTTCAGAAGTTCGAGAATGATAACGGAGATAACCCCTGCGGCTATGACCACCCTGGGATCGATCTTCATTGCAGTTTCTTCCTCGGCATCGAAATACCTGATCAATCCTGCAGCGGAATGGAAACCTTCACCTTTCTTTCCCTTTTTTGGAGGGGCCATAATTATACACAATAATCATTACTATAAAAATCTTGTTCAGGCAAAACAGGATTGTAGAGTACAGAAATTATTTCGTAGAATAAAACCTTCTCCTGAAATGACAAAACTATCGGACAAGAAGATCCGATGGATCTGTCGCCATGTGGTTGATATCGGCGATTGGGACAAATCGCAG
>Ga0164318_10000335_pt1 | contig 34334 bp, 28 predicted proteins | sample GuaBasSedimGuay9_FD_113734 | JGI IMG/M metagenome (GOLD analysis project Ga0164318, IMG submission 113734) | Subseafloor sediment microbial communities from Guaymas Basin, Gulf of California, Mexico - Guay9, Core 4571-4, 0-3 cm | ecosystem: Environmental > Aquatic > Marine > Hydrothermal vents...
AGCATCATCTTGGCTACGCACGATATGGCAGAAGCCGAAGAGATGTCTGATCGGGTGGGGATTATGCTGGGGGGAAAACTGGTCAATATCGGGACGCCGATGGAGATTACCGCAACAGGTGCGGGGCTGACAAAGGTTTCTGTACGGACGCAAAACTCATCTTTGTCGGGGACCGGCACCACGTTCACTGCCGTGAGCCAGCATAAATCTACGGGCGAATATGAAATTTACTTCAGCTCGGATATCGCACCAACATTATCCGCCATTATCACCCATATCGAATCCCAGAACGATTCCCTAATCGACCTACGCGTGGAACGCCCCTCTCTGGAAGATCGCTTCCTTGAAATCACCACGACTGGAGCTATGCAATGAACGCATTCATCAATCACTTTGCTTTTGAATTTCGCACAGGCATCCGCAATAAACAATTGCTCCTGATGAACTACCTTTTCCCGCTGGGCTTTTACCTGATGATGGGAGTTGTGATGGCAGAAATCAACCCGCCCTTCCGTGAAGACATCATCCCAGCGATGGTCACTTTTGCCGTTTTAGCCGCAACTTTGCTAGGGATACCAGACCCGCTGGTGAATGCCAGAGAAAACGGGGTTTTTCGCAGCTATAAGATTAACGGCATCCCCTCGATTTCGATTTTGATTATTCCTGCGCTAACGACTATTTTGCATCTCAGCCTTGTGGCGACGATTATCACGGTTACTGCCCCAATGCTTTTTGATGCGCCCCTGCCCCTAAACTGGCTCAACTATTTGCTGACTTTTATCGCTTTGGCGATTGCTTGCGCTGGCTTGAGCGTGCTGATTGGCGTTGTCTCCCCAAGTTCGCGAATGACCGTGTTGTGGTCGCAACTTATTTTTGTCCCCTCGATGATGTTGGGCGGGCTGATGGTCCCTTATGGCATATTGCCTGATGCAGCGGGAAAAGTTGCTCAGCTTTTGCCCGCCACGCAAGCGATGAATGCCTTTAATGGACTAGCGATGGGAAAAGTAGCGGATTTTTCGCCTTGGGGCTCCGTAATCGCTCTTGTTTTGAGCGGGACTCTGGCATTCGGCTTGGCATCCTACCTCTTCAATTGGGATAGCCATAACTCGGCGCGGCGCGGGCATCCAGCGTTGGCATTGCTAGCTTTGTTCCCGTATTTTATCGGAATATTCTTGCTATAGATATCAATCGGCGACTGATAATCGATTAAATACTAGCCGCACAACCCCGCGTTACGTCACCCGCCTTCGGCTCAGGTATGCGGCGCGATTTTTGTTGTTTTAGTTTCGGGTAAAATTGGGTTGCGGGCGTAAAGACTACGCATGCAAAATCGGCGGGCAGCTTACGCCATCGTTAGCAGGCGGAGAAACAGGAGGAAAAAAGGTGATCAAAGGCGCTTTTCTTGTAGAACCCCTCACTGAAAACAAAATATCTAAGATTATTGATTTGGGAGTGAATGAGATTTCACTCAAGTGGGAATATTGCAATGAAAAACATACAGATATACTGAGAAACCAGGGCATAAAAGTATATGCCGAATTTAGTGTATTTGTACACGAAGAAATGTGGCGGAAGCACCCTGGTTCGCGACCTATTGATCGAAGCGGCCACCCAATGGAACCAGTCAATGGGTATTACGGCGTATGTCCCAATCACCCAAAAGTTCGAGAAGAAAAATTGATGACAATTGCTTCGGTCATCGAGAACAAAAGCATTGATGGTTTGTGGCTCGATTTCATACGATATCCATGTCATTGGGAAGGAGTAAGAACACCACCAATCGCAGAGTATTGCTTCTGTCCAAACTGCCTTGAAAAATACGAGAAAGAAGTTGGCGGCACACCGGAAGGGGATAAATGGGTAACCTGGAAATGCGAACAGATTACGGGGTTTGTAAAGGAGGTTCGGAAGCGTATTGAAATTTCAGGAAAGTCAATTCAGCTGGGTATATTTGCAGTGCCGTGGTTTGATGATGAGTATGGAGGAGCAATACGGTCAATCATAGGTCAAGATTTTAGAGCATTGTCGTCATATGTTGATGTATTTGGGGTAATGGCGTATCAGAAGTTCACTGGCCAGCCAATCAACTGGATTAGTGATATAGTAGAAGCAATTGATCGAACAACGGGAAAATCTGTTGTACCGCTGGTACAATCAATGGATAGACCGGAAAAAGTATCCAGCGATGAGTTTGAATACTCCATAGGAATGGCGATAAAAGGATCATCAAAGGGCATGCTCATTTTTCACTTGGAAGATTTATTGATGAATGAAGATAAATTCAAAATACTCCAGCAAGTGTTCAATTCATGCGGCTAGATTTCAGGGCTGAACGCCAGCTAACCCTAAATGAAGCAAACCGGGCTGGTCGCCCGCGGGTAAGCGGCGCGAAAATGAGCAATTCGCCTCAAGCAAATCCGCGTTTCGGCCTGCGCCGCCCGATATGCTTATTATCCTGTTAGCAGGCAAAAGTTGTGAGAAGAACAACTAAACAACATCAGATTTGATGTGAAAATGTTTTTTATGTGCAATATGATTACACTGCGTTGTACCAGAAAGCTCCAAAAATATTTAGGGGTTAGTTTTGTAGAGAATCCAGATTCGCCAAAAGCGAAGTTAGGTGATTGGTACACGAATTTTATTCCAACGCTTTCAGGCGATATCATCATATTTGTGAGTGAAAAAACATTGCTAATGGTGGCTATTCCAGTTTGGGAAGCAGATAAACTTTTGCCAATGTTTGGGTTCCGAGTGGTCAATTTGTTGAAAATGATAGGGGTTGCGCAAGAAGTCATTGACAAAGAGATCAAGCATTACAGTGAGATTCAATTTGCTAAAACGGCGAGCCGAAGCATTTTAGGTACGATGAATGAAATAGCATATCATCTTCAATATAAAGCTGAATATGCAAAGAAGAAAGAAGATTTCAGCCTCTCAAATATAGAATTAGAGATGAGTAATTATTTATGGAAAAGTCTAGACTATCGATATCCGTCTGACATTGCAAAAGAAATTCTATATTTGAGCTATCTTCATTAGAATGCCTGCTAACCCAAATTGCAGCGGACTTGGCTACGCCAAGGTGGTAAGCGGCGCGAAATTCTCAGTTTGGATTGGGTATACAATTCACTCGGAGCAAAAACGTCAAGCCGCTCACACAAACCGTTAGAAACTTGCTTTGGAAATGAGCATAGAAATTATTTTTTAAAAAAAGTGGTATGATGATGTATGAAAATTCACAAAACAAGGTCATTGAAAAATGGAAAATCAGCGAACCATAGCGAAAGTATATAAAAAAGTAAAATTCAATGAACAAGGGACAGATTATGCTTATTGGCAAACACAAAGTCCTGAAAAACGATTATTAACGTTAGAACAAATTCGTCAAGAATACAACTTGTGGAAATATGATACTCAACCCGGATTTCAAAGAGTTTTTTCAATTACTAAACGCCAATGAAGTACGTTATTTGATAGTTGGGGGATATGCGGTGGCGTATCATGGTTATCCCAGATATACCAAAGATGTAGATGTTTGGATATGGATAAATCCAGAAAATGCCGAGCGAGTAGTAAGAACATTAAATGATTTTGGTTTTTCACCGCTAGGGTTAGAAGCCAATGATTTTCTAGATCCAGACACAATCATACAATTAGGTTATGCTCCAAATCGAATTGATTTAATAATGGGATTACCGGGGGTAGATTTTGAAGAGTGTTATGCGGTTAGAAATGAAGAAGAAATTGATGGAACAAAACTCAAATTTATTGATTTAGTGGGTTTGAAGAAATCCAAAAAGGCATCAGGAAGAACTCAAGATATCGCAGATATAGAGAATTTAGACTAACCAGAAATGCTCTTAGGCGAAAATGTTTCTAACCCCGCGTTAAGCTGACCCGACTCGGCTTAGGGTATGTGGCGCAATTTTCGGTGTTTTAGGTTCTGGTAAAATTGGGTTGCGTTCGTGAAATCGGCGGGACAACTTACGCCATCGTTGGAGCTGCTCTCCTGTTTTCCTAATTCCACAACATTTACACCCCCCATTTTTTTAATTGACAACTGATTTTCTCCCTGCTACAATACAACTACATAAAATCACCTTTGGAATAACCTAGCTCATAGAGCATCAAAAAACTGAACCCAAGCCTCCATCAACCAGGTTCAGAAGGCCGCAGCACTATTAAATAATCGCCGTCATCACATAGGAGGGTATTTAATAAACCTAGGGGGTTAGACAAACTGGGTTAATCCACTACTATCACAACTGTCATCACGTTTGCCTTAAAGCAATAAGGTGATTTTACGCTCTACAAAACCTCTCGCTACCCATTCATTGGATACACCAAAAGGGAACAATAAAAAAGATGACAATATCCACAATCAAAAACCCCCACCGCGAAAACCCAGTAGGAGCAGTAATGGTCGTTGGCGGAGGCATTGCTGGCATGCAAGCCTCCCTAGAACTAGCAGAACAAGGATTTAAGGTTTATATCATAGAGAAAAAAGCAGCCATCGGGGGACACATGGCGCAATTCGACAAAACCTATCCAACCAACGACTGCGCCATGTGCACCATCTCACCCAAACTTGTAGAAACGGGAAACCACCCCAATATTGAAATACTAACCAAAAGCGAAGTTATCGATATAGCTGGCCAGGCCGGAAATTTTCGAGCGCAAATACACCAAGAAGCCCGCTACATAGACGTAGAAAAATGCGTAGGCTGCGGAGACTGCATTGAAGCATGCCCAGCAGTCGTTCCCAATGTCGAATTTGAAGCAGGATTAATTTCACGGCACGCCATTTACCAACTCTACCCCCAAGCTATCCCCAACGCTTTTTCCATCACCAAACTTGGCATAGCCCCCTGCCGAGACGCCTGCCCAGCCGGACAACGCGCCCAAGGATACATAGCCCTCATAGGAGAGGGACGCTGGGATGATGCCATGCGCGTCATCAAAATGGATAACCCCTTCCCCGGCATTTGCGGACGCATCTGCAACCACCGCTGCGAAGACGCCTGCAACCGAGGTTTAGTTGACGAACCTATCAACATCCGCGCCCTAAAAAGATCCGTCACCGATAAAATTTACGCCCAACCCCGCGAACCAGTTGAACCAGCCGAAATACTCTACCCCGACAAGCCAGTTGCCATCATCGGCGCCGGTCCCTGTGGATTAACCGCCGCCCAAGACGTTATCCAAGCCGGATACCCCGTGACCGTCTTTGAAGCCATGCCAGTTGCCGGCGGAATGCTGCGGCTGGGCGTGCCCGAATACCGTCTCCCCACCGAAGTCATTGAGCGTGAAGTCCAAGACATTGTCGACCTAGGAATAGACCTGCGCCTCAACCACCGCGTAGACGACCTAGACAAAATTTTCGCCGAGGGCTTCGAATCCGTATTAATTTCGGTAGGCGCTCACGAAGGCATCCGCCTGCCAATCCCAGGCGCAAAACTAGACGGCGTCATCATCAACACCCACTTCTTGCGGGATGTGCGCTTGGGACATTATGAACGAAAAGATAATCAACCCCTGAATACCCCAGATGGCGTGCCGCTCGGCCCGAAAGTGCTTGTGCTGGGAGGAGGCAACGTAGCCATTGACTGTGCCCGAAGCGCCATCCGCCTGGGATGCGAAGTGCATCTCACATGCCTAGAGAGCCGCGAAGAAATGCCCGCCCACGCCTGGGAAGTGAACGCCGCCGAGGAAGAAGGCGTCCACCTCCACCCCGGACGCACGTTCGAGCGCATTCTCGGCGACCAAAATGGTCGTGTGCGCGGGCTGGAATGCACGAAAGTAGATTCGTTCCACTTTGACGAAAGCGGCCACCTCCACCTTGATAAAATCCCCGATTCTCAACATATTCTTGACTGTCAAACGGTAATCTTCTCTATCGGCCAACGCGCCGGTTTGGCCTTCATCCCCGAAGACGCTGGCGTGGGATTGACAGAAAAGCGCACCATCGCCGTCAACCCCAACACCTTTGCTACCAGTCGTCCCGGCGTATTCGCGGCTGGCGATAGCGTTTCGGGAACAGCTTTTGTTATTGAAGCGGTTGCCAACGGGCACAAAGCCGCTCATTCTATCACCCTCTACTTACAAGGACAACCACTAGAACCGTTCCCCGAACCGAACCTGCCGGTGGTGAATTTCACCCAGCAAGAGATTGACGAACGCATAGCAAGGGGAGAAATCACTCTCCAGCCGCGCGTACCTATGCCAGAAGTGCCAGTTGAGAAGCGCATTGACAATTTTGTTGAGGTTGAGGGCTGTTATGATGAAGCCAGCGCCCGCGCAGAAGCCGCCCGTTGTTTGGCCTGCGGCGTCTGCTCTGAGTGTATGTCATGCGTAGAGGCTTGCCAGCGTGACGCTATCATCCACGATGATCCAGATAAGACAATAGAACTAAATATAGGCGCGGTAGTGATGGCGCCTGGGTATCAGACATTTAACGCGAGTCTTTCTGAAGAATACGGGCTGGGACGATATCCCAACGTGGTCACCTCACTTCAGTACGAGCGGATGCTTTCCGCCAGCGGTCCTACAGGGGGACACGTGGAGCGCCCCTCAGACGATGGCAGGCCCAAACGGATTGCCTTCCTTCAATGCGTAGGCAGCCGCGACCAAAGCCACGATTATTGCTCTTCGGTGTGCTGCATGTACGCGGCCAAAGAAGCCATTATGACCTTAGAGCACGCTAAGACCGAAGCCCGCGATGGCGATGGAAATAACGATGTACATTGCCAGGTCTTTTTCATGGATACCCGCGCTTACAGCAAAAATTACGAGGAATACTATCAGCGGGCTAGGAAAAAGTACGGGGTCGAATATACTCGCTGCCGTATCAGCGAGCTAAAACAAAATCCTCAAAACCATAATCTCCTCATCCGTTATTCAGAAAACGGGGCCGCTCCCATTGAAAAAGAATTCGATATGGTTGTACTCTCTGTGGGCATGGAGATTTCTGACTCCGTCAAGGAACTCAGCCGGCAGATGGATATAGAACTCAACGAATATGGTTTTTGTCATACTACCCTCTTTGATCCCTTGCAAACCAGCCGCCCGGGTATTTATGTGGCCGGCCCTTTCCGAGAGCCAAAGGATATTTCTGAAAGCGTCACCGAAGCCACAGGAACAGCCGCGAAAGTAGCTGAACTTCTCGCTCCCGCTCGGAACACTCTTACTGTAAAAAAGGAGTATCCTCCAGAGATAGACGTTAGCGGCCAAGACCCTCGCATTGGAGTTTTCGTCTGCCACTGCGGCAGCAACATCGGCGGCTATTTAGATGTTCCCCTTGTGGCTGACTACGCGAAATCCCTCCCCAACGTAGTCCACGCTGAGGATAACCTATACACCTGCTCTCAGGACACTATCGCTCACATCACCGATCAGGTCAAAGAATTGGGGCTGACCCGCGTTGTGGTTGCTTCGTGCTCGCCAATCACGCATGAGGCTCTCTTCCAAGACGCCATCCGCCAGGGCGGGTTGAATCCCTATCTTTTCGAGATGGCCAACATCCGCAATCAATGCTCTTGGGTACACTCCGATGACTGGGATACTGCCACAGAAAAAGCTAAATCTCTGGTGCGCATGTCGGTAGCTAAGGCCGCATATCTTGAAGCTCTTCAAATTTCTAAGATAGATGTGAACAATGCCGCCTTAATCATTGGTGGAGGAACGGCCGGGATGACCGCCGCGCTCAATTTGGCAAAGCAAGGATTCCCCGTACATTTGGTGGAACGAGAAGACGAGCTAGGCGGCAATTTGCGGCACTTGCGGTATTTCGCGAACACCTTAGGGAATGGCGCAGGAGGAAATGGTAAACAGGGGAGTAGTAAGCTGGTAAATTGGGAAACACAATCTCCCGATACACCAATTTCCCAATCTCCCAATTTCTTATCCACCACGCCCAAAGAATATTTGGCCAAGACAATAGCCAATATAGGGAGACATCCCCTTATCACCATTCACCTGAACACGGAATTGTCCGAAACAGATGGCTTCAAAGGGAACTTCACGTCCATCCTCAACCATAATGATGAATCCATAGAAGTGCGTCACGGCGTGATTATTATTGCCACGGGCGGGGAAGAATACAAAGGTAAGGAATACAGTTACGGCCAAGATGAACGCATTATGACGCAGCTAGAGTTCGAGCAAATGATGGCAGGAGGGCAGGAAAGCAAAAGAGCAGAGGAGCAGGAGAGCGATGGAGCAGGAGAAAACCAATCCACCAATACCCAATCTCCCAATCTACCATCTTCCGTTGTTATGATTCAATGCGTGGGGCCGGCTGAGAAATACTGCAGCCGCATTTGTTGCACTACAGCCTTAAAAAATGCTCTAAAACTAAAAGAACTGAAACCGGAAGCAGAAGTCATTATCATCTATCGTGACATCCGCACATACGGCTTTAGAGAACATATATACACCGAGGCAAGACGAGCCGGCGTCCGCTTTGTGCACTATGAGTTTGAGAATAAGCCCAAGGTTGAAATTGGGGAATCGGCTACGGAGCAAATTAAAATCCGCGTTTGGGAGCCAATGCTAGGACGAGAATTAGAGTTGCGCCCAGACATTCTGGTACTATCTACGCCTGTTGTTCCCGCCAAAGGCGCATCAGAGCTAGCCAGCCGACTAAAACTCTCTTCCGACATGGAAGGCTTCTTCTTGGAAGCTCATGTCAAACTCCGTCCAGTGGATTTCGCCGCTGATGGTATCTATATGGCAGGGATGGCGCATTACCCCAAATTCTTAGACGAAACCATTGCCCAGGCGCAGGCAGCCGCTTCTCGGGCCGCTATTACCCTCTCTAAAGAGACTATGATGACCAGCGCACAGGTCGCTCACGTAGACCCCGATAAATGCGTGGGGTGCCTCACTTGTGTGCGTATTTGCCCTTATAATGTACCTAAAATCTCCAACGAATTTTCCGGTATTGGGAAAATTGGTGGAGCCGCCTATATTGAGCCAGCCGTATGTCACGGGTGCGGCTCCTGCGCCTCAGAATGTCCAGCCAAGGCCATTGAGTTGCTACACTACAAAGATATACAAACAATGGAAAAACTGAGTGCGCTGTTTGCGAATAGACCGCAGGAGCAAATTATTGAGACGATTCCAGTTATGGGAAGCTAAGAGACTAAAACCAAGGACACTGACTATTGACTACCCAACTACCCCACCGTCAAACTATCCAACTACCCCACCACAGGACTACACAACACTATGACTGAAGACTTCTCCCCCGAAATTGTTGCTTTTTGTTGCCATTACTGCGCTTATGCCGCCGCGGACTTGGCAGGCTCTCTGCGCTTAGAGTATCCCCCCAGCATCAAGATCATCAAACTGCCTTGTTCTGGTAAGTATGACCCCATCTACGCCTTGAAAGCATTCGAGGAAGGCGCAGACGGTGTAATGGTGGCCGGTTGAATGCCCGGCGACTGCCATTACCTGGAAGGTAATTACCAAGCCCGAAGACGAGTTGAATACACTAGAAAACTGCTGGAAGCTATCGGCATTAATGGCCGGCGAATCCAGATGATTAACGTATCCGCGGCCATGGGTGGCAAATTTGCATCTTCGGTAGCCGAAATGACAGCAGAAATCCAGCGGATAGGACCAAATCCATTGCGCAAACCGCCAAACGCGAAAGAAATTAATAGCGTAATTGCTCAAAACCCCAGTTGAGAGATAGCGTATGCCCTGCACTTCAGAGCATTAGAAGTGCAGGGCATCTGCGTAATGGACTATTTTCTGGCAACTCAAATGCGGCGCATCTAAAAACCGCCGCAATGCACATCTCTATTTTAAGCAAATACGAAATAGCGGCATCAAAATTCAAGCCAAGCGCAGATAATCGACAACCTAGAAATCGACAAAACCCAAAAGAAGAGTGACATATATCCAAAATTTATTGGCAGAAATTGGGCTAGAACCACAGCGTATCAAGATGTATAATATGTCGGCGGCCATGGCAGGTGAATTTGTCGCCAAAGCAAAAGAAATGACTGAAATTATACAGCCCTTGGGCCTAATCCATTACGAAACGATACAAAATGATTGGAGGTAGAAATGATTATTGCCGAACAAAAGCCTTTAGAGGAAATTAAACACTTGCTCGGAGATGCGAAAAAAGTGTTGGTTGTGGGGTGTGGTACATGCGTAACAGTATGTTTCGCAGGCGGCGACCGTGAAGCCCAAATTATGGCCGCTTCCCTGCGGATGTCTTCCAAACTTGACGGACATCCCATGGAAGTCACCGATATTACCGTCCAACGCCAGTGTGAATGGGAATATTTGGATGAGATCGAAAACGAAATCAAGGAAGCCGATATTGTCCTATCCCTAGGCTGCGGCATTGGCGTGCAAGCCATAGCCGAACACTTTCCCGACTGCTGGGTAGTCCCCGGCTTAAACACAACATTCATGGGATTGCCGTCTGAGCAAGGCGTCTGGGAAGAGCGTTGCATGGCCTGCGGAAATTGTGTTTTGGGATTGACTGGCGGCATCTGCCCGATTGCTCGCTGCTCCAAATCACTCCTCAATGGCCCTTGCGGCGGCTCAGAAGATGGTCACTGCGAAATTGATCCAGACGTCCCCTGCGCTTGGCAATTGATCTATGACCGGCTAGAGAGCAAAGGTAAACTTGACCTGCTCTTAGAAATAGAACCCCCTAAAGACTGGAGTACGGCCCACGATGGCGGTCCACGCAAAATCGTGCGGGAAGACTTACGGCTAGAAATCGAAGAAGCGGAGGCATAAACAATGACATCAAACGAAAATAACAATGGCTATCTCGTAGGCACCACGCTAGAAAGAATGTTAAAGGCAGGCCACTTTGCCGTCACCGGCGAGCTGGGGCCTCCCCAAAGCGCAGACGGGAATGTGATCCGTGAAAAAGCAGCTCTCCTAAAAGGCTACGTGGACGGCGTCAACCTCACCGACAACCAAACCGCCATCGTGCGCATATCCAGCATTGCAGCCGGTGCCATCCTCATCCAAGAAGGACTTGAACCTATCATCCAAATGACCTGCCGAGACCGCAACCGCCTGGCCATCCAAGCCGATTTACTCGGCGCCTACGCCCTTGGAATTCGTAACTTGCTCTGCCTCACTGGCGATCACCAAATCTTCGGCAACCACCCTACCGCGAAACACGTCTTTGATATGGACTCTATCCAATTGGTGCAAATGGTTACTAAAATGCGCGATCAAAAAGTCTTCCAATGCGGAGAGGAATTCAAAGGTCAGGAACCGCGCTTCTTAGTTGGAGCAGCATCAGCTCCACTTGCAGACCCCTTGGGTTTTCGCCCCTACCGTCTCGCCAAAAAAATCAAAGCTGGAGCTAACTTCATCCAAACCCAGCTCGTCTACGACATTGAAGCTTTCGCCAAATTCATGGAAAAAATCCGTGAGATGGGACTTCACGAAAAAACCTCTATCCTAGTTGGTGTGGGGCCGCTGAAAAGCCCCGGCATGGCCCGTTACATGAAAAACAATGTTCCTGGAATTGACGTCCCTGACGAGATTATTAAACGCATGTCCGCCGCCGGAAAAGGAGAACCTTGGTTCGGAAAAAAGAACGCCGACATGACCAAAGAAGAGAAACGCGCCCGCTCGAAAGCCCGCCAAGCAGAGGGCATCCAAGTTTGTATTGATCTCATCAAACAACTACGCGAAATTGAAGGCGTAGCAGGCGTCCACATCATGGCCATTGAATGGGAAAAAGCCGTCAAACCCATTGTAGAGGGAGCGGGATTGTACCCCCGACCGAGTGTTTAAAACGTTAAACCTTTCAACGTTCAACGTTTAACATCGAGGAGAACCTAATGGAAGAAGAGAAACAACAAGCAACGCAATCCATAACCATCACAAGCGACTTAGCCAAACGCATCCAAGAAGAAATAGGCCAAAATGTTTATCTATGCTACCAATGTGTAAAATGCACCAGCGGATGCCCCGTAGCCGAATTCTTCGACTGGCAGCCTAACCAAATCATGCGGGCCGTACAACTAGGACAAGAAGATATTGCCCTAGAATCCAAAACTATATGGCTCTGTGCCGCTTGCCAAACCTGCACTACCCGCTGCCCTCAAGGACTAGACATCGCAGGCATCATGGAATTCCTAGCCCGTGAATCCCTAAAACGCGGCATCAAGCCCCAAGTGCCCGCTGTTAAAGCTTTCAACCAAGCTTTCTTACGAGAAATAAATATCTGGGGACGCAGCTACGAACCCGGCATCATGGTCGAAATGGGTCTCCAAGACCCATTGCCGCTCCTCAAAGACATTGATATCTATATGGCCATGCTCAAAAAACGAAAAGTGGCCTTCTTTCCTGACCCCACCCGCAAGCCCAGCCATCGCAAGGCCAAACCCATTGAGGGAGCCTCAGATGCCATAGGCTATTACCCCGGCTGCTCACTGGAAACAACGGCTACCGAATTCAATATCTCCTCGAAAGCAGTTTGCGAAGCCATCGGCATAAAATTAATCGAACCCAAAGGATGGATTTGCTGTGGAAGCACACCCGCTCACAAAGCAGACCCACAAGCCGCCATAGAATACCCTATGGAAAATCTGGCCCTCTTTGAAAAGAGTGGATTCACAGAAGTCACCATGCCCTGCGCTTCTTGCTACAACCGCCACAAAACCGTCCAACACGAAATCCGAGAACACGCCGACCTCAAAGCCTCCGTAGACAAAACCTTGAAATATGAATACCAAGATTCAGTATACGTCAGCACACTGCCCGAAGCCATCTACAAACACATTGGCCCGAAGCGCGTCTCCGAGAAAGTTGCCAAACCACTCAAAGACCTACACCTGGCTTGCTACTACGGCTGCCTGCTCACCCGTCCCCCCGAAGTAACTGGCGCACCCAACCACGAAAACCCCACCGACATGGATGAACTCATGGTTGCCCTGGGAGCCGAAGTACACGACTGGTCTTACAAAACCACCTGCTGTGGAGCAGCTCACGCCCTCAGCCGTCCCGACATCATCCTGAAGTTGAGCGGAAACATCATCAAACACGCCCGAGAAGCCGGTGCCGAAGCCATAGTCGTCTCCTGCCCCCTCTGCCACATGAACCTGGACGCCCGCCAAATTCAAATGGAACTCGACGAACCCATGCCCATCCTCTACTTCACCCAACTCATGGCCGTAGCCCTCGGACTGCCCCTAAAATCTATCGGCCTCAACAAAAACATCATTGACCCTCGACCTCTTCTAAAATCGAAAGGCCTCCTCCCCAACGCGTAAAGCCACCACATCAATCCAATCCCCCCGCATCACAAAAGCGGGGGGATTTTTTTATTTAAGCAACAGGCTACACGCAGCATTTTTCAGGGGGATAACCAAATCGTGTGCCGCCTTTAGACATTCTTCAAACCTCCAACCAAAAACCTGTCCCCTACGTTCATAAACCTGAAATTTGTGGGAATGTCTGCTCCCAAACGAATTTGCCCCTCCCCAACAAATTGCCATTTACCCACCCGCTGACCTCCCAATTCCTTACTTACGGTTTAATCGAAAATAGCTTTCACCAAGTAACGCGGCCAATCAGAATAACCACATTACTTGGACAACGAAACCACGAAGTTAATATGGATAACCATTTAGTAGTATTGTCAAGTGTAATTTGATGTGTTCGCAGTAGAGCACGCGAGTGCCCATTTTAGGGGACAGGCAAGCTCTCGTTCGCTACTACAAGCCATCATTTCATGTTTGACAAAACATCAGTATATAGAATTCATGAATAGGTGCTTATAGTCACCTTGTATAATAGAAAAAACTCGTGTATACTTTTATTATTAAAAACTCTTGAAGTAGGAGAAAGCAAATGACTATTCGCGAGTTACTAGAGCTAATTGAAGGTGAGGTAATCACAGAGAACATAGATCTAGACCAAAAAGTCAAAATGGGGTGTGGTTCAGATCTGATGAGCGATGTGCTGGCATTCACCCACGAGGGAACGGTATTAATGTCTGGCCTCACTAACCCACAAGTGGTGCGCACAGCCGAGATAGCTGACATCAAGGCCATCGTCTTCGTACGGGGCAAATATCCTCCTCAAAAAACCATTGACCTAGCTAAAGAAAAAAACATCCCCCTCCTAGCATCCAAATACACCATGTTTGAGACTTGCGGCCGAATTTACGCCTCTGGCTTGCCTAGTTGTGGTGTCTTTGACCTTACCACTCGCCAGTGGGAGGATAAATTTAAATAAATACGCACTTTTATAACTCATCATAATCAACCATGAAAGCAGAAAAAGATGACCTCGCTCCTACAATCACCAAACTCAAGGAGCTGACCTACGAAATAAAAATCGGTCAAGCCATGACAAAGGACGTGATTACTGTTCCTCCTCACACTACAATGTGTGAACTCCGAGAAGTATTAAAGGCAAACCGCATTTCTGGTACACCAGTAGTCGAAAACGGCCAAATAATAGGCATCATCAGCTTAGAAGATTTGATCAACGCCATGGGGGTATGCGGCCCAATTTCTACGAAAAAAAATGGAGAGGATATTTCAAAAATACAAGAAAAAAACATGGCCTCAGTACGCGAGAACATGAACATGACCACAGTCCAAGAGAATATGACCCTCAATCCAGAAACTCTCTACGCAGATGAACCTTTAGCTAGCGCAATAAGCAAGTTCAACAAATTTCATTACGGACGTTTTCCAATCATCAACCGGCAAGAAGACCTAGTAGGCATAATCACCCAAAGTAACATAATACACGCTGTACTCCAACACCTAGAAATAGCTTATTATCGAGAAGAAATTCACGATCAATCCTCTGGTCACGTTCTTGAAGACATTATCGCCGATGAGGTCAAACTCATTCTCCGCTACCACGTAAACGCCGAAGATTTCGACCACGCCGGAGAAGCTTCTAGCAGACTAAAAAAAACGCTGCACAGCTTAGGCTTCCATCCCCAAACCATTCGCCGTGTAGCTATTGCTTCCTATGAGGCAGAAATAAACCTCGTCCTGTGGGGAAAAGGTGGTGAACTCCAAGTAGAGGTACAACCCTCTCAAATCAAGTTAGAGACATTCGACACCGGCCCTGGCATTGAAAATATTGAGCAAGCTATGCAACCAGGTTACTCCTCTGCGCCAGAATGGGTACAGGCAATGGGCTTTGGCGCCGGCATGGGATTACCCAACATTAAGGCCTGTACTGATGATCTAAAATTAGAGTCCACCATTGGTGAAGGAACACATCTAAAAGCCATCATCTATATCAATGAAATATGAGCTCAATTCATCAACCATAACGGCACATCCGCAGCCAAAAACTATCAGAACAAATTCGTCAAGCCCAATAAACCTTAAGGAGAAAAAGCATGAGTCTAAAAATTCTAGACAAAGGGGCTATTGCCCCACTAGTCGAGGCACTGATGGATGATTATCGGGTTGTCGGTCCCCAAGCGAAAGGTAGTAAGTTTACCTTCGAAACAGTTACCGATCCTGCTAATCTACGACTCGATTACGATACTACCATCCTCCCCCCCAAGAAAGTCTTCCAACCTCCTCAAGAGAGGTTAGCATCTTTCACATTGCAAGAAGACCTACAAATAAAACCAATAATAGAGGCAGAGCCGATAGTATTATTCGGCGTACATACTTGCGACTTGCAAGCTATCCACCTCTTGGATAAGGTCTTCGCCGATGATTACCCTGACGCGCATTACCTTTCCAGACGCGAACAAACTGTTATCGTTAGTCTTGAGTGTTTAAAGCCCTGTGATGAACATTCTTTCTGCAAAGATATGGGAACCCTAAACGCCAGTAATGGATACGACATCCACCTAACTGAGTTAGAATCCGCGTATCTTGTTGATGTAGCCACAGAAACCGGCGAAAAGCTAATTGCTAAATACGCCACCGCACGAAAGGCTACTGAAAAAGATAAGAACAAATTAAACGAAGCCCTTAATGCTAAGCAACCTCTCTTCAGTAATCATCTCGACTTTGATGTCGCAGATCTGCACACGCTGCTGAAAGCATCCTACGATCATCCTATCTGGGAAAAACTAGGTGACAGGTGTCTTGCGTGTGGTTCATGCACAAATGTTTGCCCCACATGCTATTGCTTCAACGTTAGTGATGAAGTGAATTTGTCGCTGACCGAAGGCACACGCTCTCGAAACTGGGATTCCTGCCAGTTGGACGAGTTCGCGCGAGTGGCCGGGGGTGAAAACTTCCGCGAGGCACGCGCCTCCCGCCAGCGACACCGCTTGATGCGCAAGGGCAGATACATCTATGAAAAATTCGATGAACTAGGATGCGTGGGATGTGGACGCTGCATCCGCACTTGTACAGCTAGAATCAGCATAATCGAAAGCTTCAATGCCATCCACCACAACAGAGTAGGAGGAAATGGACAATGAAAGAAACATCTATTTATCATCCACACATGACGCGCATAGCTAGTATTAAACAGGCAACCGCGCTAGAAAAAGTTTTCACAATAGAATCGCCCAATGGAAAGTTGGGACATGAACCAGGTCAATTTGTAATGGTCTCCGTGTTAGGTGTGGGAGAAGCCCCCATCTCTATTAGCTCTTCACCCAGCCGTTCCAATGGAAGTTTCGAACTATGTGTACGCAAAGTAGGCGATGTGACCAATGCTTTGCACTCCATGAACCCCGACACTAAGATAGGCATTCGAGGACCTTTTGGGTCAAGTTTCCCCATTGAGAAAATGCGCGGCAAAGATATTCTCTTTGCTCCGGGCGGATTGGGATTAGCTCCCCTCCGCTCCTTAATCAACCAAGTGATTGACGAACGCGACACCTTTGGCAATGTAACTATCCTCTACGGAGCGAAGCAAGCCAGCGATTTGCTCTTCCGAGACGAATTAGAAGAATGGGTTGCCCGCGATGACGTTAATTGTCTTATCACAGTAGATCACGGTGACGAAACGTGGGACGGCCACGTAGGCGTTATCACCACCCTCTTTCCAAAAATAAACATTGACCCCAACAATACCATTGCCGTCACTTGTGGCCCACCCATCATGTATCGCTTTGTGCTAATGGAACTGCTGGGTATGGCTATCCCCGAATCACAAATTTATCTTTCTCTTGAACGACGAATGAAATGCGGTGTAGGGAAATGTGGACACTGCCAAATTGAGGGCGTATACTGCTGTCAAGAAGGTCCCGTTTTCAATTATGCCGAGATTAAGGGCTTTGAGGAGGCACTCTAAGATGACAAACAATAATAAAGTAAAAGTCGCCTTCTTCGATTTTGCAAGTTGCGAGGGATGCCAATTAACCATCGTTGATGCCCTCCAAACCCACCTGGATCTCTTGGACGCGGTTGAGATCGTTCAATTCAGGGAAGCAATAACCGAGAAGGGCGAAGACTATTTGATTGCGTTCGTAGAAGGCTCATGCACCCGAAAATGTGACGAAGAACGTCTTTTCAAAATCCGCGAACAGGCCGCCATAGTGGTAGCCCTGGGATCTTGCGCCCACACAGGCGGAATCAACGCTCTCAAAAACATCCAACCATCCCTGCAGGGCGTGCGCGAGTACGTCTACGGCGACAAGGCCGATTGGTACGAGACCTACCCAACCCGCCCTATCAGCGCGGTGATTGACGTTGACGCTTTCATCCCCGGATGCCCCATTGACCGAGGAGAATTCGTCAAGGTGGTCAAAAACGTCCTCTTAGGCAAAGCGCCAGGGATTCCCGACTATCCCGTTTGTGTTGAATGCAAACTAAAAGAAAACGTCTGTCTCTTGCTTGAAGGTAAACCCTGCCTGGGGCCAGTCACCCGCGCCGGGTGCGGAGCAATTTGCCCCACCTACGGCGAGGGCTGCGAGGGCTGCCGAGGGATAATCCCCCACCCCAACGAGAACGCCATGAAAGACGTTTTAGAAGAAGCCGGACTAAGCTTAGATGAAATTATGGCCCGCTTCACAATGTACAACGCCTACCAAGCAGAACAAATCGAAACAGCGGAGGAAATAGTATGAGTACAGTAAATATAAATGTACACCACGTTACACGTGTTGAAGGCCATGGCAACATTGTCCTAAATGCTAAAAACGGGAAAATTGAAAAATGTCAGTTTGACGTTGTTGAAGCCCCCCGCTTCTTTGAGGGCTTTGTACGTGGTCGGCCTTATACAGAGATCAACCACATCACATCGCGCATTTGCGGCATTTGCTCTGTGGGGCATTCTACGACAAGCGCTATGGCTACCGAGAATGCTTTAGGAGTAGAACTTACCGAGCAAGCGACTTTGCTGCGTAAACTCCTCTTTCATGGAGAAATTCTCGACAGCCACATCCTCCACACATACTACCTAGTCGCCCCAGATTTCTTCGGGGCCGGCTCTGTTATCCCCTTGATTGGAATCAATCGTCCCGTGGTTGAAAGAGCTTTAAGAATGAAAAAACTAGCCGGAGACCTATGCGCCATAATTGCCGGTCGTCACACGCATCCTGTTTCATTGGTCGTGGGAGGTTTCTCTCACGTTCCTAAAGAGCAAGAGTTGCGAGACATGCGCAAGCAATTGGTAGACGCCCGCCCAGACGTAGAAGCCTCTGTAGAATTATTTGCATCCCTTGATTGGCCGAAATTCGAGCGCGACACAGAATATGTCTCCCTCACCAAAGACGACGAATATGCCTTTGTAGGTGGTCGCATCAAAACCAGCGATGGTTTTGAATACCCCGTTGAAGACTACAAAAAAGTCACCAACGAATATTTAGTGCCTCACTCAACGGCTAAATGGACAAAACACAACCGCGATGAATACATGGTCGGCGCCCTAGCCCGCTTCAATAACAACTTTGACCAACTTCACCCCAAGGCTAAAGAAGCCGCCGCCGCATTGGGAATGGCCCCCAAAGTCACCAACACCTTCCTCAACAGCGGCGCACAGATCGTAGAAATAGCACATTGCCTTGAAGACAGCATTCGCATCATTGACGAACTCCTTGAACGAGGTATCAAGCAAGAAAAACCAGCAGAAATAAAAACAAAAGACGGTGAAGGTTGGGCATCTTGCGATGTGCCTAGGGGTATCCTCTTCCACCACTACAAATACGAAGATGGACTTTGCCAGGAAGCCAACTGCATCATCCCCACCAATCAAAATTATGGCAACCTTAATGCCGACATGGAAAAATTGGCTCCTCAGATTATTGATCAACCCCAAGATAAAATAAGGTTAATGCTAGAGATGTTAGTGCGAGCCTACGATCCTTGCATTTCCTGCTCAACGCACCTTTTAGATGTAAAATTTGTATGAACAAAAACACAGTGGCGGATGACAAACATTCCCGGCCTGCCACCCTCATTGTAGGGTTGGGCAATCCCCTGCGCGGGGATGATGGCATAGGTCCCCGCGTGGTAGAAGAGTTGTTGCAACGGGAGCTTCCCGACAACGTGGAGGTGGTGGACGGGGGGAGTGGTGGCCTGGATTTATTGCAATTACTGGAAAACCGAGAACAAGCGGTAGTAATAGACGCCGCACGCATGGGACGTGATCCCGGCCAATTTACGCGTTTCACCCCAGAGGAAGTTCACCTGTCCCCACGCTCATTCTCCCCCCATCACGCAAGTCTCGTAGAGGTAATGACACTCGCCCACGCCCTGGGATTATCCCTCCCCCAGATAATCGTTTTCGGCGTTCAACCAGCCAAAATGGATTGGGGAGAGGGCCTCAGCCCAAACGTAGAAAATGCGCTTCCAGAATTAGTTGACGCTATTCTACAAGAAATAAGAGACACTTTACCCGAAGGAGGATACAATGTCTAAGATTCTAGTAATTGACGATAGTCTTGATATGCAAATGGCTCTCCGCATGCCGCTAGAAGCCGAAGGGTATGAATTTTTTGCCGCCTGCACGGGCGAAGAAGGCTTAGAAAAAGTCAAAGAACTTGAGCCAGACTTGATTATCCTTGATGTGATGATGGAAACAACAACAGCCGGTTTTCAGACTTCGCTCAAGTTGCGCGACCCCAACCCAGATTCAGAATACGCCGCTTATCGAAATATTCCCATCTTAATGTTGACGGCTATTCACACTACTACCTCTCTGCGCTTTGGGCCCGACGAGACTTATCTCCCTGTGGATGATTTCCTAGAGAAACCCATTGACCCAGATAAATTGCTAGAGAAAGTGGAAAATTTGATTAGCAAGTAGCTTGGAGGATAAACGACACCGTTTGGGGCATAAAACTCCAAGGGTCTATATAATTAAAGACCCTTGGAGTTTTAAAAAATAATGCTGGAGCAAAGAGTGGAACTGGAAAAAATTCTAGCTCAGATTGTGAATGGAGCTAAAGAGGTGATAGAGGCAAATGCAGCAATAATATGTCTCTTGAATGAAGATGGGACTCAATTATATGCGGCTGCGGCCTCTGGCATTTCTATGGGGGAAGTAAAACAAGAGCTAATGCCGCAACTCCTGCTAGATGAGGAAACGCTAACTAGAAAATTCATTGTTCTCACCAATGCCAATTCTGATACGTTAATCGCCGATTTACCTGCAGGATATCAATCCTGTCTCTGTGCCCCGTTAATAGCCGGAGAAAAACAAATTGGCACACTTTGCGCTTACGCAACTGAACCGAATTATTTCAAAGAAAAAAAAAGCAAGCAATTGATGTTACTAGCAGACGTTGGGGCAGTTTCTATAGTTAACGCCCGTGAATTGGAGACCTTAGATAGCCTGAGAGCGAGCCGGGACAAATTCATTCGTATCGCCACCCACGAACTGCGTTCTCCTGTCACTATCGCTCAATCTCTCGTCCGAGGCGTCATCAAAGGTTACGCCGGCAAATTGAGCGAGAAACAACAAGATGTTTTTGGCCGCATTAATCGCAGTCTTGATTTTCTTGAAAATCTTGTCAACGATCTCCTAGACTTAGCAGAAGGCCAAACTTTGGATATTGCTAAAAATAAAGAATTTGTGCTAATCAGCGCGTCAATAGGCCGAGCGGTGCTGCTGATTCAGCCTCAAGCAGAAGAAAAAGGTGTTAAGCTTAGCTATCAGACTAATTCTGCGGAATTGATTGTCTGGGGAACAGCAGAGGGCATGGATCGTGTTTTCGTTAATATTATCGAAAATGCGGTTAAATACACCCCGCCCGGCGGAAGTGTGGCCGTTTCTGTGCAAGTCGCTGGGGAGGAGATTCGGGTTGAGGTATCTGATACGGGCATCGGTATCCCAGAAAAATCCATTCCCCTCATCTTTAATGAATTTTATCGCGCACCTAATGCCAAAGAGGGAGGAGAAATAGGCACTGGGTTAGGATTGAATATCGTCAAGGATTTGGTAGAAGGATTTGGCGGAAAAATTAAAGTACGAAGCAAGGTAGGAGAGGGAACCACATTTGTGGTGATGTTTCCTGTCGCGGGGGATTAATGGAATCAAAAAGAAGCGGCTGAAAACAGCCACTTCTTTTGTTAGCGCATTCCAAACGTTGGACGGGGGCACCACTTAATTCTAGGCAACTACCCTGCCACTTGCAATACCCCTCTCATCGGTGGCATTGAACGTAGACGTTCAGTAAATTCGGCCACGACTTCGGCAAATATTGGTCCTTCGGACGCAGAGACCCACTGTACCCAAAGACGTTCTTTTTCTATTCCCATATAATCCATAAATTCTTTATAAACAGGGAAACGCTTAGCCGTGCGGTGGTTCCCGTTTCCATAGTGACAATCGCCAATATGGCATCCTAACACCATTACTCCATCTGCTCCTTGCATAAAGGTGCGCAGAACCATCTCGGGGGAAACCCGTCCCGAGCAAGGTACTCGAATAATCTTAACATTGGGGGGATATTCAATACGGGCTAAACCAGCCCCATCCGCGCCGGCATAACTGCACCAATTGCATAAATAACCAATTATTTTGGGTTCGTAGCTATTTTCAGACATAAATTCTCCATAATTCGTGAAACGCGAAATTGTGAAACGTGAGACATGGCAACGTGACTTTACACAACACCCATCATGCTGGTATCAATGTCCCATCTATCTCAAACAAAGCATTCATAGCCCCAGTCATCTGAGCCATTAATTCTTGATCAGTAAAATGATGCAAGGTAATAGATTTAGAAGGGCAAGCGGCCACACAGGTTCCACAGCCTTTGCATAAAGCTCTGTTCACTTTAGCTTTTTGGCGGTCTTCCAGATAATCTATGGCTTCGTAAGGGCAAGATATAACGCACATCTGACACCCTACGCAGGTAACATCATTGACTTCTGCCGTGGCTGCTTCAATTTCTACTTCCCCTTTATCTATAATGGAAAGTACACGGGCCGCTGCCGCCGATCCTTGAGCCACTGAGCTGGGAATATCGCGCGGGCCTTGCGCGGCCCCGGCAATGAATACTCCTCCGGTCATAGTAGCAACAGGGTCTAGTTTGGGATGCCGCTCTCGGAAAAAGCCATTCTTATCAATACTAATGCTAAAAGTCCTAGCCACTTCTTGACTGTCGTGACGCGCTTCCAAACCGGTAGATAAAATAGCCATATCCACCGGAATGCGGCGTTGCTCGCCAATCAAAGTATCCTCGGCAGTCACAATCAACTTACCTTCTTCTTCTGCAGTCAGGGCAACATCACTAATAGAAGCAGCCCGCCCGCGAATGAAGCTAGTGCCTTCTTCTAGTAAACGGTGATAGAACTCTTCGTAACCCTTGGCGGGGGTGCGAATATCGATGTAAAAGTTATAGACTTTGGCGCCGGGAACTTTATCATGCACCATGTGAGCAAATTTAAGAGAATACATACAACAAACCGAGGAACAGTATTCGTTGTATTTTTTGTCTCGGCTGCCAACGCAATGAATTATAGCCACGCTCTTCGGCACATTGACGCCGTCACGCAGCACCACTTTCCCTGTTGTCGGCCCGGCCGCGTTAGTCATGCGTTCAAATTCCATAGCGGTAAAGACATTGGGGTAACGCCCATAACCATATTGCGGAATCCGTCTGGCGTCAAAAATATCGTAGCCAGTAGCTACAATGATATTTCCCACCTTTACTTCTAGAATTTCGTCTTCCTGTTCAAAATCTATAGCATTAGTTGGACAGACCTTCTCGCACAAGCGGCATTTACCTTTTTGGTACCAAGTGCAGTTCTCTCGGTCAATGACCGGGTATTTAGGAACCGCCTGGGGGAATGGTCGGTAAACGGCTTTGCGATAACCCAAACCCGCTTCGTAGACGTCGTCTACCACCTTGACGGGACATTTTTCTATGCAGAGGCCGCAGCCCGTGCAAGCATCTTCATCAACAGCTCGCGCCCGCTTGCGAATTCGGACTTTAAAGTTTCCGATATACCCATCCACGTTCTCCACTTCAGAGTAAGTGAGCAGGGTTATATTTTTGTGATTTCCAGCTTCGAACATACGCGGAGTAAGAATACAAGCCGAACAGTCTAAAGTTGGAAAAGTCTTATCCAGCTGAGACATGTGCCCACCTATGCTCGGCTCCCGTTCCACTAAATAAACGTGATAACCAGCATTAGCAATCTCAAGCGCAGCCTGAATACCAGCTATACCTCCGCCAACAACCAGGGTATTTTTATCAACTGGAGCATGCTGAATGACAAGCGGTTCGTGATAGCCAACCCGCGATAGAGCGGCAGCTACAAGCGCTTTAGATTTTTCCGTACCAGCCTCTTTGTCCTTGTGAACCCAGGAACAGTGTTCGCGGATATTGGCCATTTCCATAAAATAAGGGTTAAGTCCAGCTCGTTGGCAAGCTCCCCGAAACGTGGATTCGTGCATGTGAGGGGAACAAGACGCCACCACTACGCGATCTAGTCCATATTCCTCAATGTCTTTTTCTATAAGTTCCTGCCCCAGGCTGGAACACATGAATTTATAGTCGCGCGAGATTGCCACATCCTCTAAGTCGCCGGCCCATTTAGAGACTTCTTCTACATCCACTGTGTCGGCAATATTGCTCCCGCAATGACAAATATAAACACCTTTTTTCATTGATAATCTCCTAAGTGATGAGTAATGAGTAATACGTAATGAGGATGAGTGATGCGTGAGTTCACTTTTCACTCTTTACTCATTATTTTTTCCGTTTTACATCTTTACATTTTCACGTTTCAAGCGGCTTTGGCATTGGCAAAGCATTCTTGTCTCGTTTCTCCCGGCGCTTCCGTTTTTTGGGCGCTGGCTCGGCCGAACGCCACTTTTCCAGCATCGGCTGGGAAGAGACAATCCCTCGCTCAAACATAAGCGTTTTGGGATCCATCCCAAAGGCCAATCCCATCACTTGGGAAAAATAGACTATGGGAATTTGATAATCGGTGTTGAATGCGCTATTAACATCTGCCTGATAAGCATCCAGGTTTAGTTGGCACATAGGGCAACCCACAACCATGGCGTCAGGCTTTAACTTATCTGCCCCTTTCAGCAAATGATGCAACATACGCAGAGACGCTTTAGCACTAAGCTGCGTCATGTGCCCGCCGCAGCAAGTGGTCTTAAGCGCATAGTCTGGCACATTAGCACCCAGTGTCTTTAGCAGGGTGTCCATTGTTTCTGGTCTTTCAGGGTGATCAAAATTGTCTTCTGGGCGGCCCATATAACAACCATAATACGGAATAAGGGTAAGGCCAGCCAGCGATTGGGTCACCTTTTCTTTTACGGCTTCATAACCCACGTCATTACACACTACATCCAAAAAGTGCCGTGATTTGACTGAGCCGGGTTCATAAGACAAACTTCCAGCGGCCAGAGCTTCATTCACCTCTAAATTAAGTCGTTCATATTTGGCCATCTTTTCATCTGTTTTTTTGAGATTTATATAACAAGCACTGCAGGGAGCAATAACTTGGGGCGTCTCCTCGGCATCGATGAGCGCCAAGTTGCGGGCTACCAACGCATAAGCCGGTAATTGGTCAACTGAAAAATATTCCGTTGCCCCGCAACAATTCCAATCGTTTATTTCTTGAAACTCTATACCCAATGCTTCAGCTATCATCCGACTGGTTTTGTCGTAGGCGAGAGAATTGCCTTCAGCCGAGCAACCGGGATACCAGGCATATTTCATTTTTGTGCTCCTATCTCTTTTGCTTTATCTAAAATAGCGCGTAGTTGACCCATGTTTTTGATGCGCGCAGGAATCAAGGACAAGCGGCCCCTGCTCAACATCCCCAACGCCATGGGGGCCATCTTCACGCTTTCAAGCGGGTGATGAAGCATATGAAATCCAGCAGCAAGACCCAGCTCAAAGGAACGGCCAAAATACTCTACCATTCCAATAAAAGTCTTCGAAAAATCTTTCGCATCAGTAGTATACAAACCTTTTTCTATGGCCTGATGCTTAAGATTATACATAATATCGGTGATTGGAATCTCTTGCGGGCAGCGTACAGTACACTGATAACAAGATACACAATACCAAAAAGTATTGGAACGCAACACTTTATCATCTTGCCCAGCAGCTATCAGGGCAAACAGCCCCCGTGGCGCATAATCCATATCAAGCGCCGAGGGACAAGAACCAGTGCAATTGCCGCATTGTAAACAGCTTTTGAGTTTTTCCCCATCGGGGAGTTCAGTAATTATTCTTTCGTATACAGAGTTAGGCTCTAAGGTCATGATGTGCTCCTGAACGTGAAGCGTGAGAATTGGTGTATTGGTAAATATATAAATTGGCAGGTTGGTTTAAGACACAACTAATTTCACTATGCATCAATTTTTCACTCTCCCAATATATTATTTCCCTAGTTTCCCAATTTACCAACTTTATAAAAAGCTTTCCAGTAATTCGGCAACTTCCGAGTGGTAAAAAACCGGCCCATCGGTGCAAACAAAAATATCGCCCAGGTTACAACGTCCGCATTTTCCAATTCCACAGTGCATGCGGCCTTCCAAAGTAACCAACATCTGATCCAGCGTGAAGCCTAATTTTTTCAAGGTTAGGGATACAAAATGAATCATAATCGGCGGGCCGCAAGTGATGGTGATAGCGTTTTCGGGCGAAGGATTTAACTTTTCTAACAGCGTTGTAATCAGGCCTTCGTCGCCTTCATCCCAGTCGGGGGGTTTGTTATCTACAGTGAGATGCAGTTCGGTTTGGGGTGTGTTCCGCCATTCTTCATATTCGTCTGTAAAAATGAGCAGGCCCGGGTTACGAGCCGCCCAAAGGATAGTCATCGAACCATAATCGTCTCGGTTCTCCATGACAGTTTTGATGACAGGGCGGAGAGGCGCGCCGCCAATTCCGCCACCTAAAACTATAATATCTTTTCCTTTGATGTCATCCATAGGGAAGTTATTCCCCAGCGGGCCACGCACCCCGATGGGATCACCCACCGACAGGTTGTGCAACCCGTTGGTCGTTTTGCCATGTGGGTGGCGGTGGATGGCAAACTCCAGCAACCCATCTTGGGCGGGGATAGATGTAATTCCAAAGGGGGCTTCTCCTTCGCCAAAGGCCGAGACAAACCCAAACTGGCCGGGTTTATAATTTGCGAAAGCCTCTTTTCCAACCGCATCCATCAGCTCAATTTGGAACAAGCGAATGTCGGTTCCTAATTCTTTGACGCCTGCCAATTTTCCAAGATAAGGACGCATGGAATGATGGTTGTGTTCGTTCATGTTTACGCCTCCACCTTTTCGTGTAAGTCTGCTACTTGTGCTAACATCTCTTTGATGTCAATGTTAACTGGACAGGCCTCAATGCACCTCCCGCAGCCTACACAGCCCAGGGGACCAAAATCTTTGGGATAGTAGTGGAATTTGCAGTAATAGCGGTTGCGTATTCGCTGCCCTTTAGTGGCTCGGGAATTGTGTCCTCCAGCGATGGTGCGGTAATTGGGAGCGGTGCAGGCATCCCAGACTCTCATTCGGTCGTGGATTACTATCCCCGTGCCAGAAAGCACTTCTTCGTCTCGCAGGTCAAAACAGCGGCAAGTGGGGCAAACATAGGTGCAGAGTTTGCAGCTTAGGCAGCGTTCGCCCAGCCGCGCCCAATACTGGTCGTTAAAGAGAGCCGGCCAATCTTCGGCAGGTAAAATGGGAACAGTCTCGTTTTTGGGTATCTCTGGGAGGGTTAAGTCGGTTACTTCTTGGGTTTCGGCTGAGGCCAACAACGCTTTCCCTTTGCTGGTCGCCGCTTTTACGGCATAACCATCCCCCACGGCAGTTAGGAGTACGTCCAAATGGGAGGGGTCGTCTGGGGCGCCCCCCACGCTAGTGCAAAAGCAGTTCTCCCACATCTGCGGACACGAGATGCCAACCAGGGTTGTCATCTCTCGGCGGCGGGCGTAATAAACATCTGGAGGGTCTTGTTCAAGGAACAAGGCGTCAAATGCCAAAAAGCCATGAGCATCACAGGGGCGTAATCCAAAGATAATTTGTTCTTTTTCTAATAGATAGTCGTGCAAGGTAACTTCATCGCCACGTTTTTCAATTCGCATCAAGCGGTCTGTTTGCGGGAAGAGAAATTCTTTGGCGGACATCTCTGGTTGAGTATAGTCGAAAGTTATCTCTTCTATATCGCTAACTGGGCGATAACGAATATGCCCTTTGCCAATGTCTTGAGGAGCTATTAGAGTTCGATCTTCTTTTAATTTGCCTAACCAGGCCAATAAGTTATGGTGAGTAATAAAGATCATATTAGTGAGATCTCCCCGTCTTTCATAAGGGTTACGAAAGGTGTAGGTTCTGTGGTCATGCCGCCTCGATGGTCAAATAATTCTTCCATCTCTTTGGTTAGCTTGCGGTTTAACAAACTGAGAGGTATATCCATGGGGCAAGCCAGTTCACAGGCATTACATTCTACACAACGGCCGGCCAAGTGCATGGCGCGGAAAGTGTGGAAAAAGTATTTCTCTGGCATTTCATTTTGCATTCCGATCCAGAGAGAGTCATCGCGGTCAAATTCGCAAACGGTGCAATAACATCCAGGACAAGCCTGACGACAGGCATAGCAGCGAATACAACGGTCAAATTCTGACAGCCAAAAGTTTAGCCGTTCTTCGGGTGCCATGGCCTCTATTTCGGCTACATCCTCAAAATCATCGCTGATTTCCTCGGTGGGTGGTTCTCCTATCAGGGTGTCATACACTAGAGGAGAGCGTATTGTGCAGTGTTGGCAGCGGGTTTGGATTTCGCCATTTTCTAGCATACCTGTACAGGTTAAGCCAATGACGTGAATATTCTCGCGCTTGATTTGGCTCTCACCTACCAACAAATTGATCGTTCGACTGTCACAGGGTTTAACTATCACGGCCACGCTGGGGATGTCTGCTCCACGCTTGGGCGGTTTCTTTTTATCGTGTAAATAATTTACTAGGTTGTAGTGACACTGCTGATTCCAGACCAGACGATCTACATCATCAGGGTCATAAATAAAGGCCGGACGGGTTCCCCCATCAGTCGCTGTCTCGTAGCCAATTACACAGCTTACTTGCTCGTTTTCTAGCAATTCTTTGGCTTTGGCTTGTATTTGCTCAATCAAATTGACCTCCTACTCTTTTCAATTGCTGGCTCTCGTATATTTTTTGGCACAGTGATTTACGCTGCATTGTACGTTGCTACTTTGTGTTTATCAATTACCGTGGAAGCAAGCGTATATAACTGGTGTTTGAAATCACCACCTCTTATTGCTAGCATTGCGCTTTTTCATCACATTAATACGAATTTTACCGCACGGAAAGAGAACCCACAAGAATCAAATGTCATAAATACGCTGTCATTTGGCATATTTCCTATAGAGAGTTATATAATTCTTCTATGCCTTCTAAGAAAGCGTATTATCCACGCAGTTCCCGGCAACCCCTAAAATGATCTCAAAAACCAACGCAAATATCCATGTTTTAAAGGGCGTTTCACTCTTCTTCCCCGCTGACCTATGCCATATTTCGTTGACAAAATTAAGTGCCCATAGTAAGATAATGCCCGTTGCTGGCGAGGTAGCTCAGTGGTAGAGCAGGAGACTCATAAGCTCTTGGTCGTGGGTTCAATCCCCTCCCTCGCCACTTTTTTTATTTAAAACGCACACCCGATAACTTCAAAAATCGGGTGTGCGTTTGTTTTTGTTAACAGGTAAAGTGAACGCTAATTTTCGCCAGTCCTGTTTGCCTTTCTCCATTGCCATACCACGCTCAAAAGAACAAGCACCGCCAAGATAAGCAATCCCCACAAGCCAAATTGCCCGCGCGCCGAAAACGCTTGCAGCGTGATTGCCGTTGGTGTCTGGTTACCATCACCAACCACAAAAGGCGTGCCGCTCAACTGGGATAGACTAGGGGTAGTGCCGCTGGTCACCGTAAAGCCGACCGTGTTAGCGACTGTATCTACCGTGGAGCCATCAATCTTTAGCCAATCAGAACCATCATACCAATAGAGTTTGTGGTCTGTTTCGTTAGTTTCATCGGTATATGTTAAGACAATTTCTAGGCTATCTACGTCTGTGGCACTGCTCAGGTGAATGTCTACATACACAGACTTATTGCCACCCGCATTAGGGACGTTATCAAGCTGCGCCAAGGTGATAACAGGTTCACCTGTTCCCAGTTTGGTAACATCTAAAGTACTGCTCATTGCCACTGTCTCTGGGCCAATGCCAGTTTCAACAGTGGTAAGACTAGAAACATCTGATTGGAAGCCAACGAAGACGGTAGCGGAATCGCTATATGTTACGCCGCTAGGAGCGGTAATGCTGGCCTGAATAACGACAACTTGCGGCCCCGAACTCGGTGCGGTATAAGACACGGCGGCAACACCACTGCCATCGGTAACACCTGTAGAAGTGCCTAAACTGCCGCCTCCGCTGGCAGGACTGATAATTTGAAAATCAACCACAACGCCGGCAGGCAGCACACCGCCTGTCACGTTTTTGATAGTGGCGTTTATGTTAGTGCTGTTATCGCAGCTAATTTTAGTGGCCGTACTATCCGCGTTTACGCTGGCGGGCGGCAGGGATAAGGTTGTGTCTGCGGTGTTGGGATTGTCGAAACGTGGCACAAGTACCGCGCTGCTCAAAGCTGGCAAATTGACCATGGCTAAATTTGACCCTGTGGCGGCATAGCTAGCGGAATTATTCAACACGTCGTAATAAGTTGTGTCTTCACACTCGCTGGGAACTATCAGGTTAACGTCGTGCGCGTTGCTTCCATCACGGTTGAAGATGGCAATAGCGCAGTCGGGTGCGCCGCCGGTGCGGGCGTAGGCATAGGTCTGGTTCACGTCGTCGGTTAGCAGAGTGGTGACATCGCCTGTCTGAAGCACATCGTAATTGTTACGGATTAACGCCAGACTCCGGTAGGTGTCACGTAAGTCGGTGTTAGGCAACCCCGCTGGCAGAAATCCGCTTTCATTCCCCCAGGGATAAGTGTGCCTGTTGTAAGGATCGTCCTGCACAATCCCGGCCACTGACTTTCCCGCTCCCCACTGGCCCGCGCTGCCGTATTCCGCGCCTAAGCCAACCTCATCTCCATAATAGATTGTCGGTGCGCCGGGATAGGTAAATTGCAAGGCGGCCATCATTTCCATTTTTGAGAGGGCGTTGGTTAAATTGTTGCTAGATTGTTTGTACAAAACGTACAAGGGACGGTTGGTATCGTGTGATCCCATGAGATTCATCATGGCATACCAAGCGGGAGCTGGGTAGTCTTCGCGAATAGAACCGAGCGCGTAATCAAATTCGGAAGGCGAGAGCGCCCACATAGTTTGGTCGCCGTTATTATCGTTGTCAATCCAATCGGAATCGATTAGAAAGCCCAGAACGGCCTTGCGGTAGCGGTAATTCATGGTGGCATCCATTTGGTTGCCGTAGAGCCAGGGAATGGCCTCAAACCAAACCTCGCTATAAAGCGGGCCTGTCAAACCATCGTTGGTTTTTACCTGGCTGCGGAAATCTTCCCAAAAAGAGTGGCCGACCTCATCGGCAACGTCAAATCGCCAGCCATCGGCGCCTTTGCTGTACCAGTATTGGATAACCGCGCTGGGAGAGGCGTCATCGTTACTATAGTCGAAGACGTAATCTTTCACGGTGGTATTTTCGTTCAGGAGGGGAAGGCTATCGTAGCCCCACCAAGAATCATATTGCTCGTTGCCATCGGTGCGCCCCGCGCAAGGCCCGCTGCCCGCCTCGAAAGTGTAGAACAAATTATACGAAGAGGACTCGCGTTCACACGCGCCGCTGGTATCCGCGCCTGTATCGGCGTTTCCGCTGGCATCCCAGCGATCATAACGGTCAAAATATACAGAATCGGAGCCAGTGTGGTTAAAAACCCCATCCAAGATGATAGATATGCCTCGGTTTTCAGCCTCGGTTGAGAACGTTTCAAAGAGGTTGTTAGTCCCCAGGCGAGGACTGATTTTTAGATAGTTGGTGGTGTCGTAACCGTGATTAGAGGGAGAATCAAAAATTGGGTTCAGATAAATGGCGGTAACGCCTATCGATTCCAGATAATCTAACTCATCCTCAATCCCTTGCAAATCTCCGCCAAAGAAATCCGCGCTCCAGTCTTGATAATAGGAACCGCCCGCATCTCTGGGATCATCAGCCGCTTCGTTCCAGACAGTGTGCAAATGCTCGTTTGTGCCGTAAATGGTGCTATACGGCCAAGCATTATCATTATTTGGATTTCCATTTCTGAAACGGTCGGGCAAAATTTGGTAAATGACGGCTTTCTTGGCCCAATCTGGGGTTGTGAACGCGCTATCGTAAACGGTGATGTTAAAAGAATTATTCGCGTATTGGCTAGCTTCCCCATCGTCAACCATCATCCCTGTTCCATTCTCGTACCGGTCTTCGTGATCGTAGCTATTGTGAGAATAGTCGTCAATATACCAGTCTACATCCGTGCCGTCAGTAAGCTTAAATTTATAGTACAAGGTGCGGATACTGGCGGTGTCGCCGGCGGGGATGGTGTAATCGTACCAATCATACGTTGGGTCACTCTCAGAACGTTTGGTCATGGCGTAGGCCTGCGTACCAGAGGGTGTATTATAAACATAGAGCGTGGCGCCGGTGAGGTCGCTGTTGGCCGTTCGCAGTGAGATGGCGATGGTCTGCCCCGTGGGGACGGCCCCAAAGGGCGCGCGATAACCGCTAGCGCGAGTGTCATGGTAAACCTCATTCCACCAGATGTCGCCATCCGCGCCGGCCCCAGCGCAAGCGCCATTACAATACGTGGTGCTGGGTCCGCTCTCCCTATCGGCGGTGCTGCTGTTGTCGTAATCGTTGTTCACCGCCTCAACGCGGTAGTAAGTAGGGTCGCCAAATGAAAGGCCGCTGGCGCAATACTGATTCCCGCCGGTGCTAGACATAGAGGCAGTGCTGCCCCCGCTGCCGTCCACCACGTCAGACTTGGTGCCGCTATAGCGCACCTGAACGCTGCTAATGCCGCTATCGTTGTCGCCGCTGCGGGAATTGGTATCGTATACATTGGCACAGACCTGCCCCCCAGCGTAATTCACATTTTCTACGGTGGGAGCGGTTATATCATCGTCAATGACAGTATAAGCATATTCCGTGCCCGAGGGACAGTCAGAGCTATGCACCCATTGGTTCATCCAGTTATGGTCTTCTTGGCCGCTGCCATGCGCGGCGCGGCACAGGTCACGCTCGCCAATATTGTCCACGCTTACAGGGTAATAATAAATATCACGGGGGTTCTGGGCGGGAATTGTGACCTTAACGATGTCATAATTGGTGGTTGGTGTGCCGCCCCAAGCACCAGACCAATCCCCGGCGTCGCTGCCCGCCGACCAGTTCCAAGAGCCGTTGTAATACCGCAGCCGTGGATAGCCGCCGCCAAAGGTGAGATCGCCTTTGTGGGACATCCAGTAGACGTCCACGCTTTCATCATCGTAGGCGTATACGTCTGTGGTTCCACCTGGGGATAGGGTTCCGTCATCGCTCCAGCGGCGGGTGCTGACGAAGCGAACTGTATCCCCAAAGGCGGGGACGTATTGTTCGCTGGGGTGATCGCTGGCCGAGCAGTTATCGGCCACTAATTGATCGCAAGATGAATGATAGAGTCGATCCCAAACCACGGCGGTGGGCGCATCGGAAGAACCCCGCAGTTCAATCCACCATCCAAAATAAACGTTGCCATCGTTGAGGTCACGGCCCCAAGCGTTGCCCGTTTGGCCGGGGATGCCCATCACGTCTACCGCGTCTGTCGTGGTGAAGTCATCGGTGGTATCTGTATCGTTGTTCCAGCCCGCGTTATTTTGGAAAGTAGCCACGGTCATGCTAAACGCGCTTGTGTTATCCATGCCGTTCAGGTCAGAGAGGGGAAGTCGGGCTTCTACTACATCGTTGGCCGCGCTGATGCTAATTTGCGTACCGCTGATGGTGTACCAAGAACCGCCAGCCCACCATTCCACTTGATAATTGCCGCTGCTTACGCTATGAAAGGAGAGTATTCGTTCGGCGTACAAAAAAGTCCGTCCCATGGTCAGGTTAGACTCATCACCTAGCCAGTTGTAGCCGGTGTCGTAGCCATCTTGGTCGGTATCAATGCCCACGGCAATATGAACCTCATCTGCGTCTGTGATGTCATCTAAACGAAAGAGCAAATAGAGGTAAGTACTATCCACGGTGACGCGCACTTCGGTGAGGTCGGCGTTAGAGTCCATGCCGGTGTCGGTGCGGGCATCGTCCGCGGCGCCGGTGTATATCCATTCACCATCGCTTTCGGCGTCTGTATGGGCTGTGGCTGAGGGCGTGCCAGTCCAATCGGAAGGGTCGCCGTCTACAGTGCGGGAGGCTGCCCCCACAGAATGAGAACTAGCAACAACCAAAAACAATAACATAAACGAAGAACAAAATGTGAAAAACCAGCGTCTCATTACATGCTCCTTCACTCTCAAGGCCAATATATGCTCAATTTTCAAAGCTCCGAATGCGCTAATTTTACCACCGCCCTGCGCTAGCAAAGGTAATCTATTAAGGCAAAAAAGCGAGGCGGCTGCGCCGTCTCGCTTATGTTGTAATTTTACTTATGTTTTGGGTGGTAGCTCTCAAGTAAGTGACGCGCTTGTCACTGCGAGCGGAGTTTACGGAGCGTGGCAGTCTCCGGCACCACAAGGGAGATTGCTTACTCAAGAGTATGCTTCGCTATCGGCAAAAAACGCCTCGCAATGACAGTACCATCACTTACTTAAATACCACTACTAGGTTTTGAATGAACGGTTCTTCAGAAAATAGCGGGGTTGCACTTAACAAAGGTAATTATTCACTCCCCTCCCGCAAATGTTCAATGACGTGTCATTCTGAGAGCGTTTTTCTCGAAGAATCTCCTATGTTTACGAGAGGGAGACTCTTCGTTCACTAATCTTAGCTCCGCTAA
>Ga0164318_10000336_pt1 | contig 34326 bp, 30 predicted proteins | sample GuaBasSedimGuay9_FD_113734 | JGI IMG/M metagenome (GOLD analysis project Ga0164318, IMG submission 113734) | Subseafloor sediment microbial communities from Guaymas Basin, Gulf of California, Mexico - Guay9, Core 4571-4, 0-3 cm | ecosystem: Environmental > Aquatic > Marine > Hydrothermal vents...
AACATCGTGGACGTGACTCTCGCGAAGGCCTGCACTGGAGATACGAATGAATTTCGCCTTGGTTTGTAGCTCCTCAATATTGGCACACCCTAGGTATCCCATTCCTGCCCTGAGCCCTCCAATCAATTGATAAATTGTATCGGCAAGGGGGCCTCTATACGGTACTCGTCCCACAATCCCTTCTGGTACGAGCTTTTCTTCGGTAATGGCATCTTCCTGGAAATACCTATCCTTACTTCCCTCTCTCATGGCTTCCAAAGAACCCATACCACGGTAGACCTTATATGTGCGACCTTGGAACAGGATGGTTTCACCCGGGCTCTCTTCGGTACCTGCAAACAGACTTCCTATCATCACGGTGTTGGCCCCACCTGCGATCGCCTTTGTGATGTCACCTGAATACTTAATCCCACCATCAGCAATAATAGGGACACCATAACTCGAAGCCTCCTTGGCGCAGTCCATAATAGCGGTCATCTGGGGGACCCCTACGCCTGCAACAACTCTGGTTGTGCATATGGAGCCCGGTCCCACCCCAACCTTCACCGCATCCGCCCCCGCCTCTATCAAGGCACGTGTCCCCTCGGCCGTGGCCACGTTGCCTGCCACACATTCGAGATCAGGATAAGCACTCTTTATTTCTTCTACCGCCTTGATTACTCCCGCAGAGTGTCCGTGAGCCGTGTCCACCACGATCACATCCACGTCTGCTTCCCTAAGTGCTGCTACCCGCTCTTTCATATCAGGACCTATCCCGACAGCTGCTCCTACCCGAAGCCGCCCGAGATCATCCTTGCAGGAATTGGGATATTTTCTTATTTTCTCAATGTCCTTTATGGTGATAAGCCCCTTGAGTCTACCCTCTTCGTCCACTACCAATAGTTTTTCTATCCTCCTAGCATGAAGGATGGCCTTGGACTCTTCCAAGGTGATTCCGACCTTTGCCGTGGCGAGATTCTCTTTTGTCATAACAGCCTCGACTTTTTGGTCCAGATCGGTTTCAAACCTTAAATCCCTGTTAGTAATAATACCGACAAGATTCTCACCCTTGACTACCGGCACCCCGGAAATCCTGTACCTCTTCATGATTTCCAGAACCTCTCGAATCTTTTGCTCAGGCTCCACTGTAATGGGATCAACGATCATCCCACTCTCAGATTTCTTGACTTTTTCCACCTCAAGCGCCTGGCGCTCGACGCTCATGTTCTTATGTATGAATCCTATACCCCCTTGCCTGGCCATTGTTATAGCGGTTTCAGCTTCGGTGACAGTGTCCATTGCAGCACTCACAATGGGGATGTTGAGGCTGATGTTCTTTGAAAGTCTGGTTTTGACTTCAACATGTGCCGGAAGGACCGCCGAGTAGCCAGGTACCAGCAATAAGTCATCAAAAGTCAGACCCTCCTTGAATTTGTATGTCTCCATATCCTTGCTCCTAGGCATTATTTTTCCCAGTGATTCGTTTTATCAGCAAGCCTTCCAGTATATCGGAGAGGCTTACCGTTAGTTGCGAGGCTTGTAGTTGGTCCAATATCAAAAGAACGCAAAGTGTTCCTGCAATAATCACATCTGCACGACTTCTGTCAAGTCCCGGAAGCCTTGACCTTTGAGAGGATTCAAGTTGTTTTATCCTATCAAAAATCTCTCGTATCTGAGAAGCACTTATTCTTATCCCATTGAGCCGTTCCGGTTTGAGGTCTTTCAGGCTTAGGTTCCGGGACATTGCAGCAATCGAGGTAACCGTCCCCCCTGTTCCTATCACGGTCCCCTGCTGCTTGGCTGCATAGACCCGGCAGGGAATTTCGTGCAATATCTCCCTGATGGCCTTTTGAGCAGCGGTTATCTCATTGGCACTAGGGGGGTCATTTGTAAAAAAGAGCCGGGTAAGCACTGCGGCTCCCACGGGAAGGGAAAATACGTATCCTTTTTGCGGCCTCTTCTCTTGGCAAAAAAACTCCGTTGTTCCCCCTCCAAGGTCAAACACCACAAGGGGCGGCTCTAAATCACTAAGCGCACTCAACACTGCCTTTGCTGTTAAAATTGCTTCTTGGTAGCCTGAAATTATTTCCAGCTCTAGCCCTGTTTCCTTGTAAACCCGGAGTGCAAGTTCTTTGTTGTTGCTAGCTTTGCGAATCACCCCAGTGGCTGCTATGAACGTCTCCTCCGCCCCATACTGCAAGGCCTGGGCATGAAGCCGTTTCAATGCCTGAATTATTCGTAACTGTGCTTCGTCGCTCAACGTCCCGGTCTGCAAAAAACACTTGTCTTCCCCTACTCGAGTGTAGATGCGTTCCCTAACAATGGGTTCGATACTATTGCCGTCTTTGAGTTTGGCAACAAGAAGTCGAGCAGTATAGCTGCCGATATCCATGGAAGCTGCTATAGTCACTTCCGACCTTCTTTTCATTTGTTTTGTGGTAACTTGGCCCTTGACCGCATAACGACGAACAGTGAAGCCAACTCTTCGCATCCAATTATCCTTGCAGTTCCAAAATATAGCAGTGCCCCGATCACGACCATTACCGCAACATCTATTAACAAATAGGCAGTACCTTTGAAGATGAACACAGCGGCATATGTGTGCTGGATCCAAAAAAGAAAAGCACCCATTGTTCCGGCTGCAATTAAGCTTTTGCCACTGGAAGTAATTACAGGTCGCAGTGAAACGCCCGGAGCCTTTTTCTTCAGTGCGATAACAAGCAATAGAAACTGCAAGCCGGAGGCACCGGACAGCGCCAGTGCAAGCCCAGCGTGTTTCATCGGTCCCATCAGTAGCAGACTCAGCATCAGATTTGCAAAAAGTGCACAAATTGCTACAATAACCGGTGTTCTCGTGTCCTGCATTGCATAAAATGCCGACACCATGATCCTTATCCCTGAAAAGGCCCACAAGCCTACTGAGTAAAAAACCAATGCGCTGTAGGTCATCGAGGCCGCATGAGCGCCGAATGCACCCCTTTGGTAAATCAACCGGACGATGGGCTCGCCAAGTACTAAGAGCCCAACAAGTGAGGGGATGGTGATAAAAAATACCATCCTCAAAGAATGCGATAGTGTCTGGGAAAATTCCTTTAAATTGTTTAGTGCCATGTGTTGGGAAAGGGTAGGTAGTGCGGCCGTACTCATGGCTATGCCAAAGATTCCCAGAGGGAATTGAACTATTCGGTCCGCATAGTAGAGCCAAGAAATACTCCCTTCTGGAAGAAAGGAGGCAAGGAGGGTTCCCATAAATTGGTTCAACTGATAGACCGCCGATCCAAACACGGCCGGTATCATCAAAATCCCGATCCGCTTTAAGGCAGGATGGCCTGGATTCCACTTAGGCGCCAGGTTCAGGCCCTCCTTTTTAGCCCACGGTACCTGCAATAGGACTTGAAGAATGCCCCCTATGATCACTCCTATGGCAACACCCATGATGGGGTTTTTCAAGTGTGGCGATATCAACACAGCGCCAGCTATGATGCCGATGTTGAGAAATATGGGTGCCGCGGCAGGGGCAGCAAAACGTTTTAGGGAATTCAAGACACCCATAAAAAACGCCACGATGCTGATAAGCAAGATATAGGGAAATGTAATACGGGTCAGAAAGACGGTCAGTTCGTACTTGGCACCAGATCCACCAAAGCCGAACGCTTGAACCCTGACGATCCATGGAGCGAACAGCACGCCAGCAACCGAGACGACTACCAATATGACGGAAAGAATGGTCAATGTGGTCCTAGCCAGATCCAAGGCCTCGGCCTTACTCTTCGTATTGAGATATTCGGTGAAAACAGGGATAAAAGCTATTGTCAGGGAGCCTTCTGCAAAAAGCCTTCTGAGTAGATTAGGGATCCTGAAGGCCACGAAAAAGGCATCAGCTACCATACCTGAGCCAAAAAGCGCGGCAATAACCATATCTCGAACCAGGCCAAGGATCCGGCTCAAAAAGGTGAAGAACGCAACAGTACCCGCTGCCCTTGTCACCTGCTCGCGTTTTTCATACGCTCCGTAATCGTGTATTTTGCGCATTGTGGTTGACTTCCTCCACTGAAAATGCTATAAAAATAAATTTACATATCGAGATTAGAAGTGGGAGGATAGAGTTTTGGCAAATCACAAATCCGCTATAAAAAGAGCCAGGCAAAACAAGGTTAGGAGGCTTCGAAATAAGAGTTACAGAACCAGGGTGAAAAATGTCTCAAAAGAAGTTAGGGCCGCTGTTATGGAAAACTCCCTTGAAGTAGCTCAGGAAAAGCTCAAAAAGGCCGTTTCCATTATTCAGAAAACTGCCTCGAAGGGTGTTATCCACAAAAATACCGCCGCCAGGAAAATATCCAGGCTTTATCGCCTCGTAAACCAGATCTCCTCTTGAGCCTTCTCTCTGCATAGCGATACAATTAAGTAATCTAAGGTAATGTCCCCTCGAGAGCCTGACTTGAGTGCCGAGTCAGCCATGTAAAGGCTCTCGAGAAATTTCCTTAACTCATCCCGTGTCCACTCATCTGCCTGATTTATCAGTTTCCTGGCAATAAATGGGGGAATCCCAAGGGCTTCAGGAATATTCGCCTCCTTTCCTTCCCCTTTCATGGACTTAACCTGCCACAGAAGCCGTAACTGCCTGTTCAGCATACCAACTACTGCCAAGACAGAATCTTTTCCCTCTTGGGCAAGGAGCTCGTGTAAGACTCTTAGTGCCCCGGGACAGTCCTTCTCGGTGACACTCTCAACTAGCTCGAATATGCTGTGGGCCCTTGTCTTCGAGGCCATCTCCCGCACTTCAGCAATGCCTACTGCCGAGTCGCCGTATCGTATGGACAGTTTTTCCAGTTCTGCATGTAACTCCATCAAACTGTTTCCGACTATCTGATGAAGGTATGCACAAGCCTGAGGCGAGATATTTAGTTCCATGTCCTTAGCCATGGAACGCAGCCAGGGAACAACGCGGTTTTCTTTCAAGGGGGCAAAATAAACAGAATATCCAGCTTTTCTTATGGAGGAAAGAAGAGGTCCGTGAAATTCCGCTGAGGAAGTTACGAAAAGAAGAAAAGTACTGGTCACGGGAGCGTCCAAATAAGGCAAAAACTTCTCCTGATCTTTCTTCTTGTAAGACTCGGTCCTCCTTACTATCACCACCCTCCGCTCGGACATGAAAGGAAGGGATCGTGCAGCCTCCAGCACCTCCTCTGGTGTTGACTCGTCGGCATAAAAGATTTGGAGATTGAATTCTGCTGTGGCAGATTCAAGTAAACTGCGCTTGAGTTTACTAATGAGGTTCTCTTTAAGAAATTCACTAGGCCCGTAAAACAAGGAATAAGGGGGGAGCTTGGATGCTTCCAAATTCGTCAAGATTATTTCTGGACTCAGGTCTCTGCCCATCAGAAGATATCCGCTGTCTTCAGATATATCCTTTTGGCGAGTAGCCCGGCGATCTCCATAAGGGCCATTCTCTCTCGGTATTGATTTTCCAAGGGATCATCACTCACCGCATAAGAGGACTTCTCCTCCAGGTCTTCTGCCTCCCACAACACTTCCCCTGTCCTACGGTTGATCATTTTCACACTCATTCTAACCCTTATCCGCCTTAAGTTTGTGGTCTCGTAAGCGACTGTCTCCCCACTAACCTCGGTTTTCTGAATATTGTAACTGAGAGGGGACGTGTCGATGCGTTTTATTTTCCCCACCAGAAGAGCAGACGCTTCCTTTCTTGGGACGATAGGAATTGTTGAATGAGAAAGAAACTCTTGTCTAATTATGTTGGTAAAATCCGCCTCGATTCCAGCGACTGTCGCAGGGCTCTCCACTGTTGGAATGGCCAGGGTGTTTAAGTGACCACGCAGGGACGTACCGGACAATTCCGCCCTATACCCACATCCCAACAATGCCAGAACAAAACCTGCAAAATAGAGAAGACCAATCCTTGGCCAATACCGCATTACACTACCACGTTGACAAGTTTCTTCTTTATCACATAGACCTTCTTGACCTCCCTGTCCCCCACAAAGCGCTTCACCCTTTCATCAGCCAGGGCGGCCTGCTCAATCTCCTCTTCCGTACTGGATGCCGGGAGTTCTATCCTGCTCCTGACCTTTCCGTTTACCTGCAAAACTATTAGGCGTTTTTCTTCCTCCAGAGCATTTGCGTCATATTCAGGCCAAGGTTGATTCAAGAGGTATCCTTTGTGACCTAGCATACGCCATAATTCTTCTGTAATATGGGGTACCACCGGGCTCAGGAGTATAACTGAAGTCTCTATGGCTTCACGGATCACGGCCCAGGCAAGTTCATCCTTTTCCCGGTCACTATGCAGGAACTGATTAACCTCGTTAATCAGCTCCATCACAGCAGATATGGCCGTATTAAAGTGGAAGCGGCTTTCAATGTCGTGAGTGACCTTCTTTATGGTCTGGTGTGTTTTCCGGTGAATGGAGCGTAGTTCGCTGCTAAGCTCCTTCCCGCCTGTGAATGCATCTACATCTTGTACATACTGAAGGTTATCCGTCACAAGGTGCCAAAGCCTATTGAGAAACCTATATGCACCTTCCACACCTTGCTCGCTCCATTCAAGATCCTTTTCCGGGGGAGCAGCGAACAAGCAAAACATTCTCACTGTGTCCGCCCCATACGCATCGATCATGCTTTGGGGATCCACTACATTTTTCTTGGACTTGGACATTTTAACCGTATTTCCTACTATGACCTCCCTGCCACATAGAGCACATTTCCCTTCCTCCACTTCTTCAGGGTAAAGATACCCGTGCTCAGGACATTCGTGGGTTTCTTTGCACACCATTCCCTGGGTCAGAAGGTTGGTAAATGGCTCACTTATTGAGATATATCCGAGGTCTCGAAGTACCCTGGTATAAAACCTTGAGTAAAGAAGATGAAGTATAGCATGCTCTATACCTCCGATATACTGATCCACAGGCATCCAGTACTCGGCTTTCTCCCTGTCAATAGGTCCCTTGTCATAATGCGGACAGGCATATCGGATAAAATACCATGACGATTCAACAAATGTGTCCATGGTGTCCGTTTCCCGCCGGGCCTTTCCCTTGCATTTCGGGCAGGTAGTCTCGTAAAATGAGGGTTCAAATGGAAGTGGAGAGCCTCCGTTTGGTCTCATATCAAGATCGAGGGGCAGCATGACGGGAAGATCTTCTTCTGGTACGGGCACTGTCCCGCACTTGTCACAATAGATAATGGGAATGGGAGCCCCCCAATACCTCTGTCTTGATATGCCCCAGTCTCTCAAGCGGTAATTAACGGTCTTATAACCCAGGCCCTTTGATTCAAGGTATTCGGCTATACTATCCAAAGCCTCAAGGTTTTTCATGCCATTAAAAGGGCCCGAGTTTACCAAAATACCTTCTTCCACATAGGCCTCGGTCATGGTTTCCTCGTCAAGATCCCTATCTGGTGGCTTGATTACAACCCTTAGGGGTAAGCCATATTTCTTGGCAAATTCAAAGTCTCTTTGGTCATGTGTAGGGACGGCCATAATAGCCCCAGTGCCGTAATCAAAAAGTACGAAGTTAGCCACATATATGGGAATCTGCTCCCCGGTGGCCGGGTTCAGGCAATATCTGCCTGTAAAAACTCCCTCCTTTTCGGTATAGTCGGCCGTCCTCATGTAGGAGTCCATCCTGAGTGTTTTTTCGACAAACTCCAAGACCTCCTTTTCTTGGGGCATGCCTCTGACGATTTTCTTGAGCATAGGGTGTTCCGGTGCGAAGCACAAAAAGGTCGCTCCAAACACGGTGTCTTGCCTTGTGGTAAAGACCTCGATCACCTCATCCGAATCCACTAAAGGGAATTTTATTATGGCACCGTGGCTCTTACCTATCCAGTTGCGCTGCATGGCCAGGACCCTTTCCGGCCATCCGGGCAGTTTATCGCAGTATTCAAGGATCTCCTCAGCATAATCAGTTATTTTGAGGAACCATGAGTCCATCTCTTTTATGGTGACCTCTTGGTCAGTATGGCGCCAGCACCGTCCGTTTTCAACCTGTTCGTTGGCAAGAACGCTCTGGCATTTGTCGCACCAGTTCACAAATGTTCGTTTCTTATAGGCAAGCCCTCTCTCATACATTTTCAAGAAGACTAATTGCTCCCACTTGTAGTAATCGGGATCACAAGTGGCGAACTCCCTGTCCCAGTCATAGCTGAACCCCATTCGCTTTAACTGCTTCTTCATGGCCTCGATGTTGTCATACGTCCATTTGGCCGGGTGCGTATTATTTTCAATAGCCGCATTTTCTGCAGGCAAGCCGAATGCATCCCACCCCATTGGATGAAGTACGTTCTTGCCTACCATTCGTTTGTACCGGGCTACCACATCACCAATGGTATAGTTTCTCACGTGTCCCATATGGATCTTGCCAGAGGGATAGGGAAACATCTCCAGCAGGTAATACTTCTCTTTATTTGGGTCTTCTGAAACCTTAAAAAGTTGCTCCTTTTCCCATTTCTCTTGCCACTTCGTTTCAATAACCTGCGGTTGATACTTCATCTCCTTTGTCCTTCCAACTATCTCTAGATTTCGCTTTTGCCACCGGGCGGTTCGATGACCAATGAAAATGGAACAATGTCCTTAAAGTAATTTCTCAACAAGCTCTCAACCTCGCTTATCTCCCCCAGCAAGGTACGCTCAACGGAAAATACCGCTGTAACCATCTCATCATCTTCGCCTTTCGATCCAGCGAGGAACGGATTAACTGCTTCCTGAACGGTATGTCTTACCTGTTCATGATATTGGTCTACCCCAAAAAGCAACGGGATCTTGACCGCGAAGCTAATTACACCCAGATCCCGTAGGCAAGCCGCCAAGCCAGCCACCTGGGAAAGAAATAGCTCCGGTGTTATTTGATCCTTGGGACCAAGTCCCTTCAAGACTACCTTCTTTGCCATAAGCCTGTCTTCACCAGGCAACAGGAGGGTTTCCCCTATTTCGGCTTTACAGAATCCTCTTTTATTTAAAGCCCGCAAATAGGCCGAGGTCTTTTGGTCCACCCCGGCCATATTTTCTTCCTCTATGAACGAGCCTTCATGAATAAAGCCCGCTACCGCTTCACACCATACGGCAAAAGGCGGTCGCGAGGTAAACCTCAAATCAAGTTTCATCTCCTTTGACCACACGGCCTGGGTCAAGAAATGGGCTCCTTATACCCCTGTGTGCTGAGGGAGTTTTTGGGACCAGTTCTTAAAGTCTTGTCTACTCTCTCCTCTGATGCCCAGGTGTTGTAAATATTGTCCAAAATCCCATTTATAAAGGCGGCAGAATCCTCTGCACCGAACTTCTTTCCCAACTCTACAGCCTCATCAATTGAGACCTTTGGCGGAATATCTTCTCTAAAAATGATCTCATAAGTGGCAAGCCTCAACACGCTTCTATCAACCCTAGACATCCTCTCGAGCCTCCAGTTCTTTGAGGCCTTTCGGATTCTTCTGTCAACCTCTTCCTTATGTTCCACCACTCCCTTGACCAGGTCCTTGGAAAAGGCCTTTACCCACTCAGGGGCATCAAAATTCTCGCACACCAACTCAAAGGCCTCTTCCGGGGCACCATCGTTGTACTCCATATGAAAAAGAACCTGGATCGCCAGTTCTCTGGCTCGCCTCCTCTTGCCCATTTTCCTATTTTTCCGGGAATTACCGCCAGCTTGCGCAGGGACAGACGGAGATGAACTGTCCCCTGTCCACACTTCCCTCAGATCAGAGGCTCTTAAAAAGATTAACCATCTCAATGGCAGCCATGGCTGCCTCAAAACCTTTATTCCCAGATTTCGATCCGGCTCGCTCAACAGCCTGTTCTAACGTGTCGGTAGTGAGCACACCGAAAGTCACGGGAACCCCTGTTTCCAGTGCCACATTTGCTATGCCCTTGGAAACCTCTGCAGCTACGTACTCGAAATGAGGGGTGGCTCCCCTGATCACTGCTCCTAGGCATATGACCGCGTCATAGTCTCCTCCCTGAGCCAATTTCTTGGCCACCAGAGGAATTTCAAAGGCACCAGGGACCCTGACCAGGTGTACTTGGTCCTCTTTGGCACCGTGTCTCAAAAGGGCATCCATCGCACCTTCCACTAATCTTGAACTGACAAAATCATTAAAGCGACTCACAACAACGGCAAACCTAAAACCCCGTGCATCCAATCGTCCCTCTGTTGTCTTGGGCATTCTGTCCCCCTTTTATTGTTCTTGCTTCTCCTGTTTTTCCTCCAGTATTTTCATCAAATGCCCCAGTTTCTGGCATTTGGTCATCAAATACCTTCTGTTCTCTGGTCTCGGCTCTATTTCAATGGGCACTCTTCCTGTGACTTTCAGCCCATAACCTTCGAGGCCTACTATTTTCTTGGGGTTATTGGTAAGAAGCTTCATCTTTCTTACCCCTAGGGCGACAAGGATCTGTGCTCCCACCCCGTAATCTCTGAGGTCTGCGTCAAAACCTAACTCCTCATTGGCCTCCACGGTGTCTAGCCCCTGATCTTGCAATGCATAGGCCTTCAATTTATTTGCTAGCCCTATACCTCTTCCTTCTTGCTGCAAATATAGAATCACCCCTAGTCCTTCTGTTTGGATAATTTCCATGGCCTTTCTCAATTGCTCTCCGCAATCGCAGCGGTAGGACCCAAACACATCACCCGTCAGGCACTGGGAATGGACCCTTACCAGTACCTCTTTCTCAGGGCTTATTTCTCCTTTCACAAGGGCCAGATGTTCATAGTCATCTATGTCATTGACAAACGCCATGGCCTTAAACTCTCCATAGGGCGTTGGAAGCACTGTCTCAGCGGCCTTGTGCACGAAGGATTCTGTGCGCATTCTGTATGCTATGATGTCGGCCACCGTGGCGATCTTGAGCCCATGTTCCTCGGCGAATTTCTCGAGGTCAGGGAGCCTCGCCATCGTCCCATCATCCTTCATAATCTCGCAGATTACAGCAGCTGGCTTTAGTCCCGCGAGCCTGGCCAAGTCCACAGAACCCTCTGTTTGACCTGTCCTAAACAGCACGCCGCCTCTTCTGGCTCGCAATGGAAACACATGCCCTGGCTGTACGAGATCCTCGGGCTTTGCGTCATCTGCAATGGCCGTAAGGATGGTATGTGCCCTATCAGCCGCCGAAATCCCAGTGGTGACACCATGGCGCGCTTCTATGGAGACCGTAAAAGCGGTCTTATAAGGAGAACGATTATCATACACCATGGGTGGAAGCTTAAGCCTGTCAACAATCTCAGGAGCCAATGCAAGGCATATCAAGCCCCGCCCATATTTGGCCATAAAGTTTATTGCCTCCGGCGTAACCTTCTCTGCTGCAATGGTCAGATCTCCCTCATTTTCGCGATTTTCATCATCAACAAGGATGATCATCTTGCCCTGTCGAAGGTCTTCCAATATATCTTCGATCTTTGCAATAGGCATGTCACTCACCACGATCTAAGTTCTTGAAGATGTCCATGTGATCCGTAGTCCATCCACGCAGCCTATCCCCACTCATGTTGTCGGCATATGCCAACAGCTTCTCGATATGCTTACCAATCAGGTCAGTCTCTATGTTGACTTTATCACCCACTCCCTTTTTCAGTAGAGTTGTAACCCTTCCGGTCTCGGGTATGATATTCACTTCTACACCATCCGGAAAACATTTGTTTATGGTGAGACTAATCCCGTCGATTGATATGGAGCCTTTCTCGACTGTGTACTTTGTAAGACTGCGATCCATTGCCACTCTAATAGTCCATGATCTCTGTCTGGGCTGCTTTCGAATTATAGTACCGACACCATCGATATGTCCCAGAACAATGTGTCCTCCAAGCCTATCAGTAGGCCGCAGGGCCCTTTCAAGATTTACACTATCGCCTTGCTTTAGAAGGGCGAGAGTCGTTCTGGACAAACTCTCTTCGGAGACATCCATACTCAAAGTACCTGTAGTTATATCGGTAACTGTAAGACACACCCCGTCAACAGAAATACTTTCTCCAATCTGACATTCTGAAACGTCAAAGGGGGGCACCACGCTGAGCACCATGTCCCGGCCCACCCTTTTGATCGTTTTCACAGTTCCAATTCCCTCTACAAGCCCGGTAAACATGACTAAATTTATGCCAACCCGCGTTCGAGGTGCCCAAAGAGCTTTGTTCCTCGGTTATGGTTTGCGAACATTGTCCACTGGGAGTCCGCACTCATTGTCTATCTCCTTCTTACCCCGTACCTCGGCCAGCTTCATAATCAGGATACGCGACAACCATTATGTCTTGATCAAATTTGCGTAGCCTCAAATCCCTTAACGGCAAACCGCCGTCAATTCTGGCAGGCCCACGACCCGTGCACATGGGTAAGCCATCTCCTCCTCTCAAGAGCCTAGGAGCCAGGAAAATATAAAATTTATCAACAAGCTTTCCCGATATCAAGGAATGATTCAACCTCGCCCCTCCCTCTACCATCAAGGTCATAATCTCTTTCCCACCCAATATGTCCATCAGTGCGCTCAGGTCGACCATGCCCTTTCTCATTGGAGACTTAACAATCTCTACCCCCATCTTTTTGAGTTTATCCATCTTTGGGGAGTCTTTGCACCTTGAACCGACAACAACCATCACCGGCCCCTCGTTTGTGGTTTTGAAAATCCTCGCATTTATGGGGCTTCGCAGATTACTGTCTAAAATAACACGCAAGGGCTGACGAGATTGCTTAATCCCATTTCTTGCGGTGAGCAAGGGATTGTCCTTGATAACCGTGCCTACACCGACCATAACGGCATCCGCGCCTTGTCTAAGTCGGTGGACAAATCCACGCGAAGCCGACCCTGTGATCCACTTAGAATGCCCGGTTCTGGTTGCCATCCATCCATCTAGTGTCAGGGCACACTTCAGAAGTACAAAGGGCCTCCCCGTTTGCACATACTTTATATATGACTCATTAATACGCCTGCACTCCTCCTCCAGAATGCCCACTTTCACCTCGATCCCCTGTGCGGACAGGTACTTGCATCCCCCCCCCTTCACATTGGGGTTTGGGTCCTTCATTCCCACCACCACGCGACTGATTCCAGACCTAATAATAGCAACCGTGCACGGAGGTGTGCGACCGTAGTGATTGCAAGGCTCCAGTGTCACATAGAGGGTGCAGCCCTCTGCCTTATACCCCAGCTTCTCTAGGGCACTAATTTCTGCGTGCGGTCCCCCTACCTTCTTGTGGTATCCCTTGGCTATGACTTCTCCCTTGCGAACTATGACGGCCCCCACCACCGGGTTGGGTGAGGTTCTGCCCACTCCTTTGCGGGCTTCGGTCAGTGCCATCCTCATGAATCTGGTGTCTAACTCCTCGGGATCCATTTCTTGTTTGCGGCCTCAGGATTTAGTATTTTCTTTCCTGGCCTTGAGAATTTCTTCCAGTTCGGTCATAAATTCATTTATGTCTTTGAATTGTCGATACACCGACGCAAACCGCACGTAAGCCACTTCGTCCCACTCTCTGAGGGTATTTATGACCATCTCCCCTATTTCCGTGCTCTCTATCTCTTTCTTTCCCTGATCTTGAAAATGTGATTCCAGCGAGTCCACAAACTCCTCTATCTGAGTCATGCTTATGGGCCGCTTCTGGCATGCCTTCCTTATGCCCGAGATTATCTTATCGCGATTGAATGGCTCCCGCCTCCCATCTCTTTTCACTACCATAGGCAGAGTTTCTTCCAGTTTTTCGTACGTGGTAAACCTTTTCCCGCATTCCAGGCACTCCCTGCGTCTCCTGATCATTCTGCCATCCTTGCTAAGGCGGGAGTCAATGACGCGGTTATTAATCTGGGAACAGTATGGACATCTCACGGCTTCACCCTCTCAAGCTCTATGCCCGCCTCTTCAAGCATTTGGGCAGCTAGGGGATCATCATAACCTTCCTCGTACACGATTTTCTTTATGCCCGCATTGATCAGCATCTTTGAACAAATTACACAAGGGCGATTGGTACAGTACAGAGTAGCGCCGGCAATTGAAATCCCATGGTATGCAGCTTGAATAATCGCATTTTGCTCGGCATGCAGCCCCCTGCACAGCTCGTGGCGGGTGCCTGAAGGAATGGAAGCATTCTTTCTCAGGCATCCTACTTCTTCACAGTGCTTCAGCCCAGCAGGCGCTCCATTATATCCAGTTGCAAGTATTCTCTTATCCTTCACGATCACAGCGCCCACGTGGCGCCTCAAACACGTGGAGCGCTGGGCCACCATCCTTGCAATAGACATGAAATAATCTGTCCACGACGGCCTCGGCACGGCGCCTCCTTTTCTCTCTACCCAGATCTAGCTTGACTCAAACGAGGAATAAATTGGAAACGATTTACAAATCTCTTGTACCTCACTCCTAGCCTTTGCAAGAGTGCCTTCATCCTTCGGTCTATCCAAAACCCTTTTAATGATTCCAGCAATTATCTTCATTTCCGTTTCCATGAGTCCTCGGGTGGTCAAGGCCGGGGTGCCGAGCCGAAGGCCGCTTGTGACCTTGGGCCCTCTCTTGTCAAAAGGAACGGCATTCTTATTTGCCACGATTCCTACCTGGCCAAGAGCTTGCTCAGCTTCCAATCCCGAGATACCAAACTCACTCAGATCAATGAGCACAAGATGAGTATCTGTTCCCTTTGTTACTAGCTTAAACCCTTTGTTCGCTAGTTCCTGGGCAAGGGCCTTTGCATTGCGAATAACCTGTTCTTGGTACTCCCCGAAGCTCGGCTCAAGCGCCTCTCCAAAAGCCACAGCTTTGGCTGCAATCACATGCATTAAGGGCCCGCCCTGGACCCCGGGAAATACCCCTTTATCAAGCTTTGTCCCGTACACTTCTTCTGCTAGTATGATTCCTCCTCGCGGACCCCTTAAGGTCTTATGGGTGGTACTTGTAATGAAATCAGCTAGTCCCACAGGACTGGGATGAAGACCGGTAGCCACGAGTCCGGCGATATGGGCCATGTCAACCAGCAAGTAGGCCCCACATTGATTGGCAATTTCCTTGAACTTGTGAAAGTCTATTATCCTAGGATAGGCGCTGGCACCTGCTATTATCATTTTGGGCTTGTGGGCCATTGCCAGGTCTCGCACCTGATCGTAGTCAATCAGGTGGGTCTCTGGGTTTACTCCATAACTGATTGTACGAAATATCTTCCCTGAAAAATTAACCGGGCTTCCGTGGGTAAGGTGGCCGCCATGGGATAACTCCATCCCGAGAATTAGATCCCCAGGCTCAAGGAAGCTCAAATACACAGCCATGTTGGCCTGCGAACCCGAATGGGGCTGAACATTCACATACTGGGCCTGAAACAATTTCCTCGCCCTTTCAACTGCAAGTCGCTCCACCACATCCACATAATCGCATCCGCCGTAATATCGTGCGCCCGGATATCCCTCTGCGTATTTATTGGTCATTACGCTGGATTGGGCCTCCATCACTGCGCGGCTGGCATAGTTTTCAGACGCAATCATTACAAGAGAGTCCACCTCTCTCTTGAGTTCCAATTGAATCGCCGCATAGACTTCTGAATCCACCTCTTTTAAGTGCTTCTCCACCTTTCAGGCTCCGCTCAATCTATCTGATCCAACCTTCTCTGGTGCCGACCACCCTCAAACGGTGTGGTTAGAAATTCCCGAACCATCTCTTGAGCTAAGGTCACCCCTATTATTCGGCCGCCCATGGCCAATATATTTGCGTCATTGTGCTGCCGGCTCAACCTAGCGGTGAGAATGTTGTGACACAGTGCAGCACGCACTCCCTTATGCCTATTTGCCACAATGCTCATCCCGATCCCGGTTCCACAAACCAGTATTCCATATGAAAACTCGCCCTGAGCTATGGCCTCAGCTACCTTGTGAGCCACTAGGGGATAATCCGCAGATTCCCTGCTGAAGACTCCCGCGTCCTCCACATCATGACCTAGTTGTGTCTTAATAAACGATTTAACCTCTTCTTTGAGGTCATACCCTGCATGGTCTGAGCCCACGATAACTTTCATACTCTTACCGGCTACCTTTCTGAATTTACCGCTCTACCTCCAGACCTAGACCACTGACTGCATCCCGCACACGCTGCGTCCCGGCAAAAACTGGCTGGGAGCAGCTTGCCCTTATCCGTTATTGGGCTTTTTGACTCAGCCGGACCGACTAAGACTCAAATGCCTTGAAGGCAAGGCACGCGTTGGTTCCACCGAATCCAAAAGAATTAGACAAAGCGACCCTTACATTGGCCTTGCGCGCCTCATTGGGCACATAGTCCAGATCACATTCCGGATCCGGAGTCTCATAGTTGATGGTAGGCGGGATTATGCCATGTTTGATGGTCAAGGCGGTGAATGCCGCCTCAAGGGCCCCGGCTCCACCTAACAGGTGGCCCGTCATAGACTTGGTCGAGCTTATGGCGAGCTTGTAAGCATGATCCCCAAACACAACTTTTATAGCCCTGTTCTCCGATAGATCGTTCAGCTTGGTGGATGTCCCATGGGCATTGATATAGTCGACATCTTCCGGAGCGAGACCTGCGTACTGCAGCGCCATCTTCATGCAACTTATGGCCCCTTCTCCTTCTGGCTCAGGGGCGGAAACGTGATATGCGTCTGCGGAAAGTCCGTATCCAACTATTTCCGCATATATCTTCGCACCTCTGTCCAAGGCGTGCTCCAGTTCTTCCAAAATTAATACTGCAGCACCTTCTCCCATTACAAAGCCATCCCGATTTGCTTCAAAGGGCCGGGATGCCTTCTCCGGCTCATCATTCCTTGTAGACAATGCTCTCATGGAACAAAAACCACCTAAAGCCAACGGCGTTATCACGGCTTCTGAACCACCCGTAAGCATTGCATCGGCTATCCCCTCGCGAATCACGCGAAATGATTCGCCAATGGCATGGGCACTAGCAGCACATGCCGTTTCAATGGATAGGTTTGGCCCCTTGGCCCCAAACTCAATTGCAATCTGGCCGGGGGCCATGTTGGCTATCATGCCAGGAATAAAAAACGGGCTGATCCGGCGGGGACCTCTGTCAAGAAGGACCTTGTGATAATGCTCCAGCATTTCCAGTCCCCCAAGACCTGACCCCATGATACAACCGACTCTATTGCTATTTGATGAATCGATTTTCAGGCCCGAGTCTTCCATGGCCATCCGAGCAGAGGCAACGGCATAATGGACAAAAACGTCAAAATGCCTTATCTGCTTCTTGTCCATGAACTCTTCGGAACGGAAGTTCTTCACCTCTCCCGCGATTCTACTGGGAAATTCCGAGGCATCAAATCTGGTTATGGGGCCTATGCCAGATCTGCCTTTGCACACCATCTCCCAGTTTTCATCTACTCCTACTCCAAGCGGGGACACCATTCCAAGGCCTGTTATCACGACTCTCCGGGGCATTCCTTTGCTCCTTTCCTTACAAGCCTCTCGTTACATGTCTTGGCCCTTTTTACAGTCACCTAACCGATAGCCTTCTTTATGTAGTTTATAGCATCTTGTACTGTTGCAATTTTTTCAGCGTCTTCATCTGGAATAGAGATATCAAATTCTTCTTCCATCGCCATAATTAGCTCCACCTGGTCCAGAGAATCCGCACCGAGGTCATCCACGAACGACGCTTCGGGAACCACGTCTTCCTCAGCCACATCTAACTGCTCGCAAATGATCTTTTTTACTTTTTCTTCGATCTCTCCCATAAGAAAAATACCTCCTCGTTGTTCTTTTCTTTAACTCCTCGTTCACCAACACCCTAAAAGCCTAAGCTCATACGCTGGCATTGTGCCTTAGTCAGTGCAGCCGTCGAACCAAGGCCCTTACATGTACAACCCGCCATTAGCGTGTATTATTTGGCCTGTTAGATAGCTTGAAGACTCGGAACAAAGCCAGTAAATAACCTCAGCCACTTCTTCGGCCTCTCCCATCCTACCCATCGGGATTTGTTCTAAAAACTTTTCCCTTACCTTTTCTGGCAAGGAGGCTGTCATTTCCGTCTGGATAAAACCGGGGGCCACTGCATTTACCCTGATTCCCCGGGCTGCCACTTCCCTGGCCACGGTCTTTGTAAAACCCATTATACCGGCCTTGGAAGCCGAGTAATTTGCCTGGCCGACGTTTCCGATCTGCCCCACCACTGAAGAAACATTCACTATACAGCCCGATCGTTGCTTTATCATTTGGCGGATAACCGCGTGAGTACAGTTAAACACGCTTTTGAGGTTGACATTTATGACAGCATCCCAGTCCTTCTCCTCCATCCTCATTAGTAAGGTATCGCGGGTAATTCCTGCATTGTTAATGAGCACGTCCACTTTGCCAAATTTGTCCAAGACTTCCCTGAAAAATTCCTCTACCGGCCCGTATGCTGAAACATCAACCTTGTGGGCCTCAGCCTTTACACCCTTGGCATTCAACAATTCAAGAGTTTCTTCTGCCGCCGACTCGTCAGGGTCATAGTGCACAAGCACTATCGAGGCTTTCTCTTCGGCAAACTTGAGCGCTACGCTTCGCCCTATTCCTCTTGACCCTCCTGTGATCACAACTGTCCGCTGCATAATCTCTCCCATGTTCTCTCCTTCAAGACAATAGTTCATCCAATTGCACTGTCATTTTCTCCACCAGCCTCCTATTTGCATAATCAGAAGCTAGTTTAATAGCATTCTTAATGGCCCTGGGACTGGATTCACCGTGGCAGACAATAGCTACCCCATTAATTCCAAGTAGGGGAGCACCACCATAGATCTCATAGTCCAGCTTGTTTTCAAATCTTTTCAGGGGCCCTGTTGCAAGCCTAGTGGCGACCCGACCAAGCAGAGAAGAACGCAAATCTCGGCGGAGACTTCGTTTGACACTCTCGGCCATTCCTTCACTGAGCTTCAGAACAATGTTCCCTACAAATCCATCACACACTATTATTTGGACATCCCCCTCAAATACATCCCTGCCTTCTACGTTACCCACAAAGTTCAGCCTGCTTTTTTCAAAAAGTTCTCTGGCCTGTCTGACCTGCTCGTTACCTTTGGTGCCCTCCTCGCCAATACTCAGAAGGCCAATCTTCGGCTCTTTCACCCCAAGGCAAGAAGTGGCAAAGGCCCTAGCCATTATTGCGAATTGGAACAAGTGCGAAGGCCTGCAATCCACATTAGCCCCCACATCAATGACAACCACTGGGCCCTGGTCTCGCGGAAAAACCCCTGCAATTGCGGGCCGATCAACACCCCGCAGTTTTCCAAGGATCAGGACTCCTGCCGCTACTATGGCGCCTGAATTGCCGGCACTCACCAAGGCTTGGGCCTTACCTTCTCTAACTAAATCAAAGGCCACCCTAATGGAGGCCCTTTTTTTCTTTCTAACCGCCTTTGACGGCGGCTCATCCATTCCTATCACTTCCTCACTGTGAGCCGTCAAAATGCGGTCCTTTATGCGTCTTTGCCCAAGTATCCTATTGAGACGATCCTCGTCTCCCACTAGAATGACAGAGACCCCGAACTCCGTGACGGCCTCAACTGCGCCCTGAACAACCACATCCGGAGCAAAGTCTCCGCCCATGGCGTCCACGGCCACGAACATATCAACTCTCTTCGGTGGCTATTACGACTTTTCCCTTATAGTAGCCACACTCCGGGCATACGCGGTGCGGCAATACAGGCTCATGACATTGAGGGCAATAAGATACATTGGGCATCTTCAGGTGATCATGAGCCCTTCTCATATTTCTTTTAGATTTGGATTTCTTTTTCTTTGGTACAGCCATTTTTCTCTAGCAACTCCCTCTCACAAAAGTTTTCTAAGCTCCTGAAATGCCGGGTGGCCTTGTATCACGTGGCAAGAGCATTTTTCCTTGTTTCTGTTCACTCCGCAGGTAGGGCAAAGACCTAAGCAGTCTTCCTTACATAAGGTCTTCATAGGTATCGATAGATAGATTTGCTCCTTAATAATATGTTCAAGCTCCACTATCTGCCCCGGTACCAAGTCCACCCCCATTTCCTCGTCAGCCAGCTCAACTTCTTCGTCCATTATTCGCTCATTAGACAACGGCTCCAAAAACAAATGGAAGTCCGCTGTCAGCTCCCTGGCATAGAGGTCCAAACACCTGTCACATTGGAGCATCAGCGTGGTTTTCAATTCCCCTCTCACCATAAACCTTTTTCCGATTTTCTCTATGGTGAGCCTTGCGTATACCGGTTCATATAATCCCCTGATCTGGTCGTTGGGGACATCCTGTAGCCACCATTCCTCCGGAAGATGAAGGTAATAGGTTTTGGGCTCTTGTTGAATCTGTGAAAGATCGACTAACATTTATTTATCCGGCACTGGCCGGCACCCTTTCCCGGCTAGATATAAAGCGTATGCTCCATAAAAAACCCGCTTACTGTATACGAGAATCCTAAGTAAAGGACTTACTATAAGCCAAGTTAGCCATATGTCAAGCACTTTCAACCAAGCCAAAGCAATTGTGCAGGTGTCAAATATCTCTTGCTGGTCTTTTCAACCGGAGGCTTTTTAGAATAAAATACAATCTGCTGTCAAATTTACCTCAATTTAGTAAAACTTCTCTTTTTTTATTGACACTTAACGGCCTTATCGGCTAATATTTAGTATATTTCGTGAGTTAGCCGGTGTTGTGAACTTGTCCGGACAGTTCCGCTGGATTAAAGGCTTTTGGGGTAAGAAATGTGGAAATATAGAGAGCGGCTTTCCTATTTTGAAAAACTGAGGCGATCTCTCTATGAGGTGCTTCGAGACAATTTAGAGATGCGCTTAATGAAGGTCTCATTAATAGATTCCTTCTATAATTATTTAAGGGAAGGCGTAGAGTACAGCTTTCTCGAGAAAAGCGAGCTAAAACCTTCCTCAAAGAAGATGGAAAAGGAATCGGCCCTCTTTAATACATTTATTGTGATCTTCTGCGAAGGTGTCATAAGCCCAAGTTTAAAGAACTACATAAGATTTTTCCCTGAAAACGCTGTAATTAAAAAGAATTTGCAATATATCGCCAATTTTTCTTTGTCAGAACGTTTCAATCTTAATCTTAGATATTTTGAAAGTCCCCGATTTTTTGACTTCCTCGAACAATTGTTGAACGTTGACTATGCCTTGCTCATACAGCAGGATCCTACTATTAAAAAGAAAAATCGCTATTCACTCACTCACTTTCATGTGAAGATTGATTGGCCCATTGCAGATGCCGCAGAAGACTTGGCCAAGTACCTGAGGTATATCAAGGATAATCTGTACGAGCATGGAGACAAGGTGGCCAGGATCCTCCAAAATAAGCTGTTCGAATATTATGGGTGCCATCACAGTGTGGGTGGAAGAAGAACCGCAGGCCTTATCGCCGCCCAACTCCTGCGCCGACTGGATTGTATTTCCACGGTATTCGTGTCCAGCTCAGAATCCCGGTCCATGTACAAATACTCTGAGCGCGGGGTTTCCAAGTTCTTTTTGATCCAACTCAATGATGAGCAAATCTCCGCCCTTGCAGAAAGGGAGGGCATGAGTAAAGAGGCCTTCAAGAATAGATATCTGTATCAGGCAGAAGACTATTTTGTGGGAATAACGGAGGCTACCTACAGGCACACGGTGCATTCAAAACCACCTGAGGACGGAAAACTGCGTAAACTAAAGCCCGCTTACAGTTGGTTAAGATTAAGAGACGAATTCCTTCACCCGAAGACCACGTCACTCAATTGCAGGCCCATTAGCTATAAATGGATCTATGCTTCTCCCTCTGAACAGGCCCCGGTAAAAGCGGTTGTTGGGTAGTGGAAGCCCACGGTTGGAAAATTTGGTCTGTTGAATCCCCCCCTAGCTTTAATGTGTTCCCAGCCTAGCAGAGGCCCGAACCATTAGCCACACATCCAGGTATCTGTTCCATTTCAATAAATAAACCTTCCCGTCATCCCCGGCTACCTTAAAATAATCATGCTCTACGCCGTACCATCGATCCACAATGTTCACGACCTCGACCCTCTGTCCCTCCATGATAAAATACTGGGGCCTCTCGTTTGCCTTGTATCCGGAGTAGGCGATTACTTCTATCTTTTTCACTTCATTTTTCATCTCTTTTGCCCCCCCGGTGACTCCATTCTCTGGATCAAGGATTTTAGATCATTTAGAATCAAGTAGCCGCACGGGATCAGGATCAAAGTTACGCCTGTAGCGAAAAGAACTCCAAAGCCGAGGCTGACTGCCATGGGAACCAGGAACTTCGCTTGGAAACTCTTCTCTAATATCAAAGGCATGAGCCCGGCGAATGTTGTTACAGATGTAAGGATGATAGGCCTAAATCTAATGGCACCTGCCTGAAGGACCGAGGCCCAAATCTTATTCCCTTTTGACCGAATCCTGTTTATGGCGTCCACCAAGACCAAAGAATCATTAACAGCGACACCAGCCAGCCCTACCATCCCAAAAAGGCTTAGCAAACTCAAGTTAAAGCCCATCAACAAGTGACCCCCGACCGCCCCGAGGAGGCTAAAAGGAATGGCCAGCATGATGATCAAGGGCTGAGAAAAAGACCTCAACGGAATGGCCAAAAGGGCATAAATGGCGAACAGGGCGATAACAAATCCTTTAACCACGTCTATAAGGGATTCGCGTTCCTCCTTGCCTGCGCCTTCCATTGAATATCTAAGACCAGGGTAAAGATTCTTGAGCTGTGGCAGGTATTCCCTTTCTAGATATGCCCTGATTTCATGGGCATTGGCTATGTCCTCGTCCACATCCGCTGTTACCTTAATGACCCGACGCCGCTGGGCCCTTTCAATGCTCGAATACCCTTGCGTCACCTTCACTGCTGCCACCTCCCTCAAAGGCACTTCGTAGCCTTTGGACGTCCGGAGTCGCATAGCCATCAGTGTAGACTCAAGCCTCCTGTCCCTTTCTGGGTATCGTACCAGCACTTTTATCTCGTCTTCATCCCTTTCAAACCGCATAGCTTCCGCTCCGTAGAACGCGAAACGGACCTGCTTGGCTAAGTCTTGGAGGCTGAGCCCCATATCCCTGCCTTCAGGCTTTAGCCGCAGCCGAATTTCCTTCTTCCCTGGCAAAAAACTGTCATTAATATCATAGACCCCCGGGTACCCCCCAAGCTCTTCTTTCAATTCGCCAGCAGCTCGCCTGAGCATTTCTTGATCATCCAAAGAAAGATGAACCTCGATCGGATTACCGGGGCTAAAAAATTCTGCACGGAAATTCAGGGATTCCGCCTCCGGGATCGGCCCGGCCTTTTCCCGCCACATGTTCAGCAATTTCGTAGCACTTATTTTTCTTTCCTCTTCCCCCAATAGCTGAACAAATACTTGTGCTAGGTTTCCCCCTGTATCGTTCTTGCCAGCCCTAGGCCCATGGCCTGCCATCTGGGCCCCTATTAAAGAAGCCATATACCTAAGAAGAGGAGGAGAGCCTTGTGGTCTGCCCTTTTCCACCTCCTGAAGCGCCAAAATTGCTGAGCTCTCGAGATGCCTAACGACTTCCTGTGTCTTTTCAAGGGGGGTGCCAGCGGGCATAGTCAAGTTGCACATTAGAACATCACTTTCCACCCTTGGAAACAATGTGAATTTGATGATACCTCCCGTCCACAGCCCTACTCCCACAAGCAATAGGGCCACCGCAGTTGCAACTGAGGCATATCGCCACCTCAAGCAAAATTTTAGCACCACAGTGTACGGACCTGATATGAACCAGTTCAGTCCCTTTGAAACGATGCCTTCTTTGTTTCCGTGCCTGCCATAGCCGTTCTCGAATTTGCAGCGCGCCAGATGAGCCGGCAATATCAGAAGTGCTTCGGTTAGTGAACCCAACAAAACCACTATAACCACTATGGGGATGTTTCTCATAAATTTTCCCATAATACCGCTGCCCAGTAGCAACGGCCAGAAAGCCGCAACAGTGGTCAAAACCGAAAAAATAACTGGCCTTCCGACCTCAAGTGTCCCTTCAATTGAAGCAGAAAGGGGATCATTGATAGTCTGGCGTTTTCGAAACACGCTCTCCCCTATGACTATGGCATCGTCCACAACGATTCCCAGAACCATTATGAAAGCGAAAAGAGAGATCATGTTGATGGAAACATCCAGTTCGGGGAAACACATCAAGCCGGCGGCAAACGATATGGGGATACCCAATGCAACCCAGAAGGCAAGCTTAAGATTTAGGAACACGCCCAAGAGGATAGCTACCAGGGCAAGACCAATGGACATGTTTTTTAGCAGCAACCGTATCCTGCTCCAAAGAATCTCTGAATGGTCCTGGTACAGGTCCACCTTAACCCCGTAAGGGAGTGTGGGTTTCAATTTTTCAACATAATCTTTCACGGCCCGGGCAACCTTTAAAGCGCTTTGGTCCGCCACCCTATACACCAGGATTATGGCAGCAGGCTTACCCTGAAACCGCGTTCTAAGATCGCGATCCTCAAACCCATTCCTAACCTCCGCAATCTGACCCAGCGTAACCCTGGTGCCGTTGGGCCTTGAAATGACCACGATATCTTTGAACTCCCGCGCATAGTACCTACGTCCCTTGGTCCTTACGAGCAGCTCCCTTCCCCTTTCTTTAATACGACCCGCTGGTAAATCGAGGCTTGCGCGCTTGATGATTTCTGAAACCTGTCCGAGGGTAAGGCCATACTCCCTCAAAGTCCTCTCAGGAATCTCAATCTGGATTTCGGGCTTTCTAAGACCATACACTTCGGCTTGAGTAACACCCGGCAGATTGGTAATATCATCCCTGATTTGATCGGCCAGCCCCTTCAAAGCCGCTTCTGGTACATCGCCATAAATTGCCACATCAATAACCTGGCTTTTCCTTGTAACCTCCCTGACAACCGGTTCCTCGGCCTCCTCGGGAAATGTATTTATTCGGTCTACCTCAGCTTTTACTTCGTCGAGGAGCTTGCTTATGTCCCAGCCCTTTACCACTTCCAAGGTCACAAAGCCGTAGCCTTCCGTTGCTGTGGAGTCGATCCTTTTAACACCTGCAAGCCCGGCTATTTGGTCTTCTATCTTTCTAATTACCCCCTCCTCGACTTCTGAAGGAGAGGCGCCCGGATATTCGACTGTGATCAAAATCTTGTCGAGAGTAGCCTCTGGCATCACCTCAAGCTTGACAGTGAGAGCAGTGGTCACACCTGCGATCAAGATAAAAAGCATCAAAAGGTTGGCCGCAACGTGGTTAGATGCAAACCACGATATTATAGACCTCATCGGCTATTCTCCTTGGAGACCTGTTCCACCCTTACACTCATACCGTTTGTGACTACCTTATGATGCGAGACCACCACCATGTCTCCGTCCCTGATTCCCTCTGTAATGAGAGCCTCGTCACCCTCTATCCTGATGAGCTTGACCTTAGAAAATACAAGTCTTCCCTGTCTGACCAGCCATACAACATTGTTTTCCCTTAAGGCCCAGACCGGGATGGATACCACATGGGCGATCTTCTTGCCTTGGATGAAGACATCTACAAAAAGCCCTACTACAAGCGGAGGCCTCTTATCATAGGGCCGGTTAATCCTTATGACCACATTTACCATCCTTGTGTGTTCATCAATCTTGGCCTCAGCCCTCGCCACCATGCCTCTCCAAACGGTCTTTATTCCCCCCAACTCGGCGGCGACCTTTGCGACGGACCCGGCCCCCACGCCCGGGCTAATCCCGGGCACGCAAATCCATCCAATGTCATCTCTTTCCAAAGGTACCGATATTTCAACCGCCTCAATGGAAAATATCCGTGCCAAGGCCTGCCCGGGCCTCACATATTGTCCCACACCCACGTTTTCTTTTGCCACCCTGCCGTCAAAAGGAGCCAATAACTCGGTCCTTTCCAAATCTAAAAGGGATTTCCTAAGTTCAGCCCGAGCCGCCTCCAACTGGGCCCTTGCGGCCTGTATTTGCGGGGTCTTTACTAACAGGGGTGGAGGGTTCTTTGCTACCTCTGGCTTGTCTGCGTGGTTCATCTCCCATTCGGCACGGGCCTCCGCCGCTTCCTCCTCTAACAATTCCAGGTTGCTTTGCGCACTCCGCACCTTTGCCTGGGCCAATGTTATAGCCAATTCGTAGTCCGTTGGATCGATCTTTATCAGCATTTCCCCCTTCTTGAATTCCCCCCCATTTACAAGGGATGAAGAAACATAAATCACCCTGCCTCCCACTTCAGGCACGAGGTCCATTTCCCTTACGGGTCGAACAGTACCTTGGCCCTTTATCACTAACAACTCAGACCTTGCGTGCGCCTTGATCACCCTGACGAGCGGGACAGGTTTTCCGGGTCTACCCTTCTTAATCTTGGGTTTACTGGCCGTTAGAGTTAAGAATCCCCCGATTCCCAAACCGATCACACAAACCACTACAAGGGCGTGAAATATCCTTTTTGCTGTGCCTGCCATCACCTAGCTTTCTCCTGCATGTTCCATCCTCCTCCCAGGGCCCTAATCAGTGCCACCCTGTTTGTCAAAATTGCCAAGTCAACCAGCGCCAGGGAATCCTCGGCCCTGTACCTGGTCCGTTGAGAATCAAGGAGATTCAAGTAATCAGTGAGACCTCTTCTGTACCGCTTGTTTGCTAATTTTTCAGCCGCTCTTGCCTCTTGGACGTATTTCAAAACCGTTTTTCTCCTCTCAAGCTCCTCACGGCGTGTTGCCAGGGCATTCTCGACCTCAAGAAACGCATTCAAAACAGTCCTTGCATATTGGGCCACGCCTTCGTTGTACTGGGCAATGGCGGCTTGCTCTGCGGCCTTGAGCTTCCCGGCATCAAAAATAGGCTGGATTAATCCCGCGGCAATATTCCACAACCTGCTTCCTGGCCCGATGAGTAAATCCAGCTCCGAACTACTGTACCCGTAGGCACCAGTAAGCGATATCCGGGGGAAGCGCTCTGCCCTCGCTACCCCGATCCTTGCGTTCAACGCACGCAGCGTTGCTTCGGCCGCCTTTACGTCAGGACGCCTGAGCAAAAGGGTTGATGGCAATCCCGCAGGGATCTGCTTTAGCCCTGCAACGTAGTCACGGGTAATAGGAAATCCCCTCATTGGCCTTGGATATTCTCCAACTAATAAACTCAGAAACTGTGCAGTTCGTGCTATCTCTGCTCGGACCAAAGGAATGGCAGCCTCAGCCTGGGAAAGGGCGCTTTTGGCCTTTTTTACTTCCAGAAGGGGTGTAAGACCTATCTCATAACGGCTCTCTATTGCTTTAAGCGTCTTCCTGTAGTTCTCTGCCCTCTTCTGAGCAATATAGAGTCTGCGTTTAAGGATGCCCAACTTCAGGTACTGGGTCACAGCTTCGGCCTCGACCGACAATTGCACGGTGCGCAAATTTTCCTCAGCCCTAAGAAGCTCGGCTGCTGCGGCTTCGTCAGCCCTGGCCAGGCGGCCCCAGAGATCCAGCTCGTAGGATGCTGCCGCTGACAATAAAAATGTGTCAGTAGTGGTAGAAAAGGACTTGCCAGGCATGATACCTATCACCGGTCTTTCCTGCCGTTGCGCATTAGCCTCAAGAGTAACCCAGGGGAAGCGATTTGCATGTGTATTTCTTAACCTGGCCTGCGCCTCCATCACACGTTGTGCGGCTTGTTTTATATCCCAATTTCTGGCTCTAACTTGGTTGATAATCTGTTTGAGGCCAGGGCAAGGAAAGAGTTCCCACCACTGCAATTGTTCCAGAGTGGTCCCTGAGCCCTTTTGCGGAGCGTTGATGTAATTAGAAGGCACTTTCACATTTATGTCGGGCCGGGCATAATCAGGTCCGACCTTGACGCAGGAACAAAGCCAAAACAACATGGCAGTTAGAAATAGGATAAGCCCGCCCAGGTGACGCACCTTCATCATGAGCAGCCCCCATTGCCCATGCCAAGACCTCTTAATGAAAATGCAACTATGTGGTCACAAAGATTCTCCCTGAACTCGGAAGTATATCTTTTTCCAGTGAACAGGGATACGGGTCTTCGGGCAAACGTGAAGTAAATGATTTGAGAGAAGATGCTGAGCAAAATCAGTATCAGTTCGTGATCCCTGACCGGCGCAGGTAGGGCCTTACGAAGAAGCTCCACTAGCTCTCTCACAAAGGGGCGCATTACCTTCTTGGCAATCAGGTCAAATGCCTCTGAAGGACGTGCTATTTCCCTTGCCATAAGCTGACTATGCCTTATTCTCTCTTTTTCAGAAAATGGGCCCTCAAGAAAGGCCATGGCAAAGGCTCTAATAATTCCTTCAACGTCTGATCTTCCCGATTTTCTCAAGTTTTCCCTAAAGGATTCCTGTATCTTATAAGCCCTGGGGATCCAGCGACATTCAAAGACCTCTAAATAAAGATTCCTCTTTTGGCCAAAGTAATAATTAACAGCAGCCACGTTGCATCCTGCTGCCTTCACAATTTCTCTGATAGTGACCGCCTCGTAACCCTTTTCTGCGAAAAGCGCTTCCGATGCATCTAAAATGCGTTCCCTAGGGTGTGGCCCTTGGTTCGTCTCCACCATTATCCCTCCCAAGAAGGTCAAACAGCCGTATCAAACATGTGTTTGAATGTCAATATACATTTTTTCCTTTGCTACTCTGAACCAATTAAAAAACGGATTTTTGGGGTTCATATTCTAGACAACGGGTCTATCCAGAAAAACTTCTTTATGTTTGTAAGGCGATGCTTTAAACTAAACAAAAATCAGGGAGGTGATTATGTTTAGCCAAACTAAGTTATTTGCACTGTCCTTGTTGTGTGCCCTCGTTATTTCCTTTTCAGGTTCAAGCAGCGAGGCTCAGGAAAACGTAGTCCGTGACTACGTAGCCATTGTCAATGGCACCAAAATCAGCAAGCAAAAGTATGAAAGGGAATTGGCAAGCCTCAGGGCTAGGTTGAATAGATCTGGCAGACACCTCACGGCTGTCCAAGAACTGGAACTTAGAAAAAACCTTTTGGAGAGCATGATTAACCGTGAACTTCTCTATCAGCAAAGTGTCAAACTAGGTATTGAAGTCGGTCCCGAGGAGGTGGATAAACAACTTGAAGAGGTGAAGAAACATTATCCGGATGACGCCTCTTTCAAGACGGCCCTGAAAAGAGCTCATTATACAGAGGCCGGGGTGCGGACTCAACTCACGCGGGCCATTGCCATAGAAAAGTTCATCAACCAGCAGATAAAATCCAAAATCCATATCAGCGACAAACAGGTTCGCGAATTTTATGACAGCCATCCTGATCTGTTCAGACGCCCTGCCCAAGTAAGAGCAAGCCACATATTGGTCAAGCTGAGTGCAAATCCTACGAAGGAAGAAAAACAAGAGGCACTCAAGAAAATCGAGGATATACAAAAGAGGATTAACAACGGTGAAGACTTTGCGGAATTGGCCAAAAAATACTCAGATGGTCCTAGCGGTAAAAGAGGAGGAGATTTGGGCTATTTCTCAAAGGGACAGATGGTAAAGCCATTTGAGGATGCCGCGTTTTCTATGGAGATCGGCCAAGTCAGCGGTCCGGTGAAGACAATGTTCGGCTATCACTTGATAAAAGTCACCGACAAAAGGCCGGAAAGCACTATGAAGTTTGAACAGGTTAAGAATCAGCTCAAGGAATACCTTATCGACCAGGAATTACAAGAAGAAATAAAGGGTTACGCAGAAAATTTAAAGAAACACGCGAAGATAGAACGCTTCCTCTCTGGTGTGCCTTGAGCTCACACAATGTACACCGGTTCCCTTAAGATAAGATCTATTGCTGAGAGGGCGGCCTGGGCCAGTTCCGGATGAGTCTCTTGGAGACTCGCCACTTGCCTCAGATGATCTGCCGTCCTCATGACCAGCGATGCCAAATCGCCTTCATCCACTGCCACGAAAGACAGGAGTTGTTCCCAATCCACTCCCTTGGCCCAAAGGTTAAGGGCGGCGGCAGGCCAAAAAACCAAAGGCGGACTGTCAAAGCCTCTCCGCGCCTTCAAGGATCTCATAGCTGAGATTGACTTCATAACCTTTCCAAACACCGCTTCTACCTCAGAGATATCGAGCCCCTGGAAGATTCGCATTTCGATTTCTTGAATCCTATCCCAAACAAATGGGGCTATCGCCGCTGCGAGAAGTTCAGGTGAGAGGCCGCTAAAGGAGCCCGAGCGAATGGCCTCGGCTATGAGAAGAGGCTGGTCGAGTCTTAACTTAGATGCCCAAACCCCATCCGGGGTCAATTTATCTTTTTCATCCACAAAACCTGTGTCTTTCAGAAATCTCAAATGCCTTTTAAAACTAAGCCACAAGCCTCCCTCAATATGATCAAGTTCCATCGCCAAGACCCTGAACTCTCGGAGCAACCTCTTGAGAGGCCCTTTTTTCACTTGATGGCACGTGTGGTAGTGTTCGCATCCTTCACATGGGAGCTGGGAAAGCTTCTTGCTGATTTCTTCTCTTATCTCCTGGTCTTCACTGTCGGCCGCGGGGGAAGCTGTTAAATCTAATAGCCTCAGGGAGCCATGATCAATGCCTTCAAGGATATCCTTTAGCCTTTCAACGGAAATTTCAGGAGAAATCTCTATCCTGTGGTCGAATATCCCCCTTATTTGACTTATGTCCACCCTTCTTAGCCTCAATTTTTTCTTTCTTAGGGGTTTGCCCTTTCCAGTGTTATAGGCCAAACAAATGAACCTCCCCTCATCCACATACGTATCCAATAGGGCATATATATTGCCATTCTTGTGTAAGAAGAGACGACCCGGCACAAGTAAAGGGCGAAAGGATTGAATGGTTTTCTCGTACCGCAAGCTTTGATCAAGTTGCCTCGCATCTCGAAGTAAATCTGATCTCTTTTGGATATTTTCCAGTACCTCATAGGGGTCAGCAGTATCACACTTGCCCTGGGGAAGAATGTTTCTCAGTTGGGTAATCAAAGACTCCCATTGTTCTTTTAAATAGGATCCATAGTGCCTCTGTTGGAAGGTGGCAAAAGACAGATCAAGCAAGGATCTTATCTCATCAGGGCTGTGAGAAAGCAACAGGTTCAGCACCATTGAAAAGTTTATCCTGATTTGGCTAGTTACTGGCTCAGGCTCTGAATCTTTTAATTCCCATATCAACTGAGGATCTTGGTGTAGTCCCGGAACAATAAGTGCAAACCCTATCTGGTCTTTTCCCCTTCTGCCCGCCCTGCCGACCATTTGGTGTAGCTCTGTGGCAGATAGCTCTATAAACTCCCTGCCATTGTATCTGTCGCTTTGGACAAGAACGACCGTTCTTGCCGGAAAGTTTACCCCAGCTGCGACGGTAGAAGTTGAGAAAATGGCCTCTAGGTATCCCTTGTTCATCATTTTCTCAATGAGTACCTTCCAATAAGGCAACTGTCCTCCATGATGTGAGGCAACAAGGGATTCAAGCATATACTTGAGTTGTCTGTGCCGCTGTAGGTGAGGGTAGTTTTTGAGAAACAGGCGCACCTCTTGGTGCAGTTTTTCCTTGATCTCTTCTTTGTCTGGAGCACGTGGGCATAACAGTAAGGCCCTATCGCACTCCATTCTCGACTTCAAAAAAAAGATAGCGGGCAACAGATCGAATTGCCTTAGGATCCTGACTATTGCCCCAAAATCCACCCGCCGTGAGCCCCTTTTCCTCTTGCCTCCTCCTGAAGCGATAAATTTCCTTATCTTAGGGTTAAGCCCCCTCTTCCCACCCAAAGGCGCAAGAAGCCCGTCCGGGAAAAGGAACAGCATTTCCAGGGGCACGGGTCTTTCATGAGCTCTAACCACCTTTGCGGGTTGTCCTCGTATCTCTTCAAGCCATGCTGCTATCTCCTCTGCATTGGATATGGTTGCAGAAAGCAGCAATAGCCTGACCCTCGCAGGAAGGTATATGAGAACCTCCTCCCAGACTACTCCCCTGTCAGGATCACTGAGATAGTGCGCCTCATCCATTACAACCATATCGGCTGCAATGCTGACCCCTTCATGCATAGCGTCATATAGCTGGTTGCGCAGTATTTCAGTGGTGCCCACGATCACTGGGGCATCAGGGTTCTCCTTTCGGTCCCCCGTGATTATCCCGCAGTAAGGACTTCCGAACTCGTGGCAGAATTCCTGGTATATAGAGTTGGACAAGGCTTTCAGGGGAGAAGCGTACCACACCCGCTTTTGTTCTGCGAGCATTCCATGGATGGCCTGAATAGCTATCCATGTCTTACCTGCCCCTGTGGGCGCGCTAACCAAGACATCGTAGAAGCGGCATAGCTCAAGGGCTTCTTTTTGGAATGGATCAGGACAAAAAGGGCGTTCCTCTGGTATCCCGATCTTCTTAAGAAGGGGTTTTAACGAGGAATCAATCCGCGGATTTTCGTAAAGGCCTTTTTTGTATCTGTGATTTCTTTTTTCCCTGAACGCCAAATTCCTATGCCACCAGCTCCGATGCAATTAGATTCATGTCTTCCAGAATGCTTTTGCAGGCCCTTTCCAGATTAATGTTGGACAGCACGGATCTCAAATCTTGTAGCTCCTCACCACAGCCGAAGGCCACCTTCATTCCGTTCATATACACCTTTTCAGCTGCCTCGCACGCAAACAATCTTGCCGCAGCCCTGAGATATTCACAACTTCTCGTCTGACCACCCTCATAAACAGAGGCTTTTCTAGATAAAGCGTCTGCTACTTCGCACCAAGTCATCATGTCAGCCAGTAAAAACATGACAAATTGTTGCTTGGTTAGTTTTGCCTTCCGAGAAGCTAGAATAACCTCATTCATTGCATTAATAGCCCTAGAGAGTAAAGGACCTCCGCAGTCCTCTGGCAAGTTGGCGGCCTCCTGTGCCATTTCAGAATAGAAGCCCCCCTTTGATCTCACCGTCTCTCGCATCCGAAACATGGATATAATGTTTCTCTGAATTTCGCTTGTTCCTTCGTAAATGGTAAGAATCTTCACATCCCTCTTGATTTTCTCAACCTCATATTCCCTGATATACCCATAGCCGCCAAAGGCCTGGATACCGTCATTGGCCATGGCATCGCCCGCCTCAGTGGCAAAATATTTTGCTATGGACCCCTCCACCTCCATGCTTTCCTCACCGCTGTCAAGACAGTCTGCCACATATTCGACGTAAGACCGGGCAGCCTCCAGTTGGACAGCATGGGGTACTAGCAGCTTGTGGGTATAGCCCTGTTTCTCCGCAAGGGTTGTTCCAAACTGAACCCTTTCTTTTGAGTATTTGATGGCTCTTTCAAGAGAAGCCATCCCACCTCCTAGGCCAAAGGTGGCCACCATTAGACGAGTGTACCCAAACACCTTGTTTGCCTGCTTCAAGCCCTGCCCCTCCTGGCCGCCAATCAGGTTTTCGGCCGGCACAAATAAGTCTTCCAAAGACAGCGGGCAGGTATCAGAAGCTCTTATCCCGTGTTTGTCTTCGTGTTTTCCAGGCACAAGGCCTTTCCAGCCCTTCTCTACGATGAAAAAAGAAGGGCCTTTAGGGGTGTTGGCTAAAATAGTGTACAGGTCAGCAACACCGCCATTAGTAATGAACTGTTTCTGTCCGTTGAGTTTATACCCCGTTACCTTTCCTCCCTCTGTCACAGGCTCTGCGCGAGTCTTTAGAGCCTGCACATTGGATCCCGCGTTGGGCTCCGTAACGCCGTATGCAACGATTAATCCCTCTTCGGCAATACGACGTATATACTTCTCCTTTTGCTCTGCAGTCCCTCCGACCCTGATGGGGTCCATCCCCAAACAAATGGCCAAGAAAGAGGTAGCTATACCTAGGTCTGCCTTTGCCATCCTTTCAGAAACAATGGCAATCTCTTTCGCACCAGCACCGAGCCCTCCATATTCAGCGGGTATAAAAATCAGATGGAGCGCCATGTCAGGGCCTAGCATGAATCGAATCAATTCTTCAGGAAACTCTCCTGCCTTATCCATTTCCAGCTTGGCTTCAACCGTGAGTCTGTCCCGCTCAAGCTTGTCTATGGTATCTAAGATCATGTTAAGTGTTTCTCTGTCCATTCCCTCTTGTACCGACATTGATATTTCCCCCTTTAAATCTCCTATTCCGCTCTGCTGCTATTCAAAAAATACGCCTCAAATCCTGATCTAAATAGCAATCAAATTCTTAACATCCGAAATTTTTATAACCAAATATCATACCCCAATCAACTGGTCCAGAGCAAAATTCTACAACGAAAAGGCCCGCTCCAGCGTTGCAGGCGTTCGCAACGCACAAGGGCAGGCCCTGAATGAATGCTGCTGGACAGGTCCTAGTTTATCCGCTCTTGTCTTTTTTAGCTATTTTTCTTAACACCCTTGGTATGTCTGCCAGGAGGCCTTCGGACAACTCAGCCGGCTTTAGGTAAAAGTCCGTTATCTTCTCCTCTATCTCCTTGGCCTTTTCCCTTACCTTCGACCCATCCCCAACACGAATCGCCTTC
>Ga0164318_10000337_pt1 | contig 34320 bp, 29 predicted proteins | sample GuaBasSedimGuay9_FD_113734 | JGI IMG/M metagenome (GOLD analysis project Ga0164318, IMG submission 113734) | Subseafloor sediment microbial communities from Guaymas Basin, Gulf of California, Mexico - Guay9, Core 4571-4, 0-3 cm | ecosystem: Environmental > Aquatic > Marine > Hydrothermal vents...
AATGACACTGATTTTAACCGAGGTGCAGGACCATATCGCCACCATCATTTTCAACAATCCGGCCAAACGTAATGCCCTGAGCAAAGCTTTGGTCACCGAGGTGATCACCGCCTTAGCCAGATTTAGAAATCAAAAAGCGCGAGCAGTGATTTTGCGCGCCCTCCCGGGGGCCCAGGTCTGGTCGGCAGGGGCCGACATCACTGAATTTCCCCAACCCGGGGAGGACCCGCTGCCTTATTATGGTCATATTGAGCGGCTTATCCGGGCCATTCAACATTTTCCCGCCCCAGTGATCGCCATGATCGAGGGTAGTGTTTGGGGCGGGGCCTGCGAATTAGCCCTGGTCTGTGATATACTGATCGGGACAGAGACTGCCAGTTTTGCCATTACTCCGGCCAAAATCGGCGTGCCGTATAACCCTGTCGGCATCCTGCATTTTATCAACATGGTCGGCATGGCTCTGGTCAAAGAGATGTTTTTCACGGCCCAACCGATAACGGCGAGGCGGGCCCTAGCGGTGGGCCTCCTTAACCATTTGGTACCGGCGGCGGAATTGGAAAACTTCACTTATAAGATGGCCCAGGGAATTACCCGAAATTCGCCGTTAAGCATCTCAGTCATTAAAGAGCAACTCCGACTACTGGGCAATGCCATGCCCTTGAGCCCGGAGACTTTTGAGCGCATTCAGGGGTTGCGCGAAAAGGTTTATCATAGTAAAGATTACCTGGAGGGCCAACAGGCATTTTTGCAGAAACGGCCACCCGAGTTTATTGGAGAATAAGTTATGCCGATCTATGATTTTATCTGTCCGCATTGCGGGGCTAAACGCGATATGTTGTTGCTTCCCGGAGACCTGGGGGAGGATATCCTATGTCCGGCCTGTGGGCTGGGAACTTTGGTCCGGGTGGTCTCGGCCCCGGCATCCATTCCCCGAACCAAGGGCCGCGCCGCGGGGAAAACTTGCTGTGGCCGCCAGGAACCCTGTGATCAGCCGCCTTGCCATACCCATGACTCCTGTAAGAAAAATTAACGGCAAGTCCTTGATACTTGAATTTAGCGACAGTGCTTTGGCTTATCGCCCTAAGGCGCTATGATTAACTGGTTCCGGGAGTTCTGGCAGGGTCTGGTCGGCCGGCAACCGTTGCACCTGGATTACCTCCAGGTGGAGGTCACCACTCGCTGCAATCTTACCGGTTGTCGGATGTGCCCCCGGTCGGCCTATCCGGACCAGTGGCAGAGCCAGGATTTAAGCTGGGAGAATTTTGAACTCCTCCTTCCCACTCTAGCCCGGTTTAAACAGGTCCATCTGAGCGGTTGGGGAGAGCCGCTGGTGCATCCCCGGATCTGGGAGATGGCCAAAGCGGCTCGCGGTCAGGGATGCAAGGTGAGCCTGACCACCAATGGCCTGGGGCTGACCGCCGCGGTGCACTCCCAGGTGCTGGAAAATTTAGACATGGTGGCCATTTCGGTGGACGGGGCCCAGGCTGCCACCTATGAAAAGCTGCGGGCGGGGGCCGATTTCAACCGTCTGATCCGGCAAATCGCCGCGCTGTGCGCCCGCAGGCAGGAGTTGGGCACCCGACTTCCGGAAGTAGTGTTGCTGTTCATGAAAATGCGGCCTAATTTGGGAGAGTTACCGGAATTTATCGAGTTGGCCGCGTCCCTCGGGGTGGACCGGGTTAATGCCACCAATCTGGATTTTATTCCGGTGCCGGAAATGGAACCCCTGGCCGTGGTATCGTGTGGGGCATTGGCTCCGGAAGCTGAGGCCATTTTGCAGCACGCCGAATATAAAGCCCGAGGACTGGGTCTGCCCTTCCGCAATTTCCCCCTGCGGCCGACGTCCGATCTGCTGGTCTGCGACGCCAATCCCCTGAAAAATGCCTTTGTTACAGCTTTTGGGGATTTCTGCCCCTGTGTTAACCTGGGGTTGCCGGTGCGAGGCGGTTTTACCCGGCAATTTTTCGGCCAGTCAGTGCCGGCCCACAATTATTTTTATGGTAATATTCAGAACGGAAGTTTTTTAGACCATTGCGGTCAGCCGGCCTACCGAAAATTTATCGGCTATTTCCGCAACCGGGTGGGCCGGATGCATTCCCTGCTCACCGATTTGGTCCAACATGGTACGGTAACCCCTCGACCACGCCCCAGCAGTCCATCGGCATCCGGTTCAGAACCTCATTATCCCTGGCCGCCCGCCTGTCAGGGCTGTTTAAAAACCCTGGGGTTTTAAAATTTGAGCAGCCGACCCTTAGTGATGATCAAAAGTTTAATAATTAAGGTTCATCCGGAAAGCCGGTTTTACTTCCCCCTCCCCTCAATTCCCTCCTACCAGGGGCGGGGAGGTCTGGGGATGCAATCTAAGTCAGCTTATCTAAGAGCCAGGCGATGTTTTCGGCCAGTTCGGTGATGGTCTTAAGGCCTTCGTCGTCCTGGGCCACCTCCCCCGGCTGATGCCCATAAGCTATGGGCCAATAACTGGACCCCGGCACCACCATGCCCATAATGGAAAAGAAAAACATCAGTTGAGCGTAGGTAAAATTGACTCCGGCCCGACGAGCCACGGCCAGCGGCGCGCCGATCTTGCGGTAAAAGACGTTTTCCCCCATCCGGGCCAAATAACCGGCCCGATCTAACAGGGCCATAATATTGGGGGAGGCCGAGCCAAAGTACACCGGGGAGCCGATCAGAATGGCCCGAGCCTGGACCATGCGCTCATAGATCGGCATGAAGTCGTCCGGCAAGATACAATTATTCTTTTCTTCGGCACACTTAAGACAGGCCGTGCATGGCAGGATATTTTTATTGTGGAGGGTAATCAGCTCGGTTGACCGGCCGTGTTGCTGCAACACATTAAGCGCGTGCTCCAAAAGATATTGGGTATTACCCTTGGCGCGGGCCGAGCCGGAGATAGCCAAGACATCCATTAAATCCTCCTCGGCTCCGGGATGGAGATAATTGATGGCCACCTGGTTACAAGCTGGCGGCCTGGTTAACAAGGCTCACAAAGGGTTTCTATTCAAATACAACCAGCTTAATACTTAATGCCTCGATAATGTTCAACATTTAAACTGAAAACTTTATCACTCAGATTCCAGAGCTGCGCCATAGGCCTGTTCAAACTGGGCGATAATACCTGACGCCCATTTCTGGTCGTCTTCGGCAACCCAGATCGCGCCCCAACCCTCACGCGCGGTAAACAGACCATCATAGGCCGTATCTTCATAGGTCCGCAGAAAGTAATTGACGCCGGCCTGATCCAAGGCCCGGGTCAAAAGATCGGCTTCGAAACGATTAACTAGGGTTCGGAGTCTAACATAAGCCATGGGGAAAATTTCACTGTCCAGGGAAAGGCAAGTTTACCCAAAAATAAAAAGGCCGGGAGTCCGGCCCTCATGCAGTTGACCCCAGGTAACTATTGCCGTTGCTAACGGACTATGAACAGTTGCCTTTGTAATTTCTGGACAGCTACTGATTTAATCATCAGCGTGGGGGGACCAACCCACCCAGTTCCTTTCCGGCTAAAGATCGGAACTGGCTTTTCCCCACGGTGATTCAAATATCGGCAACTCTCTCAGACCTACGGAGGATGCTCACCCGGCCCATCAGTGCCGATAGCTTCCTGGGGTCGTTTTTAATATAATACTTTCATTTTGGTTTGTCAAGGATTTTTTATATTAAGGGCCGCGGCTTCATCATTGAGATTAAATTTTATGCTGTCATTATACCCATGCCTTTGGCAGGCTAGTATATGCCTCTCTTGACAGATAGGGGTTTCTGGAGTAACAAAGAGCCAGCCCGTTTAGAAAACTTATTATTGAGGAGCACGTTGTCATGGAACTGCCCTATCGTCCACGGCGGTTGCGGCGGCGAGAGAATTTCCGCCGACTGGTGCGGGAAACCTACTTAAGGACCGATGATCTGATCTATCCGATGTTTGTGGTGCCGGGCCAGGGCGTTAAAGAGGAGGTGCCGTCGATGCCCGGCGTCTGCCGGTATTCGGTAGACCAATTGGTTCCGGAAGTCCAGGAGGTCCAGCAATTAGGCATTCCCGCGGTGCTGCTCTTTGGCCTGCCTCAAAAAAAGGACGAACTAGGCAGCGAGGCCGCGGCCCGCCAGGGCACTGTACAGCAGGCCATCCGCCAGCTCAAGAAGCAGGTGCCCGACCTCCCGGTGATCACCGATGTCTGTTTGTGCAGTTATACCAGCCACGGTCATTGCGGCTTTGTGCGGCAGGGGGAGGTGGACAACGACGCTACCCTGGAATTGCTGGCCCAGGTAGCGCTTTCCCATGCCGAGGCCGGGGCTGATATGGTGGCGCCCTCCGACATGATGGACGGGCGAGTGTTGGCCATCCGCGAGACCCTGGACGAACGGGGCTTTGAGATGATACCCATCCTGTCCTATGCGGTCAAATATGCCTCCAGTTTCTATGGCCCTTTTCGGGACGCGGCGGAATCCGCGCCGCAATTCGGCGATCGGCGCTCCTACCAGATGGATCCGGCCAATGCCTTGGAGGCTATCCGCGAGGCCACCCTGGACGTTGAAGAAGGGGCGGACATCATCATGGTCAAACCGGCCTTGCCGTATCTGGACATTCTGGCCCGGTTAAGGAGTGAAATCGACCTGCCCCTGGCCGCTTACCAGGTGAGCGGCGAATATGCCATGATCAAGGCCGCGTCCCAACAGGGCTGGGTGGATGAACAGGCAGTGATGCTGGAGTCCCTGATCGCCATCAAGAGGGCCGGTGCAGATATGATTCTGACCTATTTTGCAAAAGACGCGGCCCAGATATTAGCAAAGTAGAATTTTAATTAGTTTTCTTGTGCTGGCACAGGTTAAAAACCTGTGCCAGCGGCTCAATTATTAAAAAATGAACTCTTCCGAGAAGCGTACAATAAAAATTCCTCCCCTCCGCCTGCTGGCCTGGGAAATCACCCGGAGCTGTAATCTGGCCTGTGCGCATTGCCGGGCTGCGGCCGGACAGGGGCCGTATCCAAGCGAATTGACTACGGAAGAGGGTAGGGCGCTTCTTGATGATTTGGCCGGTATGGGCCAGGTGGTGGTTATTCTTACCGGGGGCGAGCCGCTGCTGCGGGAAGATCTGTTGGAACTGGCGGCTTATGGCACCGGTCTGGGGCTCAGGATGGTAGTTGCGACCAACGGTACCCTGCTTACGCCAGAGATCGCCGCCCGTCTGCTGGAGGCCGGAGTGCAGCGGGTGAGCATCTCGATTGACGGGTCGGATGCCGCCAGCCATGACCGATTGCGCCAGGTGCCGGGCGCCTTTGCGGGGGCCTTAAGCGGCATCGCCGCCTGCCGGGAAGCCGGGTTGCCCTTTCAGATCAATACCACCGTTACCCGCGCCAATCGGCTGGAGCTGCCGGCTGTCTATGAATTGGCTCAAAGGCTGGACGCGACGGCCCACCATGTCTTTGTGCTGGTGCCGACCGGCCGCGGGCAGGAAATCAAGGATCAGTTGCTGTCCCCGGAGGAATACGAGGCCACCCTGCACTGGCTGTTGAAGCGGCAACGGGAAGGACGGCTACACCTGAAGCCGACCTGCGCACCGCAATATCATCGTCTCTGGCGGCAAGAGGCTGCGGCCCGGGGGGAGAAGATATCGGTGACCAGCCACGGCATGGAGGCCATGACCCGGGGCTGTTTAGGAGGGCAGGGGTTTGCCTTTGTCTCTTATCGGGGTGAAGTGCAGCCCTGTGGTTATCTGGATCTGCTAGCCGGGGAGATCAGGCAAACGCCGTTTCCCGAAATTTATACCCAGTCAAAGCTGTTTCAGGCCCTGCGGGCGGTCAATGACTACCATGGCAAATGTAGCGTTTGCCAATATCGCCACGTCTGTGGCGGCTGCCGGGCCCGGGCCTATGCCCTGACCGGCGATGTCTTGGGCGAGGATCCGTTGTGTGCCTATGAGCCGGGAAATGAAGTTGAAATCTCCCCGACCCCCTTTAGGAAAGGGGGGACTGGTTGTAATTCCTCCCTTACAAACCTTGGTTTGACCTGGGGCGATTTAAAGTCCCCCTTTGATAAAGGGGGATAGAGGGGGATTTCTAAGTGATTCTTTAGGGTTCCCCAAAGTTAGCAGAAGTCGTATTGAATTGGTTATAAGGCGATGAATGAATCTTTAGACGATCTGGACCGGACGATTTTAAACGAGATCCAGGTGCATTTTCCTATCGTCCCCCGGCCTTACGAAGAGGTGGGGCAAAGATTGGGGCTTTCCGAGGCCGAGGTCCTGAGGCGGGTGCAGCGGCTACACGATCAGGGGATTATCCGGCGCATTGGAGCCAATTTTAATTCCCGGAAACTGGGTTACACCAGCACCCTGTGCACCGCCGAGGTCCCGGAGGCCCAGATGGAGCAGTTCGTTCAGGTAGTGAACCGCTATGCCGGGGTCACCCATAATTACCTGCGGCGCCACCGCTACAATATCTGGTTTACGCTAATTGCCCCCTCTACCGAGAGGATTGAGCAGATTTTAACCGAAATTTCCGCCCAGACCGGGATCAAGGAGATCTATAGCCTACCGGCCCGGCAAATTTTTAAAATTCAGGCAGATTTTCCGTTATAAACTCTGCTCCGGGGTCTGGGGAATGCACAGAACCGGACAGGGCAGCAGCCGCACCACCTTTTCCGCCGTGGAGCCAAAAAAAACCTCGTCTATCTGCCGCCGCCCCCGCCGTCCATAGCCGCCCATGACCACCAAATCGACGGCCAGGTCCCGCGCCTTGACGGCAACCTCCTGAAAAGGGAATCCCACCGCAATCATGGTATCTACCTGCAGCCCCTTGGCATTCCACTTGTGCAGAAAATCGACGATTTCCTGTTCCGCCTGACTGCGAAGCTTTTTAAGGATGGTTTCCTGTTTCTTGCCCAGGTGCCGGACCAGTTTGCCGATAAAGTTCTGATCGATAACGTGCAGGAGAATCAGCTTCGATTCAAAGCGGCTCGCCAAGGTTTGGGCGGCCTGGAAGGCAGCTCCGGAACAATCTGAAAAATCCGTGGCAATTAAGATAGAATTGAATTCCATCAGGTTTCAATACCCTTTGCAGTTTTCCGCTAAAAATAATGAAAACCTTAATAGATTACCAGGTTGTGGGTTGAGATTACACACTGGCGCTTAAGCCAGGGGGATGCCTTAGGCCGGAAAAGGAAATGGGCGGGCTACCGCCCCCGGTCGCCCACCCCAGATCTAGCTATTTGATGACAGCCTTGATTTCCGAAAAGGCGGTCTCCGCACTATCAAAGGCACCGATGTGGACCCACAGAACTTTGCCCGATTTATCCAGCAGCATGCTGGTGGGCGTGCCGGGGATATTCAACTTTTTGGTAAGACTGGTATCTTGGTCGGGCAACACCGGGAAGGGAATCTTAAGCTGTTTACGCCACATGGTGACGCCAAACTGATTATCGCCGCCTCCCACCGCAATAAACTTGACTTTGTTGGCCAGTTTGGGATTTTGGGCTATTAAGTTATAGAGATTATTCATTTTCGGGGCCTGGGCCAGGCAATGCGAACAGCTGGTCCCGAAGGCCTCCAACAGGACATAAGGAGCATTTACTTCTTTTAGAGTAAAGGCCGCATCCTGAGCTAAGCCCAAGTACTTTTGATCTTCGGGGGTCAGGGGTTTGCTGAATTGCAGGTTTCCTAAGGTGTCGCCGACCTTAACCTCAGCCATCGCCCCAGGGATGGCCAGACCATAAAGGCTAACTAATGCTACCAGCAGGGCAAAAACCAATTTTTTGGGCATCGCAGCGTTTCCTTTCTTTCGATGTTTTCTAGCACCTTGAATTTATAGAACATTAGGCTCAAAATGGCAAAGAAAATTTCGTTACTAATTCTCTGCCAGCTATTGTTACGGGCAGGAGACCTCCGTGGGAGGTGAGGCATCTTGCCATAATTAATAATTAATAAGTAAATCAAATAATTATGTCATGATACGCCGTAGTTTACAACTGGACCAAGGTTAGCTCAACGGAAAAAACCGCGCCTCGGTCCAATCCACCGGGATCCGGACCAAGGCCCCCTGGCGATGTTGGTAGATCAGATGGCCCTGGCGCACCCCGAACTCGAACAGGCGGCGGGTGAGCTGCACATCTTGTTGACAATAGGCGATCAGTTCCGCTAGCCGACCTTCCTTGAAAAGTTGCAGGGCCAACAGCCCATCGCCACTTTTAGGTTCCCCCAAAGTTTTTTCCGCCAGGTGGCCCAATGAGAGCCGGGAGCCCAGAATCTGATAAATATCCTCATGGATATCAAGAGTGGGAATATCGCCTAAATCAACCGTGGTGTAAGGTTGCAGAACCTGGTAGTCAAAGCGTTTGAGGTTAAAGCCGACCACCAGGTCCAGCTCCAGCAGACATCGGCAGAGCATATCAATATCGGGTTCTAGATAGACTTCAGGTTCGGGCCGATCCGTTCGGGCCAACACCGCCACCGAGACTCTCATTTTATGACATCGGCTCCAGCCGCCAACTTCTTGAGCCGAAAGTTGAGTTTCCAGGTCCAAAAAGCCGATGCGACGCGGTGATTTCCAGGGCAAGGAATCCGCCGCGGCGGCCCCGATCGCCGCAGTACTGACCTCCGCTACCCGCGGCAAGGATATCTTAGGGGCGGGCAGGGCTTTCAGTCCCAACATGAATTCGGCGATCTGCAGGGCCGCGGCTTTGTCTAAGGGTTTGTTACCGGAACCGCATTTCGGGGAATGGATACAGGACGGGCAGCCATCCTCGCAAGGGCAGGCGGCGATCAGTTCCCGGGTCTTGTGGAGCAGCGGCTCGGCCATCTCATAGGCTCGGGAGGCCAGGCCAACGCCGCCCGGATAGCCGTCATAGATAAACACCGCGGCCTTGCCGACCTGGGGATGGAAGGGATGGGAAATGCCGCCGATATCGTTGCGGTCAGCCAGGGCAAACAATGGAAACATGCTGATCAATGCGTGTTCTAGGGCATGGATGCCACCCATAAAGTGCAGTCCTTGCTGGTAAATGGCGGCCTTAATCCGATCTTCGATCTCAAACCACATCCCCACCGTTTCAAAGATCTGCGGGGGTAAGTCCAGGGATATGATACTCAGCAATTCCTGGCCGTGCAGACGGCGTTTTTCATAAGCCAATATGCGTTCGGTAACCTTGAGATGACCGGTTTTGGCCATAAAATTGCGTACCGGGCGGCTTGCCGTGACCTCTAAAATCTCTGTTTCCTTGTCGGTCTGAATCCGGGTGAAATAAGTCGGTTCCACCCGGTTGACCCAGATATTGCGCCGTTCTAGATCTAAACGTTCGACCAGAAAGGAATTGGCCTTATGCAGATAGACCGCGCCCGGATGACATTCCTTTAGCGCCCGATGGCCGTCAATGGTGCCGATGGCCTTGCGGCTGCCAACCTTGAAGATGGCAAAACTGCTGCCTACGCCCCGGATATTAATGTGCTTCTGCGGGAAGTGTTGCCGGGCATAATAGATTTCCCCGGTAGCACTGCGTAACAACTGGTTTTGGCGCTCCAGTTCGGCCACCAGTCCCCGCACCCGGGATGGAGTAAAGGCCTGCTCCTGGCTCAGGTCCAGGGGCAGTTCCTGGGCCGCGGCCGTCAGATGCGCTTTGACCACTACCGGATTATGGGGATCCAGGACCGCAGCCTCAAGCGGCCGGGAGAAAAATTCTTCTGGATGCTTGATAAAATACTGGTCTAGGGCGTCGGGCTGGGCGACCAGGATCACCAGCGAATCCCGGCCCAGACGGCCCACCCGGCCGCTGCGCTGCCACGTAGTCACCATGGTGCCGGGGTAACCCACCAACAGGCAAACGTCGAGGCCGCCGATATCAATCCCCATTTCCAGGGCACTGGTCGAAATCACCCCCAGCATGCGACCGCTGGCCAGTTGCTGTTCAATCTCCCGGCGCTCTTCCGGAAGAAACCCGGCCCGATAGGAACTGATGCGGTGTTTCAGTTCCGGGGCCAGACGCAAGGCCCAGAGGTGTAAAAGTTCCGTAAGCTTACGGGCCTGGGTAAAACAGATGGTTGCCAAGCCATGCCGCAGGGCCTGAACAAACAGCCGGGCGGTAGTTTGCGCGGCGCTAAGGGCGGGATTGAAAAACAAAAAATGGCGACCGGCCTGCGGCGCGCCATTAGTGCCAATGACGGTCACTTTCTGGCCGATCAACTGGCGGGCCAGCTCCTCCGGGTTGGCAATCGTCGCCGAGGACAAGATGAACTGGGGCGAAGACCGATGATGTTGGCAAACCCGCTGCAGCCGCCGCAGTACCTGGGCCACGTGACTGCCCATAATGCCTTTGTAGGTATGGACTTCATCAATCACTACAAACCGCAGCCGGGAAAAAAAAGCGGTCCAGGATTGATGATTGGGCAACAGGCCCATATGGAGCATATCCGGGTTGCTGATTAAGACCTGAGGGGGCCGGGCCCGAAGCTGTTTGCGGACATCGATCGGGGTATCACCGTCATAAATCGCCGCGGCTAGGGCCGGACCGGGCAGGGCGGCGGCCAATTCTTCCAGGGCCTTTAACTGGTCCTGCTCCAGGGCCTTGAGGGGGAACAGGTACAGGGCATGGGCCTGGGGTTCCAACAGTAGGGTGTTGATTACCGGCAGATTATAAATCAGGGTCTTGCCACTGGCCGTCGGAGTGGCCACCAGGATCTGTTTTCCAGACTGCAATGCCGTCAGGGCTTCCAATTGGTGGCGGTAGAGGCGGTCCAGGCCCTGCCGCTGTAAGGCTATCTGGAGAGCCGGGGGTAGGGCCGCCTCCGGCCCTGAGTAATCCGCCGGATGGGGTGGCAGATAATGGTAATAGCTGGTGATCTCCTGAAGATCCGGAGCAGTCCGTAAGCCCTCCAAAAAATCCGCCAGCGGACGTTTATTTGGTGCCACAGTCAAAATGGGGCCAATCCGTGTGATAGCCGAAGTAATACCACTCTTGGGGGAGCCGGTAACCGATCTGCTTAGCCGCGTGGTAAACCCAGGCCGGAAGATTGCGAGCATCTAAGCGGTGCATGGCATCGCGGTTATACTGTCGCAGGGACCGGCTGATAGGGTTCGGGGTGCCATCTACTACGCCGGGGAAATTGAAATCATTGAGGTCCAGGGCGCAGCCCAGGCGATGGTTGGAAGCCTGGGCATGGCGGCCATGATGTAACTCCGCCAGGCTGGAGAACTGGCAGCTGACCACCTGGCACTCCAGGCTGCGGCCCTCCTCGTCAGGGAAAGTCAGACAATCAACGGTCACCGGCCCGGAATAGGCACTGGCGGCATAGGTGTCTTCCCCGCCCCGCACGACCAGCAGTGGCAACCGCTTTTCGGGCTGATAGATTCCTTCTCTAAAGATATATGCAATTAACAGGGCGGCAAAGGGGGCGTGCAAGCTGTTTAATTCAAAGCTCGTGGTCTCGGCTCGATAACCGGGTTTGTGATTGATATCTTTGAGGTCCCCGGCAAACCAGACCTGACCGCATAAGCGAGGCAGGCGTTCCGCTACATCCTGCCATTTTTTCGTAAAATCCCCGTAAGTCAAGACCCGTTGGGCCCGGGCCGGAACCCACACCGGGACCTTCAAGAGCACCCCGACGGCATCGCCGTTGGGCCACTTTAAGCGCCGCAAACCTTCCCAGGACAGTTCTGCGCCATTTTGACGGATAAGTCTCAAAGAGCGCTGGCGCATGGCGAACAGACGCTTCATATCCAGCAACTGTCGGGCCTGATCAACCTTGCTGATCAGATCCTGTTCCCGCTCCTCCGGGGACATCTGGGGTTCATAAACCAGGGCCAGCTGTTTTAAGATCGCGGCCAGGTGGGGCGCTTGGGCCGGGTTCACCAGACGGGGATGCCAGTCCCGCCCCTTGGCGGCCACCGAAAGCTCCGCTTGGGCCGGATTCGCCCCCAAAAAGACCCACACCAGCAGCACCAATACTACTAATCCAGACCCAAGAGATTTTGGCATAGCTTATTTTAGGATAATGGCCTCTGGCTGTCAACGCCGATGAACTTATCGCCGAGCTAGTGCGCCAACTCCAGGTCATAAAAGTTGCTTATCTGCTATAATATAATGATATTATTACATAACTTATTTCTCCAGTAAAAAGGTTTTTACTCAGAACAAGGGTTTGGAGTATAAATAGAAAGTTTATGGTTTAACTTTTTAGGATAAAATATCCAGAAAACTATTTTTAGGAGTCGATTTTGCGACGCAAACCAGAAGATTTCCATGACGGCGCCGCGGATGGCCTAATACCGTTAAGCCCCTTAGATCTTAATAAAATCAGTGATTGCGATGAGTTGCTGGCGGCGATGAGTCGCACCGCCTTTGGCGGCCGCAACCTGGGTGAGGCCGCTGAGGTCTTGCACCTGATGGTCACCGACCCGGAGTGCATTATCGTCGGCACCTTTTCCGGGGCCATGACCGTGGCCAAAATGGGGCTGATGATCTGTGAGATGATCGACCGGGGCTGGCTGAAGATTATTATCTCCACCGGCGCGCTGATGGCCCACGGGCTGATCGAAGCCGTGGAGCGGGTGCATTATAAATACGACCCCCGGCAGTCCGATCAGGAATTATACCGCATGGGTTACAATCGGGTCTATGATACCCTGGAAATGGAAACCAATCTAGACTATGCCGAGCACATCTTCGGAACCGTGCTAGAACGGATGGACAAAAACCGGGTGCTCAGCTCAGAAATAATCTGTGCCGAGCTCGGGCGCTATCTAGCCGAAATCACTGACCAGCCGGGGATTTTGCGCAACGCCTATCTGGCCGGCGTGCCCGTTTTTATACCGGCCTTTACGGATTCGGAGTTGGGCCTTGATGTGGCTAACTGGATGATCGCCCAGGCCACCCAGCAGGGTCAGACGATCGAAGCCGCCCTGACCGCCATATCTGTGAATTTCAATCCCTTTCTGGACCTGGGGCGCTACGCTCAAGAGATCTTAAGGGCCAAGAAACTGGGCATTTTTACCATTGGCGGCGGGGTGCCGCGCAACTGGGCCCAACAGGTCGGCCCTTTTTTTGATATTTTACAGAACCGGTTGCAAATCGACTTGCCGTTTATCCGCTTTCATTATGGCGTGCGCCTCTGTCCAGAGCCGGCCCACTGGGGCGGCCTGAGTGGCTGCACCTATCAGGAAGGGATTTCCTGGGGAAAATTTGTTCCGCCCCAGGAAGGCGGCCGCTTTGCCGAGGTCCTCTGCGATGCCACCATTGCCTGGCCGATTTTACTTAAGGCCGTGATCCAGCGTTATGAAAAGCGGAAAGAAGGATAAAAGAGGATTTCGGGGAATAAATTTAGGGGATTTAGAGACCATGAACTCTTGGAAAGTTTTATGATTTCAGTGGCACCGGCGTCTTGGCGGTGCAGTGGAAACAACTGAAGGCCTGGTTTTTTTAACTTTTATAGTCAGTTTACCTGCCCCTAGCGCTTTCCTCGAAGATAAAAGTCTTTAAACGCTGAAAATAATCAGTCCCGCCCATGACATAGGTATCATTATGATGGGCCTCAGGGATCGGATAGAAAAATTTGGGCGGCTGGGCCGCGGCATACAACCGCTCGCCCATCTTAAAAGGAATAACCTCATCATAAACCCCATGGATAATAAGTTTCGGCACCGGCACGCGACCGATCTTGCCGAGATTATCATAGGGTACGGTCGGACGCCAGGCCACACCGGGGGCATAGAGGCGGAACATGTCCTCTGAGGAAGTGAAGGCCGATTCAATGATCAAGGCCCGACAAGGCCGGTGGACCGCCAGATTTACCGCCAGGGCCGTACCCAGCGAACGGCCGAAGAGGATCAAGTTTTCCGGGGCAATCCCCAAGTTAACAGTGACATAATCATAGGCCGCGGCCGCGTCCTGATAGGTGCCTTCCCGGGTAATGCGGCCCTGGGAGCGGCCATATTCACGATAATCAAAGATAAAAATTTGCAGGCCTACCTTTTGCCACAGCCAGAACAGGTTATCCAGACGGTGACTGATGTTGCCGGCATTGCCGTGCAACCACAGTAGGATAGGGGGGTCCTGGGGATGCGGCACCCACCAGCCGTGTAACTGGACCTGATCCGCGGTGGTAAAGAAGACCTCTTTGTACTCCAAATCATAATCCGCCGGAGAGCCGATCATAAACGGATCAGGAAAAAAAACGATGCCTTTTTCCGAAAATTCGGGTTCCATATGGCTTATCCTTTGTCAGCTTCCCCCTGAAGTTTTGTATTTTCGGTTTTCTGTTGCAGAGGCTGACCATAGGTACTGATAGTCTTAATTTTAATTCCACATATTAACTTTAACGATTAACTTAATTAATATATATATAGCTAATTTGAGAGGTTTATATTCATCCCCCTTGAGTTTTGGCCGAGAATTAGATACTGAAAAATTTTATCAAAATAATCGCTCTATTGAGGTTTTTTTAATATTCCCGATTGAAAACAAAAAAAGAAAAAGTTCTTGAGGCCATTTTTGTCAGATCTTCGGGCCTGGTGCAACTTTTTTTAAGACCGATTGGACCTAGGGTTATTAACCGGGTAAAAACCGGGGCGGGCTTTTCGCCATTGACAAGTTTGGGTTTTTAAGTTTTATTTGTTAAATTTGAACTATGGAACACTCAATCCACAGCTTTGATTATCAATTACCACCGGCCCTAGTGGCGCAATATCCTCAGTCCCGGCGGGATCAATCCCGCCTGCTGGTCCTGGTGCGTAACCCCGGACGATGGCACCATACCCGGTTTTCCGACTTGCCCGCCTGGCTGGACGACCGCGATCTGTTGGTAGTGAATGATACCCAGGTATTCCCGGCCCGGCTGCGGGGACGTAAAAACTCCGGGGGGCAGGTGGAACTGCTCCTTCTCGGTCTCCCGGTTATCCAGGAAAACGGCTCAAATTCTCAGATAGCCCAGGGCCGGGGCTGGTACCGCGCCTCCCGGCGGCTAAAGGTGGGGCAGAGACTGGAATTCGGCGACGATCTGCACGCCGAGGTGATCGCTGGCAATGGCTCCCGTGAGATTGAGGTGCGATTTTGGACCGATAAGTTAGATATTCTACAAGCCCTGAGTGCGGCCGGCGAGGTGCCATTGCCGCCTTATATCCGGCGGGCTCCTGAAAGCCAGGACGGAGAGCGCTACCAGACCATCTTCGCGACGCGTCCCGGAGCCGTAGCCGCGCCGACCGCGGGGTTACACTTTACCCCAGAAATATTGGCAGCCCTAAAGCGGCGCGGCGTGGAGGTGGTCAGTCTGACCCTGCACGTCGGGCCAGGTACCTTTCAGCCCGTCCAGGAAGAGAATTATACCCGACACCGGTTGGCGCCGGAATATTATCAATTATCCGTCGAGAGCGCGGCGCGCATCAACCGGGCGCGGGCCTCGGGGAAGCGTATCGTGGCAGTAGGCACCACGACGGTGCGCGTTTTGGAATCCCAGGGCGATGAGGGTGTGGTCAGGCCGGGGGAAGGGCAGTGTGATCTATTCATCTATCCGGGCTATCGTTTTAAAGTTGTCGATCGCTTATTGACCAATTTTCACCTGCCCCGGTCCACTCTGCTGTTACTGGTCAGCGCGTTGGCGGGGCGGGAGCTAGTGTTACAGGCCTACCAGGAGGCCGTGGCCCAGCAGTACCGTTTCTATAGCTACGGCGATTGTATGTTGATTATCTAAATATGGGGCGCGGATTTAGTTTTCGGCTCTTGGCTACGGACGCGGCAAGTCAGGCCCGCATGGGGGAGATAACTACCCCGCGGGGATCGATCCCGACCCCGGTGTTTATGCCAGTCGGGACCCTAGCTACGGTCAAGACCATGACTTCCGAGGAACTTTGCGATCTGGGCGCCCAGATTATCCTGGCCAATACCTACCATCTGTTTTTACGGCCGGGGGTAGAGGTCATTCAGTCTTTAGGAGGTCTGCACCGCTTCATGCACTGGGACCGGCCGATCCTGACCGATTCCGGGGGTTTTCAAATTTTCAGTCTGGCCTCCTTGCGCCAGATAACTGAGGAAGGGGTGACTTTCCGCTCGCATCTGAATGGCACCAGCCATTTCCTCAGCCCTGAGAAAGTGGTGGCTTTGCAAGAGGCTTTAGATAGTGATATTATTATATGTTTGGATGAATGCCCGGCGTTTCCGGCCACCGAGGAATATGTGGCCCGGTCGGCCGCCTTAACCCTACGCTGGGCCCAGCGTTCTAAGATTGCGCACACCAGGCCCGAACAGGCCCTGTTTGCCGTAACCCAGGGCGGGATGTATCCCCACCTACGACAAGAACATGCCCAAGCCTTGGTCGCTCAGGATTTTCAGGGCTATGCCATCGGCGGGCTCAGCGTCGGGGAAGATAAAGATACCAGATTGGCCATGCTGGAGGTCAGCATCCCAGAATTACCGGAAAATAAACCCCGTTATCTGATGGGCGTCGGGACCCCGGCGGATCTGGTGGACGCGGTCAGCCGGGGGGTGGATATGTTTGACTGTGTCCTGCCGACCCGCAATGCACGCAACGGCATGGCCTTGACCCGAAACGGTCGTCTGGTAATCAAAAATGCGCGGTATGTCCAGGATTCCCGTCCCCTGGACGAGGCCTGTGGATGTTACACCTGTCAACATTATAGCCGGGCTTATCTTAGACATCTGTTTGTCGCCCGGGAGATTCTGGCTTATCGTCTCTTGACCGTCCACAATCTTTACTATTATTTGGAATTAATGGCTGGAATGCGGCAAGCTCTGACCCAGGGCCGCTTCCAGGAATTTCGCCGTAATTTTTATGGCCAACAACAAAATGGAGGTGACTTAGGTGATTGATTGGGCTTATGCCATGACTGGGGCACAAGGCGGTGGAGCTCAGGGCGGTAATGCCCTGTGGACCTTCCTGCCCTTAATATTGGTGTTCGTGATCTTTTATTTTCTGCTCATCCGGCCCCAGCAAAAAAAGGCTAAAGAACATCGACAATTCTTAGAAAATCTCAAACGAGGCGATCGGGTGGTAACCTCGGGCGGCTTATATGGCGAAGTCACCGGTATCGCTGACCAGACTGTGACCATGGAAATCGCTCCCAAGATCCGGGTGCGAATCGGCCGGGGTTATATTGCCGGCTTTGCCCCTAAGGAAGCCAGTAAGCCGGTTAATCAGAAATAATATTTCTGTAACCGGCATTAGGATGAGAAGTATGCACGACTTACCAAAGTAAGGGCTGTGCAACTGCATCCTGGGTTTAATGATAATTTGGTAGAATAGGCTCTTAAGCCGTGCTTACAGGTTGAGAACCTGGGCACCAAAGTTTTTTTAACAATGTTGATTTTTCGGAACCGGATACTTTAATGGAGATAGAGTCCTCGGGCAACGGCTATAAAGAGGTTCTGCGTCAGGAAATCCAGACCCTGCGGGCCCTGGTTATCGAACTGGCCAGCCTGTTTCCGGGTGGCAAGGCCCAGGCCGAGCATTGGTTTAAGGTGCTGGAAACCGTCAGCGCCCACCTGGACGAAGATCGTTGCCGTATCGCTATGGTCGGCACCGTTAAATCAGGCAAAAGCACCTTGATCAATGCCCTCTTGGGGCAAGATGTCCTTAAACGGGGGGCGGGGATTATCACCGCCATGATCACCCGGATCGAGCCGGGCTCCGAGCCGCGCGCCTGCCTGGTCTTTAAAGACTGGGATGAGATTAATGGGGAGATAAATCAAGCCCTGAGTTTTTTCCCCAGCCCGCTGCTGTTGGACCGACAGACCCCGGTGGATCTGCGCCGCCCTGAGGATCGCCAACTCATCACACAGGTGTTGAATCAGGTTGAAAAAGACCGGCTCATGTCCCAGGATAACCTGGACCAGAACTATGTCTTGCTGACCTCTTATCTGGAAGGCTATGGTCGGCTCAAAGATAAGCTGGAAGCCGGGCAGCAACGCCTGGAATTAACCAAGGCGGAGTTGGCCATCCACCAACAACTGGTGGGCAATGAGTCCGAGGCGGTCTTTTTAAAAGATGTGCTTCTGACCTTGCCCTTTCCCTGGCCAGCCTCGGGGCTGGAGCTGGGTGACTGCCAGGGGTGTGATTCTCCGATCCCCCAGCACCTGGCCCAGGTGCAGAATTACCTATTAAAGACTGACCTGGTGCTCTATGTTATCAGCTCCCGGGTCGGACTACGACAGGCGGATTATAGGTTTCTAAGCGATATCAAACGGATGCGGCTTTGGGAGCAGACCCTCTTTATCCTCAATCTAGATCTTGGCGAACATGAAAACCGCTCTGATTTAGAGCGCTTACTGGACCGGTTGCGTCGAGAACTAGCGGTATTTCAAAGTAAGGCCCCCATATTTGCATTTTCCGCTTTAGATCTGCTGCTCCTGCGGCTGCGGGACCAAGGCGCGAGCTTGTCTTCCCGAGATCTGGGGAAGTTGGCTCTCTGGGAACAAGACTCAGAGATCACTAGCTTTTCCCGGCAGGAAGCCGGGCGCTTTGAGAAAACCTGGCAACGCTTGCTGAACTCCCGCCAGTCCCGCTGGTTGTTGGGCGGTAGTCTAGCCCAGGTGCTGGCGGTGGCGCAGGGTCTCCGCGAAAACGCAAATCTACAATATGACCTGTTGGGCCAGGATGTGGAGACTATTCAACAGGCCGAAGCGCGTCTGGCCCAGCGGCGTCAACCTTTAGAGGGGGTGTTGCATAGTCTGAGTCAGACTCTACAGGGCACGGTGCAGAATTTGAAGCAGCGGCTGCGAAGGCAGATCGATTCGTTTTTCGATAACCGCTATGGCGAGGTAGGTCCGGCTATTTTTCACTATATCGAGCAATATCGGGAGGAACTGGATCGAGTAGAGCTGAGCGACAATCTTTCCGCGTTTATGCCGGCTTTATATCTGCTCTATCAGGATTTTCAGCAGCACTTGTTGACCTTTTTGACTGAAGAGATCAATTTACGGATTCTAGAATTTGTTAGACGTCAGGAGGAATGGCTAGCCACAGAACTGGCCACCGCGGTCAACCCCTTGCTGGTATCCCTACAGGATGCTTTAAGCCTTTATTATCAGGAAATGGCCTCCCTGGGGGTGCCAGCCCCGGTTCCCAGTCTGAGCACCGCGGATTGGTCCCGACCGACGGGACTGCAGCCGCCGCTGTTCACCTTGGAACTGACTCTGGGATGGAAGATGCGGGGAGAGGCCTTGCTGCGTCTGGGGACTAACCTGGTAACCCAGACCCTGGCCCGGCTGAAGCAACTATGGCGCAAGATTCCGACTCCCACTAAGCGCGAACGACTGCGTCAATCATTATCGGAAGCCTTGAGCCGCATCAAGAACCAGACCCTGGAAGAAACCCGGCTTTCTTTGCTAGATTATGCCGAAGGCTTAAAGTTCCGCTATTTTTTCGTGCTGGTCGATCATATGGTGCGGGAACAAGAGGCTGCCTGGCAAGCGGCTCTGAAATCATTGCTGGTTGATCTAGATGGCCTCAAAGAAGCCATTCAACAGCAGGAAGATCGCAAAGCCGACTGGCGCCGCCGTCTCCAAGGCGTGATAGCCCAGGACCGGCAGATTGAGACGGCCCTGATCGACCTGCGGGAGGCGGCAGAAAGGGAGACCTTGAGCTGAGCTGATGACAGACCCGTTCAACAGACTGGCGTGGATAGCCTTACGGGCGGTTCCCGGTATCGGGGTAATCAACTTTCAACGTCTGATGCAGCGGTTCGGTCAGCCAGAAGCGGTTTTTCAGGCCTCGTACGCGGAACTGGCCAGCGTTCCTAAACTCAGCCCCAAAATTGCCCAGGCAATTCTAAACTTCCGCGCCTGGCCTGAAATTGATCGTCAGTTAGAACGCTTAGCCGCCTTGGGATGCCAGGTCGTCACGCAGACCGATGAGAATTTCCCTCCGGCCCTGCGCCAAATTCCCTATCCACCCCCTTTTCTTTACGTTAAAGGCACCCTGGAACCCCAAGATCAGGTGGCGGTGGCGGTCGTCGGCACCCGAAAACTGAGCCACTATGGCAAACGCGTGAGCTACCGCCTGGGACGAGAGCTGAGCCTCAAAGGGGTGACAGTGGTCAGCGGTTTGGCCCGGGGCATAGATACCGCGGCCCATCAAGGCAGTATGGAAAACGGTGGCCGGACTCTGGCGGTGCTGGGCTGTGGGCTGGATATCGTCTATCCCCCGGAAAACAAGGAACTTTATCGTCGCATCCCCGAACAGGGTGTGCTCATCAGCGAATTTCCGCCCGGAACTCCGCCCGAGGCTAGGAATTTCCCGATTCGCAACCGCCTGATCAGCGGCCTGGCACTGGGAGTGGTAGTCGTGGAAGCAGGCCTGCGCAGCGGCGCATTGATTACCGCCCGCATGGCACTGGACCAGGGACGGGAGGTCTTCGGCGTGCCAGGACCGATTGATGCCCCTGGCAGTCTAGGACCGCATCGCCTGATTCAAGAAGGTGCCAAGCTGGTCCAAAACGTCGATGATATTTTAAGCGAGATTTCAGGAATGGTGCCGCATCTAGAGAATACCACTAACTCCACAGTAACCAGCCCGATTGCGCATCGAGTGGAAGACCCGCTAGTGGCCCTGCTGAGCTGTGAACCCCGGCAGATTGAGGAATTGATCATGGCCTCGGGCATGCCCGCTCCGGAAGTCTTAAGTAAGCTGACCATGCTAGAACTGCAAGGGCTGGTGCGGGAGTTGCCGGGGAAGTGTTATGTGCTGGCGGAATGATTAATGATTTTTTAGTTTTTAGTTCCGAGAATAGTGATAAACGAGCCTCACTGTCTTCTGGTCACCGTGCATAGCAGGATAAAATTATCGAGGTACGACTCATGGAACAGCCTCAAAGCAAAGCCCCCGGCGGTCCAACCGGGGAAGAAGCAATTAAGGAGCTACAGGCCAAGGTGAAAGCCGTAGCCCAAGGCCCGGACGCAGAGCTACTCAGGCAATTGGTAGACTTGCTTTATGACCGATACCTGGAGCATGATACTGAACCCTTAACCGAGGAGGATTGGATCGCAATCCGGGAAGGTCAAGAAGCTATTAACCGCGGAGAATTTATTTCCTGGGAGGAACTGGAAAAAGAGCTTGATTTGTGAGTTATACTATCCGAATCGATAAACAGGCAGCCAAAACCCTAAGAGATTTGGATGCCACCATGGCGAAGCGCATCCATGCCAGGTTAAAGGAAATAACACAAAACCCTTATAACCCCCGCATCTCCAGTAAGTTGGCAATGGCCCCGACAGAGCGTCGGTCAAGAGTAGGAGATTGGCGTATCTTTTATGAGGTGGATGAATCAACCAGCACCATCTATGTCGTTGCGCTTCGACCACGGGGCCGAGCTTATCGAGAACTATGAAATGCTGAACTTTAAGGAACATGGCCGAGTTTTTCTCAATTTCTCAATTTCATTGCCTTATCAGCAAACTTCAGCAATTTATAACTTAATAAAAAGTATGAGTATCATTTAATATAATGTCTAAATCACTACTAATTGTCGAATCGCCGGCCAAGGCCCGTACTCTGCAAAAATATTTGGGCTCTGAGTTTAGGGTCCAGGCTTCGGTGGGTCATATCAAGGACTTGCCCAAACACGAGCTCGGGGTGGATCTGAATGACGATTTTAAACCCCACTATGTCACTATTGTCGGCAAGGCCAAGGTAATCCAAGAATTGCGCAAGGCAGCCGATAATATACATGATATCTATCTGGCTCCAGACCCTGACCGGGAAGGGGAAGCCATTGCCTGGCACATTGCCGAGGCCCTGAAGAATCAGGACCATCAATTCCATCGGGTGCTGTTCTATGAACTGACTCCCAAGGCGATCCGCGTTGCGTTGGCTGCTCCGGTGTCCTTGAACCAGCCGCGCTACGAATCCCAGCAGGCCCGGCGGATCTTGGACCGGTTGGTAGGTTACCAGATCTCGCCGCTCTTATGGGACAAAGTTAAGCGGGGGCTGAGCGCCGGTCGGGTGCAATCCGTGGCCTTGCGTCTGATCTGTGAACGCGAACGGGAAATCCGGGCCTTTGTGTCCGAGGAATATTGGTCTCTGACCGCGCACTTAGAGGCCGAACAACCACCCCCGTTTCAGGCCAAGCTATTTAAATACAAAGGTAAAAAAGTTAATCTGGACAATGCCCAACAGACTGAGGAGATTATTGCGGCCCTGGCCGGGGCTAGTTTTACCGTCAGCCAGGTGGAACAGAAGGAACGCCAGAAAAAGTCCCTGGCGCCCTTTATTACCAGCACCATGCAACAGGAGGCCAGCCGGAAGCTCAGATTCACTGCCCGCCGGACCATGAGCATTGCGCAGCGTCTGTATGAGGGTTTAGAGGTGGGGCCAGAAGGTCCGGTAGGACTGATCACCTATATGCGGACTGATTCCACCCGGGTAGGGACCGAGGCCTTGAATGCGGTTAGATCCTACATCAGTCAAAACTTTGGCCCTGATTTTCTCCCCGCCGAGCCCCAGGTCTATAAAAGTCGCAAAAGCGCCCAAGAAGCCCATGAGGCTATCCGGCCCACGGACGTGGCTCGCACTCCGGAGCAGATGTCGGCCTTTTTGAGCAAAGAGGAATTGGCCCTCTACGAATTAATCTGGAAGCGCTTCGTAGCCAGTCAGATGAATCCGGCCGTGCTTTTAGTCACTACCGCCGATATTACCGCGGCTGAGGCGCTATTCCGGGCGACCGGTTCGATAGTAAAGTTTCCGGGTTTCACTATGCTCTATGAAGAAAGCAAAAATGGGCGGCGAGAGGAAGAAGAGGTCAAACTGCCGCCTTTAACAAAGGGTGAAAACTTAAAGCTGTTGCAGCTCGATCCCAAGCAACATTTCACCCAGCCGCCGCCGCGCTACACTGAAGCTAGCCTTATCAAAGAATTGGAGAAGCAGGGCATCGGCCGCCCCAGCACCTATGCTACGATCCTGAGCAACATCCAGAATCGGCTCTACGTTATGAAAACCAAAGTCGGATTGCGACCCACGGAATTAGGTCTAACCATCAATGATCTTTTGGTAGAAAATTTCCCGGATATACTGGATGTCAAGTTTACCGCCCGGCTGGAGGAAAACCTGGATCAGATCGCAGAAGGCAAAATTTTCTGGCAGGAGGTCCTGCACAACTTTTATGGACCGTTTGCAGAAGAGCTGAAAGCCGCGAAAACCCAGATGCGTGAGGTCAAAGGTATGCCGACCGGTTTGAAGTGCCCTTTATGCCAATCGGAACTTTTGATCAAGTGGGGTAGGAGAGGGGAGTTTTTAGGGTGTGCGGGCTTCCCTGACTGCAAATATACTCAGAATTTTGAACGTGATGAGCAAGGGAACATTATCCCTATACCTAGGGAAGAGACTTCGCCAACGGAAACGCCGGAGGTCGAAGAGCAGTGTCCCAAATGCGGCAAAACCCTGGTGCTGAAACATGGCCGTTATGGGCCTTTCCTGGCCTGTCCGGGTTATCCCAAATGCAAATATACCCGCCCGGTGGAAAATTCCTCACAGCCTCAGGAGGGGGTTCCCTGTCCTCAGGAGGGCTGTACCGGGGTGCTGCTTCCCCGGCGTTCTAAAAGAGGTGTATTTTACGGTTGCAGCCGGTATCCGGAATGTCGTTTTACCTTGAACCATCCGCCCGTCAACCAGCCCTGCCCGCAGTGTGACTTTCCGCTGCTGGTCGCCAAAGAGACCAAAAAACAGGGTAAGGTCCTGGCCTGTCCTAACAAAGGTTGTGGTTATACGGTGCCTCGCGATGATGACTCGGACTCCTGAACTGGTTATTATCGGCGGCGGTCTGGCCGGCAGCGAGGCGGCCTGGCAGGCGGCCCAGCGCGGGGTCAGGGTGCGGCTTTACGACATGAAGCCGCATAAATTCTCCCCGGCGCATCAGTCTCCCCAGCTAGGAGAGCTGGTCTGCAGCAACTCTTTGCGGTCCGCAGCCCCGGATACGGCAGTAGGACTGCTAAAGTTGGAGATGCGCCGTCTGCATTCCCTGATCATGCAGGCCGCCGATGCCAGCCGGGTGCCGGCCGGCAAATCCCTGGCCGTAGATCGCGAAGCCTTCGCGGCCTATATTACCCACAGCCTGGAGCAATTAACCAATATGGAAATCATCCGGGCCGAGATCACGCAGCTAGACCTGGCCGAGCCGGTTATTGTCGCTACCGGTCCGCTGACCTCGGAGCCCCTGGCCCAGGAACTGGCCAGGCTTACCGGCCAGGAACATCTGCATTTTTACGACGCCATCTCGCCGATCGTCTTTGCCGATTCTATTGACTATACCAAGGTTTTTCGGGCGTCCCGTTATGGCGTCGGGGAGGATTATCTTAACTGCCCGATGAGCCAGACCGAATACGACCGCTTTTATCAGGCCCTGATGACTGCCGAACAAGTGCCTTTGCGGAGCTTCGAAGAACCCCGCTTTTTTGAGGGTTGTCTGCCCATTGAGGTGCTGGCGGCCAGGGGTTACCAGACCTTAGTCTATGGGCCGATGAAACCGGTGGGGCTGAGGGATCCGGCTACTGGCCGTCAACCGTTCGCGGTGGTGCAACTGCGTCAGGATAATCGGCAGGCCACCCTTTATAATCTGGTGGGATTCCAGACCAAGCTTAAGTACCCGGAGCAGAAGCGGGTTCTGCGGCTGATCCCTGGCCTGGAGCAGGCCGAGTTCGCCCGGCTGGGCAGCGTTCATCGCAATACCTTTGTCCAGGCCCCGGGTTTTATAACGACTTATCTTAATTGCCGCGGGTATCCCCAATTATTCCTGGCCGGTCAGATTTCGGGTGTCGAAGGTTATGTGGAATCCACCGCCATGGGACTGATCGCCGGGATCAACGCCACTCGCCAGGTCACCGGCCAATCTTTGCTGTCACCGCCGCGGCCCACCGCGCTGGGGGCCTTGATACATCATTTGACGGATACTACAGTGAAAGACTTTCAGCCGACGAACGTCAATTTTGGCCTGTTCCCGCCGCTCCTTAACCGGCTGCCCAAAAAGGCCCGCGGCGCCGCTTATGCTCGCCGGGCCCAGCAGGCCCTGGAAGCCTGGCTGCAGGAGCATCCTGAACTTGGTATTCCGTATGTCGAACCCAATAATATGGTCAAAGACTTAAGACCAGGCGCCGGTTAAATCTAAATATTCGCTTATTGGCCGAGCGACAATGATAAGAGTATCTGCTCCCGTGGTCGGGAAAGAGGAATTAGCGGCTATGGCCCAGGCCTTTGAGCTGGGCTACTTTGGCCATGGCATCAAGGTCCTGGAGTTTGAGGCCCGGTTGCAGGAATATCTGGGCGCGGCCCAGGTGGTGGCGGTCAATTCCGGCAGTGCCGCCCTGCACCTGGCACTGGATGCCTTGGGCATCGGGCCCGGCGACGAGGTAATCGTCCCTTCCCTGACCTTTGTTTCCTGTTTCCAGATGATTAGCGCCACCGGAGCTTTGCCGGTGCCCTGTGAGGTCTATCCCGAGACCCTGCTGATGGATGTCGAAGATGTGGCAAGCAAGATTACTCCCCGGACCCGGGCCTTGATGCCGGTGCACTACGCTGGCAATCCTTGTGACCTAAAGCGCCTCTACCGGCTTGCCGACCAGGCCGGGATCCGGGTAATCGAAGATGCCGCGCATGCCTTGGGTTCAAGCTATCAGGGGCGGCTGATCGGTAGTTTTGGAGACCTGATCTGCTTTAGCTTTGATTCCATCAAGAACATCACCTGCGGCGAAGGGGGAGCGGTGATCTGTCAAGATAAAGAACTGGCCGACATCATGCGCCAGAAACGCTTGCTGGGTATAGACCGGCACGCCACTATCGACTCCGGCCCAACCCACCGCTGGTTTTATCGCATTCCCTGCCAGGGTTTCCGTTATCACATGAGCAATCTTAATGCCGCCCTGGGCCTGGCCCAGCTAGCCAAATTACCGGCCTTTATCAAGCGACGGCAACAGATTGCCCGGCGTTATGACCAGGCTTTGAGTTCAATAAAGGGACTTAGCTTGCTAAAGATAGATTATGACACGGTGGCGCCGCATATCTACGTGATTAAGGTCCACCAGGGTCGGCGCAATGAGCTGATGGAATTTCTCCGCCAGCAGGATATCGAAGCCAGCCTTAATTATATTCCCAACCATCGGCACGAATATTATCAACAGCTATATCGGGAGCGGCCGTGGCACTTGCCGGTCACCGAGCAGGCCTTTGCGGAAATCCTTACCTTGCCGCTGCACTGCGCCCTGACCGATGAGGATGTGGAACGGGTAATCGAGCAGCTTTACCGGTTCTTCGAGCTACCGTTAACTGCCCCTCGGGAAAGCGAAGGCTGATCAAGCCATATTTTTAAAAGACTGAAATCCTGAAAAAATTTATAATGTTGTTGACTTTTTATCATATAAGTCTTAAAAGATAAATATACACATTAAGGGGGACGCAAGTGAGCTGGGGGGGGAAGCTCAAATCTATAGCACTAGTAGTATATCTTGCCTTGGGGCTGGTGTTGGGGATATCAGGAGCCCAAGCGAGGGGACCAGAAGTCCGTTTATCGGCTGACGTAGATCAATACCCGCCTCTGGAGCCTCAGAGTGCCTGCGAATTCCAGATGTTGATGGCCGCCCCCAGAACGCCCTGCTCCAGTTTGGCGAATATCAATAAAACCTCAGCTTTGCTCTGGCAGACCGAACAATGTCAATTAGTAGCCACTACGGAACTGATCGGTAGTGCTGATTTCGGTTACCATCCCGAGGCTTCAGCTACCTTAAAATTGCCCCATGATGTCGAACTCAGGGTATCCTTCCTCTATGACCTGACTCCGCCCACGCAGCGGACCGGTCGAAGTGTGCGCAGTTACTTGCTGTTTAAATATTCTATGGATTATCAGTTCATGCCCAATCTCCAGGTCGGGTTGAGCGGTTATCTTTATCAACAACGGTCCTCGGATTTTCTCACCTTCAAAGGCCCGCAGGTTGACAAGTCTGCCCTAGGACTGGGTCCGGGGGTTAAATATGATCTGGGACGTTGGAGCTTTCTCTTCCAATCCCAGGTGGAAACTGGTTCTCGGGACCGAGATGAGGGCATCAATAACTGGTTCCGGGTCTGGTACGTCTTTTAATTCTCGAAACTGCTGCAGTATTCCAACTACCTGTTAGTAATTCCCTCTTTCCGGTAATCCAAGCTAAACCTGCGGGCCGTTGGGCAGCGAGAGCTGATAAGGCCAGGTCGGGCGGATAAGTTATTTAAATCAAATAAAATATCAACAGCGCGGAAATTACTCTTGCCATTCTCCACCACAATGGTTTAACATAAAACATTTTTTTGAACTGGGGTTAGAGATTTTTATGGCTAACAAGGAATTGAAGATATTTTCGGGCAACAGCAATCCTGATCTGGCTCTAGCCGTCTGTAAAGGTCTGTCTTTGCCGCTGGGTGCCGCTAGCCTGCGGACTTTTAGTGATGGCGAAATACTGGTAGAGATCGGAGAAAATGTCAGAGGCCAGGACGTTTTTGTCATCCAATCGACCTGTCAACCGGTTAATGGTAACTTGATTGAATTATTAATTATGATCGATGCCTTAAAGCGGGCTTCGGCCCGGCGCATTACCGCCGTTATTCCATATTATGGTTATGCCCGGCAAGACCGTAAAGTCGCACCGCGGGTGCCGATCAGCGCTAAACTAGTGGCAGATCTGCTGACTGCGGCCGGGTCTAGCCGAGTTCTGACCATGGACCTGCACGTCGGGCAGATTCAAGGCTTTTTCAATATTCCGGTTGATAACCTTTACGCCTCCCCGGTAATGATTCGCTATATTAAGGAAAGTTTTCATAATGACCTGGTCATGGTCTCGCCCGATGCCGGGGGAGTCCCGCGGGCTCGGGCCTATGCCAAGCGCCTGAATGCCGATCTGGCCATGATCGATAAACGCCGCGACGCTCCGGGCAAGGCCAAAGCCATGCATATCATCGGGGATGTGGCCCAAAAGCAAGCGGTTATTTTAGACGATATTATTGATACCGGCGGCACCTTGGCCGAGGCGGCCAAGACTATTATGGAACATGGGGCTAAAGGGGTATACGCCTGCTGTTCCCACCCGGTCCTTTCCGGACCCGCTATCCGCCGGGTGATGGATTCGCCGCTGAAACGTCTGATCGTTACTGACACCATTCCGCTGGGAGACAAGGCCCTCAGTTGCCCTAAAATCATCCAGCTTTCCGTAGCCTCACTTTTTTGTAAAGCCATCCTTAACATTCACTGTGAGGATTCTATCAGTTCACTGTTTGAGATCCAATTCTGAGCGTTGATCTGCGTTGATAAGAAATAAGGGGGAGGAGAAATGAGAAGATGGCTGATTTTTGGTATGATTTTCTTAATAGGGGCTATGCCCCAGGCCGTCCAAGCTACCGAACGCGGTCTGGCTGCCTATCCGGATGGGGTGGAAAACTTTTTCACCGGGGCCTTTCCACCGCCCGGCCTTTATTACCAAAATTTCTTGTTATACTATAAGGCCGACCAGTTCCGGGGCGGGCCGCCGGATGCCGAGATCGATGCCTTTGCCCAGGTATTCCGTCTGATTTATGTCACCAATATCAAAATCCTGGGGGCCAACTGGGGCATGCATGTGGTGATGCCGTTGATGTACATCGGGATGCGCTCTAAACCCATAAACTTCAGCGATTATCAGTTCGGATTGGGTAATACCGCCATTGATCCCTGTATCTTGGGTTGGCATTTCGGTGACTATCATATTATCGCGGGATTGGATATTATCTTTCCGGGTTCTTACGACAGCAATGATGCTGCCAGCCCGTCGCAGAATTACTTCACCTTCCAACCGGTCTTAGCCTTTGGGTGGTTTCCCAAAAGCGGTTTTGGCATTACCGCCAAATTTATGTATGATTTTCCCACTAGGAATGATGACCCTATAAAATTTACTGGGGCTAAAGATCATTATCATTCGGGACAGGCCTTTCACTTTGACTATTGCGTGGATTATGCGGTACTTCCTAACCTGCGCATCGGCGCCGCGGGCTATTATTACGTGCAAACCACCGCGGATACCGTCGATGGTCGTAAAATAGGCTACCACGGGCGTGAATTCGCCATCGGCCCGGCCATCAAATATGACTATAAAAAACTTACTTTTTGCCTGATCAACCAGTTCGAGATGGCCGCCCTCAACCGTCCTGAGGGGGTCCGTAACTGGTTCCGAATCTGGTACGCGTTTTAATAATTCCAATCAGGTCGGGGCGATCAATTGATCGCCTTGATCTCCTCAAGTCATTTAAGGCAGAAGCTTGTTCAGCAACTGAACCTGGCGCTGAGTTGCGCCCTGGAGGTTTTGCAGAGCCGCCTGGCCTTGCTGCCCCCGGGCCAGATATTCTTGGGGATGGCCTAAAAAATGCTCTCCGGTCCGGATCAAATCCTCCACCCCGGATATCGTCTGACCTGCCCCGACGTTCTCGAGTAGGGCCTGGGCCGAACGGAAGTTCTCCAGATGCGGCCCGTAGAGCGGCACCTTTCCCCAGGCCGCAGCCTCCAGAATATTTTGCCCGCCATGCGGCACCAGACTGCCACCCACGAAGACCAGATCCGCCAGGGCATATAATGAAAAAAGCTCGCCGATGGTATCCACGACCAGAACCGGGTGCTGCCGACCCTCTTTCCCTGTTTTGATCTGACTCCAGAAATGATATGACAAACCGGCCTGGGCCAGGAGTTGCCCGACCGCAGGGGCCCGTTCCGGGTGCCGCGGGGTCAGGATCAAAAGGAGATTAGGGTAGGGGACCCGTAAGGCCTGAAACGCCTTAATGATCACTAGTTCTTCCCCGGGATGGGTGGAAGCCGCTAAAAAGATTAAATTGTCCTGGGAACCCAGGCGCCGGCGTAATTTGGGAATCTTCTCTGAATGTTGAGGGGCTACCAGGCGGTCCCACTTGGTGCTGCCAGTCACCACTACCTTTTCCGGCCGGGCACCCAAGGCCTGAAAACGGCGGGCGTCTTCGGCGGTGCTGGCGGCGATTAATGCAAAATAGTTAATGATATCAGAAAAAAAGAAGCAAAACTTAAGATAGCGCCTGAAGGATTTATCAGACAGTCGGGCGTTGACCAGGGCCAGTTTAACTCCGAAACTATGGGCGGCATGTAAAAAATTGGGCCAGAGTTCGGTCTCTAAGGCGATAAACATATCAGGTCGAATATGCTCCAGATAGCGCCGTACTGCCCAGGGCCAATCTAACGGGAAATAGATTACGGTCAAGGGCGGCGGGTAGAGTTTCCGGGCCATGGCCTGGCCGGTTTCGGTGCCGGTGGATAGAAATATCGGGGCGGCAGGAAATTGCTTCTGGAGTTCCTCGACTAAAGGGGCCGCGGCGCTGATTTCCCCCACTGAAACGCCATGCAACCACAGACGAGGACCGCCCGTGCCTCGGGGTAGGGAGGGCAACCTGAGCCCGAGGCGCGGGCTAAAACTCTCACCCCGGCCCCGGGACTTGAGCCGCCAATAAAAGATTGGCCAGCCCAACAGGCCGGCTAATGCTGATAAGCCATAATAGATTGGTCTAACCATGATCTAGCAATAGATTAACTTAAAAGATGGGCCAGGGCTTCTTCAATCGTTGGATAAAGAAACTTAAAACCGGCAAGCCAACAACCGCTGGGGTAGAACCTTCTGGCCCTCCAGGATCACCTGGGCCGATTCCCCCAAAATCATGCGTAACATGAAGCCGGGGACGGGCAAAACACTGGGACGGCCCCAAGCCTGGCCTAAAGCTCTGGCCAGCTCTTGGTGGCGTACCGGATTAGGCGAGGTAAAATTCACTTGCCTCCCAAAAAACAGGGTTGCAAATTAGTTTACATAATATATATTATCAGACCCAAAAGTTAAGGGCAGGAATAGACACGCAGCCCGATTTCCGCCCTCCGAAGCAGATTCATTGCATAAATTCCTTTTTGAGGAAGCCTTTAAGATCATGATAATTCACTCCGACCACGCGCCACTCCCGGGTTTCTGGATGCCGTTGCATCTGGAACCGTAATTGTTGATTGGTTTGCGGGTCAATGATGGTCACCTCGGCCTGCTGGTCCTGCTGCTGAATCCGGGCCTGGGCTACCAAGGCCGTCAGTCCGACGGTTTCACTGGTGCTTAGATTCAGCAAATATTGTTCGATCTGCCCCTTGATCTGACTTTCAAAGGTGCTAAACAGTTTGGGAATCAGATATCTGGCGAATTTTTTTCCCAATTTGTGGCTCCAGCGGGTAAATTCATCCGGGGGGGAGCCATCTTTCTGGCTATTATTAGGAAAATCAAGGTCATCACTGGCATCTTTAACAATATTATTAAATATCGCCTGTAAGTCTATGTAATCAAAAAATTTATTCATATCACGGTTCTGAACCGCCCTGACCATTTGATACAGGGCATGCCGTGGGGTACCCTGCCAGAACCACAGGTATCCCAAAATAATGACTCCCGAGACGACCACAACCAGCGAAATCAGGGTTATAGCTTTTTGGCGCATAGACTTCCTTTCTGATAATAGCCTATTTTTTAGAATTTATAGCCTTCAAAAGCAATAGCTTTCTGGCCAGCATTATGTTAAGAGTTTAAATTAAAGAATAAAATTATGGTAACTTTAGGACCTAAAGAGCATGAGCGCGCAAGAGCAATTGAAGTCATGCCTCACCCTCCCTAATGGCCTCACCCTGGAACTCTGGGATTGTTCACGGCCGGTAGCCGGAGACCGTTGGCAGGTGGTCTTTGAAGCCCGGATTAATATACCGGTTAGTGAGAATTTACCTAAAAGCAGCGACCCTCCGTTGATTGATCAGATCAAGACCGCGTTGGGGCCGGAGGTGCATTTCTGCCAACAAAAGGTCAGGAATTTTATTGCTGCCGACCAGGTCCAAGAAGTCTTTGAAGGTTTGCAGGCGCGCTTTTTGGAAAGCACTCAGGCTTATCTGGGACATCGGGACTTTCCCGGCAAATTTATCCTCAAGAAGTTTTCCGACTATCAAGCTCAACAAAGGTATGAGTCGAATTATTCAGGATAATAACTGTTGCCGGGCTGCCGATAAGCGTTCTTTAAGTATGAGACCCAAGACCGCCAGGCATTCCAGGTCCAGAAAAAAGGTGCTATGTAGATCGTAAAGCACCGTGGCGCTGGCCGACAGTTCCTCATCGGCGTCGTAAAATACCAGGGCCAGAGGTAGATTTGGCAAGGCCGGATAGCAATAGCACAGGTCACCGGTTCCCAACTCGGGCAAATCCCGACCCCCTAAGAGTTGCGAACAGGTTTTCAGGGCCTCCAATTGGCCGCTGAATAACTCAGCCATGGGTCTTTCTACAATATCCTTATAAGTAGCCATGAAAAACGTGGTATCTTTAAAATCCCGAAAAGACACCCATTGGCCGCTTAATTCCGCGCTGCCGCCATGCAGGACATAGTAAGCCAGGACCATACGGAGATCGATCGGGGGTACTGCCCCAGCTAAATCGGTGATCCCGGTCTTAGTTACCCGATACGGTTTACCAAAGCTAAAAATTACCAGGGCCCCGGCTTCGTATTGGGCTCCCAGGCCGTCAGCCAGCCAGCGGAAATCAACCGTTGCCAAGCGGGCTACCAGGCCGGCGTAGACTTCTTCATAGTGTCGCGGCTGATCCGGTCGAAACATCATCCGTCCCTCTTTCCTGGCCAAATTTAGCAGAACTTGGCGGTTTCAGCAACGGCAAAATCCTTTACCCATGACTACAGGAATTTTCCTCAAAGGCCCGATCTTATCCAAGGTAATTTTGCCCGGCTTATTGCGGCCGGCGGTCCTGATAGCGATAGCTTAAAAATTTATACAGCAGGCGGGCTGCGGTAAATTCGCTCACCAGGTGTCCGGGGATGGGGGCCAGCTCTACCAGATCCAGTCCAATTACCTGCCCCCGGGCGATGATCGCCTTCATTAATCGCAGGACTTGATAATAGCTTAACCCCCCAGGCTCAGGCGTGCCGGTCGCCGGTAAGATGGCCGGGTCCAGGACGTCCAGATCAAGGGACAGATACACCGGGCCTTTGATGCGTTCCAGGTTTTCCAAAGCCAGATTCCAGTACTCCGGATCCCAGAGGTTGGCAGCCTTGAGCAAGGTCAGGCGCGGCGCCACCTTGATCAGCTCGTACTCCGAAGCGGAGTAGCTGCGCACCCCGATCAAAGTCAGTGGGCGTCCCAATTCCCAGACCCGGCGCAGCACACAGGCATGGGACAACGGACTATTCTGATATTTATCCCGGAAATCGGCATGGGCATCCAAGGCAATCACCGTCAGGTCCGGGTAGCGGGTAAGATAGGTTTGCACCAGGGCCAGGGTGATGGTATGCTCCCCGCCAAGAGTCAGGAGCACTTTGTCTTGGGCCACCAAGGGATGGACCACCCGCTTGATCTTTTCCAACATGGCCGCCGGACCTCCGGCCTCAGGACTGATTTCCCGAGCCGTGGCCAACCGTATGACCTGGCTGGGATCCCACTCCAGTTCCTCGTCCCACAGTTCCAGCTGACGACTGGCCGAGAGAATAGCGTCCGGCCCGAACCGGGTCCCTGTCCCATAGGTCGTCGTGGCCTCGTAGGGAATAGGCAAAACCACCGCTTCCGCCTGATCCAGCGGTAGCGGTTCAAGGTCCAAAAAAGTATTAAGAGACATATCAGATTCCTGGTCTAAACGTCGGTATTCTTAGTTTCCATGTCTTTCAGACGGCGATAGAGAGTGGCCAGGCCAATGCCCAGGATGCGGGCCGCGACCTCTTTATCGCCCCCGGTCTTCTTCAGAGTTTGCAGGATGGCCAGCCGCTCGATCTCTTCGATGGAGGCACCTATGGGGATAATAATCCGGTCACCCCCCCCGGAAGAGTCCCTGATTTCATCAGGCAGATCTTCCAATTTGACGGTGGAATCGGAGCATAGAGCCACCGCCCGCTCCAAGACATTCTCCAATTCCCGCACGTTTCCCGGCCAGGCATAAGCTTTAAGGGCCTGGATGGATTCAGGGGCAAAGCCCATGGCCGGACGGTTGTTTTCCAGGCAGAATTTATCCAGAAAATATTGGGCCAAAAGCGGTATATCTTCCACCCGCTCCCGCAGCGGCGGAATTTCCAGTTGGATAACATTAAGCCGATAGAACAGATCCTTACGAAACCGGCCCTCGTTCATGGCCTGCTCTAGATCCTGATTGGTAGCCGCGACCACGCGAATATCGACGGTAAGCGTCGTAGATCCACCGACCCGCTCAAACTCACCGTTCTGCAACACCCGCAACAGCTTGACCTGGGTCGGCAAGGGCATTTCTGCCACTTCATCCAGGAAGATGGTGCCCCCATCGGCCAGTTCAAAACGACCCTTG
>Ga0164318_10000338_pt1 | contig 34213 bp, 28 predicted proteins | sample GuaBasSedimGuay9_FD_113734 | JGI IMG/M metagenome (GOLD analysis project Ga0164318, IMG submission 113734) | Subseafloor sediment microbial communities from Guaymas Basin, Gulf of California, Mexico - Guay9, Core 4571-4, 0-3 cm | ecosystem: Environmental > Aquatic > Marine > Hydrothermal vents...
ATTAAATACCACTCTTTGTTTATCGGGTAGGCCCAGTAATGCTTGCTGCAATTTTTTTTCAATTTCCGAACCGCTGAAAAAATTATCATCCTCTAAATTTTGTTTTAGCTTATCGCGATAATCTGATTCCGTTCCAAATATATAACGTTTCTTTTTTCGTAAGAAATCGAAAGTTTCATTTGTTGCTATTCTGTATATCCACGTATACAAATTAGAATCGGATCGGAAAGAAGACAAATTTTGCCAAATCTTAACAAAGGTATTCTGAGAAATATCATTAGCATCATCGTGAGAGTATACCATACGCCGAATGTGCCAGTAGATACGCTCTTGATAAGTCTTTACCAAGATTCTAAATCCTTGCTCACTCGTTGACTGATCAGCAACCAGCCGAATTATCTCTTTATCGGTATATTCTCTCAATTAATTAATTTACATTTCTTTTGATAGAAAAATATTAAAAAGGTTTAACGAGCTCTATAAATTTCATCCTAAATTTTGCTCTAATTCCTTTTTTAAAGTAGCTATTGCTTTTTTTACAATTGGCTTTTTGAGATTTTTTTCAGTATTGATAATAAGTTCTCCCAATTTTGCAGAAGGCTCATCAGATTTCAGCTTGCTGGCAGATGTATTTATAACTCTTACCATTTCTTCTTTAGCATTAACAACTTGCTCCCATGAAGTATTACTAATGTATAATTGCTGAGAAAGATTATGCTCAAACTCCTCTCTAATAGCTTGTATCAAGCGTGTTTGAAACTGAAAACTACTCAAACCCGGTTGGTTTTGACGTAAAATCAGATGTGCCGGCGATATACGCTCCAAAAATAGCACCATCCTCTCATAAGCCTGCATACGAACAGGAGTTAGCATTTTTGAATTTTCCTTTTGTAATTGCGCTTTCAGCTCTGACTTAAGCTCCAAAGCTTGCTTATCAAATACTTGTTTTAAAATAAAGTAAGCCGTTAAAAATACAACTATAGAAGGCATAGTATATTTTAATATTTCCAAAAAAACCATAATGAAATTATTAGTTTAAAATTCAAAAATAAAGATTAAAGTAATTGTATTTTAAGATTTTATTAAAAAATGATTAAAATTATAGAGCTTTAAAATTTACTATCAGCAATTTTCTTAGATAGATATACATTTATCTACAGAAAGTCTTTATTAAAAGATTTATTATGAAATTGCCTTCTTCAATAAAGAAAGCATCATTTTCTTATCGCGACCGGATATAGTTAAAATAAGTTCCAAAACACTGGTTCTATTTAAACCCAAATTTTTCTCGTAAAACTTTAATAATTCAAGGTTTTCTTTTGTGATTCTAAAACCTGTATGTACTTTTTTTTCTTTTGACATGATTATTTTCTTTGGGGTTTAAAATAATTATTTAACAAGGAAGCGCGATATTTGGAATTACTCAATCCTAAACCAGTAGATTTATTAAATACAGCATGTTTTGTGCGACCTTTAGCTTTAGCAATAAAAACTTCTGTTCCAACCCAAGTAACTTCACATTCCGTACCATTTACCCAAACGGTATCCCCTATCTGTACATCACTTAACATTTTACGGTAAGCGCCTAATTTCGATTTACAAATTTCAAACTCTTCAGATAATGAAGAAAATATAGCAGCATCGCCTCCCAAATCAGGATGATACTTTCTTGCCAACCGACGATACTCAGCCTTTAATTCATCTTTTGATTTTATATGCTCAAAAAACATATCTTTTTTTTACAAATGTAAAACAATGTAAAACGTTTTGCAAGTATTTTTATCTTTTTTTATTAAAATTTTTTTGATCAAATAAATAAGACAATAAACAATGGAAAAATGAGTGTAGACCAAGTTATAGCTTATAACCTCATTCAAATATAATAAGAGGTTATAAATTTAAGAATGATATACAAGATCTTCATAAGAGTCAAAATATTTAGAATTACATAAATCTTATAACAACTGCACAACAATACTAACAACCAATTGATTATACGCTTACAAAGCACTATTAGCTTAGCAAAAAGTTATTTACAAAAACTAAATTCGCTTTTATGTAAAAAAGTTTATGAAAAATTCATTAAGTTTACAGCAAATATTGAAAAAGTACCTTTGCTTTTTTTCTTAATGACTTATTGTATGAACAATTATTCTATTTCCAGTTTCCCTGACCAGGACGCCGAAAACTCAAGTTTAATTGAGTTAAAAGGCGAACTTTCTATTCAACACATCCATGAAATCAAAAAGGAACTTGAAACTACCATAAAAAATTTGGACACCATTAAACTTTTAGTTTATGATGCCAGTATTATAGATTTAACAATACTCCAATATTTATTATCATTAAAAAGATCGGAGAACGCCTTGAATAAATCATTCGAGATTTCTTTTGAATTAAATGATGATTTAACTGAGCTGTTAAAACATGCTGGATTTAAAAATATTGAAAATCTACAGTAATGAAAAAAACTATATTAATTGTCGACGATTCGGAAAGCATCCGCAAATTAGTACAATTTAACCTAAACAATGCCGGTTATTATGTTTTAGTAGCAAATAACGGACAAGAAGCCTTAAATTATTTTACCGGACAAACTATACATTTGCTTTTAACCGATTTACATATGCCTGTAATGAACGGCTTGGAACTAATAAAAGAAGTCCGTAAAATTGAGCAATACAAACACACTCCTATTCTTTTTTTAACAACAGAAACCCAAATAGCTATAAAAAAAGAAGCCAAAAATGCCGGAGCTACAGGATGGATTGTAAAACCCTTTGTAATTGAAAAACTCTTATCTACTATCCGTAAAGTACTCAGATAAAACAACCCCAAATGAATGATTTAATAAATAGTTTTTTAGAAGAAGCCAATGAACTAATCATTGATTTAGAAGATTCTTTATTAACCCTTGAAGAAACACCTAACGACAAAGACGCTGTTCATCGTGTTTTCAGAGTAATGCATACTCTAAAAGGTAGTGGAGGAATGTTTGGGTTTAATGCTGTTTCTGATTTCACACATCACTTGGAAAGTATTTATTATAAAATACGTAGTGGCGAGCTAATCGTAACAAAAGAAATCTTAACTCTAACATTAAAATCTGTTGACTTATTAAAAGAGCTTTTAAAATCGCCAGATAAAATACCCGATAATGTTCAACTTAATTACACATCATTAGTTAATGAAATAAAGTCTGTATCGAGCGGAAAAAAGAAGGAAGAAACTAAAGAGCCCATTGTACAAACAGAAGCCAAAGAAGAGATCCCGAATGGTATAGCCACCTACTATATACACTTTGAGCCAAATGCAGAAATTCTTCAAAACGGAACTAATCCCTTATATTTAATAGATGAACTAACAGCTCTTGGTAGTTCATATGTAATTGTAAACACTCAAAAAATTCCTGAAATAGACGAATTAAAAATAGACGACTGCTATGTTTCTTGGGAAATTATTTTAGCAACAAAAGCAGAAGTTGGAGATATTATGGATGTTTTCATTTTCGTTGAAGACGAGAGCAATATTGATATACAAAAGCTAAGTTCATTTAATTTATTACAATATCCTGAATTTGAAAATGCCATTAAAGACTTTGAGGAGAAAAAGCTTTTAATCAATACCCTTCAGCTCCAAAGTTTAGGAAAAAAACTTATAAAAGAGAATCCTCCTGTTGAAGAAGATCAAACAATTAATTCCGAAGAAGAACAAATAATTGAAAAAAAACCTGAACCCATAAAAGAAGCAGTAGCACCGCAAGAGAAAAAACAAAAAGAGCCTAAAGTTCAACAAGCTGCTCCCCCTCGACCTTCAAAAGTCACAAATTCTTTTTCTACCATTCGAGTTTCTTCCCAGAAAATTGAGACTTTGATGAATCTGGTTAGCGAGATGGTTACCTCACAAGCTCGCCTTAACCTACTTGCCGAAGATATTAAAAGACCAGAGCTCTCCGATGCTGTTGAAAGCCTAGAAAAACTAACTCGACAATTGCGCGATAATGCTTTTGAGATTTCTCTAATTCCCATTGAAAGCATGCTCACACGTTTCAAAAGACTGATTCGTGACTTATCTGCTGAAGTAAAAAAAGAAGTTCATTTTACCGTCGAAGGAACCGATACAGAACTTGATAAAACAATTATTGAAAACCTGAGCGACCCTCTCCTTCACTTGTTTAGAAATGCACTTGATCACGGTATTGAGGATAGAGAGACACGAAAAAAGAACGGAAAGCCAGAGATTGGAAACATTAAACTTAAAGCTTTTTATTCTGGTACTAATGTTTACATACAGATCATTGACGATGGCGGAGGAATAAACCCTGAAGTCATTCGGAAAAAAGCGATTCAAAAAGGATTAATTGCTGAAGATGATATCCTCAGTAAAAATGCAATTATCGACTTAATTACACTACCTGGATTTAGCACTGCTGATACAATTACAGGCATTAGTGGTCGCGGTGTTGGAATGGATGTTGTAAAAAGAAATATCCAAAAAATTCAAGGAGAACTGCTAATTGATAGCACATTAAATGTAGGAACTACATTTACTTTAAAACTCCCTCTTACACTTTCTATTATTGATGGCCTAATTGTAAACATTGATAAAACTCCTTATATTATTCCTATTCCGGTAATAAACAAAATAAGACCAGTATCGCATACCGAAATTACAAAAGCCTTTAATAACACAATGATAATTGATAGTGAGCAAATCCCTTTTATTTACCTCAGACAACGTTTTAATGTTGACTCTAAAGCACCTGATAAAGAAATGGTGATAGTCGTCAATTACGAAAATCAACGAATGGGAATTATTATTGACAATGTAGAAAAGCAGGCACAAGTGGTTGTAAAATCAATTGGAAAGCAATTTCATCAGCACGATATTATTTCAGGAGCTTCAATCATGGGTAACGGACAGGTAGCCTTAGTTTTAGATACCAATAAAATTATTAATTCAATAGATAAAACAAAAAATTCAACCAAAAATATAGCTTTATGAAAAAGTTTATTAAAAATATCAAAATTTTCCACGCTCTCATTTTAATGATTTTTATTACCATTACTTTTATTGTAGGGCAAAACTACAGCACTATTCTTAACCTTAAAAAATCCCACAATTATATAGAAATGCTAAAGAATGATAGAATTAAGCCCATCATCCTTCTGTATTCTATCAATAATTTGTATGCTATAAACATTATTGATGCAGCAAATAAGGTTCATAACAATTCAATTAGTTGGCAAGAAGCAAGCAAAACAATTGCAAATGCACGTAAGGAAATCAATGAAAAATGGGAACTTTATTCTACTATCCTTAATAATGAGAAATCTAAGAATCAATTATTAGCCATTCGTACTTTATCACAAAAAGCAGATGTAATGCTAGATAAACTCGAAAGAGTTCTATCGGCTAGAGATAAAGCAGAATTAGAAAATCTTATCACTTATGATTTATATTCTGCTATTGAACCCATAACGAATGCCATTCGTCCAATTATTAAACAACAAGATAAAGCAATCCAGCAAATAGCTTTAGAAAGCGATGAACTATACGAATCTGCATTTTCTAAAGCTCGCAACATTGGACTTAGTGGAATTATAATCATTATCACTATGTATGTATTTATTATTACAACTATCACCCGATCCTTAAAAAATGCTAATGCAAACATTAAAAAGATAGCAGAAGGAGATTTAACAATAGAGATTGAAGATTATGGTAATGATGAAATTGGAGAATTATTAGATAATATAAAAAGATTAGTTAATAATTTAAAAAACATAATAGAAGATATTAATTCTGCCGCCAACAATATTGAAATTACAAGTAACGAACTCAGCAGCAATAGTCAACAGATATCTCAAGGAGCAACAGAACAAGCGGCTTCAGTGGAGCAAATGGCAGCATCTATGGAAGAAATATCTGCTAACGTTATACAAAATGCTAAAAACGCTAATATCACTGAACAAATTTCAACACAAGCCGGAGATGAATTTGAAAACGGAAGAAAAAATATTAATACTACCGTAGAATCCATACAGGCCATAGCATCAAAAATTGGCATTATTGATGAAATTGCATTTCAAACAAATATTCTCGCTTTAAATGCAGCTGTTGAAGCGGCACGTGCCGGTGAACATGGGAAAGGTTTTGGCGTTGTTGCTGCCGAAGTTGGAAAACTAGCTGAAAGAAGTAAAGCTGCAGCTGCTGAAATTGATTCACTTTCCAAAACCGGAGTTGACCTGAGTCTAAATTCAAAAAAATTACTAAGATTAGCCGTACCAAGTATTCACAAAACAATAAAACTGGTAAAAGAAATCCGTCATGCCAGTGACGAACAAAGCTCAGGTATAGATCAAATAAATTCAGGTATTCAAACGCTTAATCAAGTTACTCAACAGAATGCTGCTTCTAGTGAAGAAATGGCAACTGTTGCTGAAGAAATGGCAGCTCAAGCAGAGCAACTTACCAATAGTATTAGTTTTTTCCGTATTAAGAAGCAAAATCAGAAAAAATCAATTAAAAAAATTACACCAAAATATATTGAAGATAAAAGTACTAGAAAAAACAAAAAGATAGAAAAACTAAAAGGAATTGAATTAGACTTAAATAGCAATGACGATTTAGACAACGAATTCGAAACTTTTTAATAGAAGTTTAATGAAAAACTAAAACAGCATGGAAAAATTAAATTCATATCTAACGTTTAAACTTGGAAATGAAACCTTTGCAGCTAATGTTACGCATGTACTACATATCTTAGGTGTTCCGGAAATTACCAAGATGCCCAATTCGCCCGATTATGTACTGGGAGTGATGAACCTTCGCGGCCAAGTTTTGCCCGTAATTGATCCTCATCCTCGCTTTAAAATTAAACCTCAAGAAACCACTAAAAACACCTGTATTGTAGTTCTTGAGATTACAATTAATGATGAAAAATTTCAAATAGGAAGTCTTATGGATTCCGTCCAAGAAGTTATTGAAGTTGATAAAGCAAATATCTTACCTCCTCCTGAATTAGGAACGGAATACAACTCAAAATATATTGAGGGAGTTATTCAAAAAGGAGAAAAATTTATTCTAATTTTAAATATAACACAAGTATTTTCAGAACTAAGTTCTGATATTAAATAACAAAACCTTTTCACTAAAAAACAATAAAAATATTTAAGCCCTTTTAAACGTAGAAAATATCCGAATAAATATGGATTTTAATCCTATAATGACATATAAAGCGGTACTTGAAGAACCGGAGTTTAATAAAATAAGTAAATTTATAAATGCTAATTTTGGAATAAAGCTACCTGATCATAAAAGGATTATGATTCAAGGTCGACTGGTTAATCGCCTAGTAAAACTAAATTTCCAAAGCTTTGAAGAATATACAAAATATGTTTTTTCAGATGAAGGCAAAGTACTGGAACTACCTCATATGATTGATCTTATTTCTACAAATAAAACAGAATTCTATCGCGAATCTATTCACTTTGAGTTTTTAAAAAATACCGTTATCCCCCATTTTATAAATAATTCTAAATCGCAAAACTTGAAGATTTGGAGTGCTGCTTGTTCTAGTGGTGAAGAAGTATACTCTATTGCTATGGAAGTAAATGATGTACTTACACAACATCAAGACTATGATTATAGTGTTCTAGGTACCGATATTTCTACACGTATGCTAACAAAAGCCCTAAAAGCTATTTACCCATTAAGTCACACTAAATCTATCCCCCTTAAAACCAAAAAAAAATATTTTTTAAAAAATAAAGATTCTTCTAAAGATGAGGTGCGAATAAAAAAAATATTACGTGATAAAGTAAGTTTCTTAAGGCACAATCTTATGGATGAAAATTACAATTTTAATGGTAAATTTGATGTAATATTTTGTAGAAACGTATTAATTTATTTCTCCAAAAAAGATCAAATGCATGTTTTACAAAACTTAAGCAAGAAATTAAATCCGGGAGCTTATCTATTCCTTGGTCACTCTGAATCAATAACCCATTTGAATTTGCCTTTAGTAAATGTTAGCCAAACCGTATTTCAAAAACAATAATACCATGAATAATAGCAATTTAGAAAAATTGAAAACCGAAAACACTAAGCTAAAACAAGAGCAAAAGCAATTGATTGAACAGCTAAATAAGTTAAATCAAAAGCTAGAAGAATCTGATGCTTTTAAAAGCCATTTTCTATCTAATATCACAAATGAAATTATCAATCCCTTTACTTCTATACTAGGTATTTCTAAAAACATATATGAACTTAACGATTCACAAATTACACAAATTCATGCAATGAGTAAGCTCATTTACAGCGAAGCTTTTGATTTGGATTTCCAGCTTAGAAATATCTTTGCAGCAGCAACTATTGAATCAGGAGAAAATAATCTGGAATTAGTAAATCTTAAAATAAAAGACTTTTTAGAAGAAATAATTGAAAACCTACGCCTTAAAGCAGAGAAAAACGCTCTGTATTTTGAGTTTACACATTTCTTTTCCACTGACTTTTTTGTAACAGATGCTGAGAAACTTAGACGTATATTAATAAATCTAATTGTAAATGCAATTACATTCTCATCGAAAAAAAATAAAATCAGAATACACGCTGAATTAAATAAAAATGGATTCTTATTTAGAATAAACAATCAGGGAAAACCTATTTCTAAAAAGGATGCCAATGTAATTTTCGATAGGTTTAAAAAACTTGACACGAGTATTAATTCCTTAAATCAGGGTCATGGACTAGGTCTGGCAATTGTAAATGATTATATAGAATTATTAAATGGAAATTTACATTTTGAAAGTAATAAAGAAGACGGGACTACTTTTTCTATAAGCTTACCTATTCTCAAAACCGAGGAGCAAATTTTTTATATGGAAGACGAAGATTTATTTACAAGTGACGACACAGAACTTTTTTAATATAAAATGAAAGAACTGCCTAAAATATTTATTTTCCCCGGCAATTTAGAAGTATCTGAAAAGCCTATACTGTTCACTACTATATTGGGATCATGTGTTGCTGTGTGCCTATGGGACAATAAATTAAAAATTGGCGGAATGAACCATTTTATGCTTCCTTTATGGAATGGTGAAGGCTTAGCATCTCCTAAATATGGCAATATTGCTATTGACAAACTTATTAAAAAAATGTTATGGAAAGGGTCATCTATCGAGAACCTTGAAGCAAAAATATTTGGCGGTGGAAATGTTATAAATTCAACCAATAATTTATACAATATTGGAGATAGAAATATCAAAATGGCACTATCAAAAATAGCAGAATATGACATTAAAATTATTAGCTCCAGCACAGGAGGAAAAAGAGGTCGAAAAATTTTAATGGATAGTTCAAATTTTAAAATTCTACATAAGTTTATTGAAAAACATAATTTCTAAATGACGGATAAAAGACAAATAAATGTTTTAATAGTGGACGACTCAGCCAGTATGCGGAATATGTTAGAAAACTTCCTTCTACACGACCCCGATATAAATATTATTGGCAAAGCTGAAAATCCGTACGAAGCAGCTGCCTTGATGAAAAAGCAAGTTCCCGATGTAATAACACTCGACATTGAAATGCCCAAAATGGACGGCTTGACTTTTTTAAAGAAAATTATGTCTCAGCATCCTATTCCCGTTGTTATTATATCCAGTTTAACAAAAAAAGGAGCTATTGAAACCATAAAGTCACTAGAATACGGTGCACTAGAGATTATTTTAAAACCTTTTGTACAGAAAGGAAAAAGGCAAGAAGGCATACAATTAATTATTGATAAAGTAAAAAGTGCCAGTCAAGCTAAAGTACAATCTAAAAGTCAGAAAAAACTTTATATCCCACCAAAATACAGTGCTGACGCAGTATTAAAGAAAAAAATATTAGTCCAAACAACACCTCTTCTAAATCAAAAGATTATTGCTATTGGAGCATCTACAGGAGGAACCAACGCTATACAAGAAATATTACAAGAGCTACCCATTGATACACCCGGGATATTAGTGGTACAACATATGCCTGTTCATTTTACCAAAGCATTCGCAAACAGATTAAATCAGTTTTGCAACATCTATGTTAAAGAAGCTGAAGATGGAGATATTATACAAAACGGAGTAGCTCTTATTGCCAGAGGCGATACTCACCTGACAGTAAATAAAGAAGGACTAAACTATATTGTTCATTTTCTTGATGGGCCATTAGTAAATAGACATAAACCATCCGTAGATGTACTTTTCAGAAGTATGGCTAATAATGTCGGATCACAAGGAATTGGCATTCTATTAACGGGCATGGGAGACGATGGTGCCAGAGGACTTTTAGAAATGAAAGAAGCTAAAGCAATTACTATTGTACAAGACAAAGAATCAAGTACAGTTTTTGGGATGCCCAGAGAAGCGATAAAACTAAATGCTCAAAAATTTGTTTTATCTTTAACCGAAATTAGTAAGTATATGACACATTTATCACATAAGACTAATTAATAATGGGGAAAAGCGCGAAAGTTTTAATTGTTGATGATGATAGCTTAGGCATTCGCTTAATGAAAAAAGCTTTAGAAGGAAAAGGCTATAAAATAGCGACTGCAACCAACGGAAAAACAGCTTTAACAAAAGCTTGGGCAAATAATTTTGACATTATCATTTTAGATATTAAACTCCCTGATATAAACGGCTTTCAGATATGCGAAAAACTAAAACAACATCCTGCAACATCTAATGTCCCTGTTGTCTTTCTTACCGGATTGAATAATCACAAAGACGTTATTAAAGGCTTTGAATCAGGTGCTGTAGATTATATTTCAAAACCCTTTAATGCCGAAGAATTTAATAAACGTGTTGATAACCATTTAAAGTTAAGAGATTACGCCAAGAATTTAGAAGAAAATGCACGCATATCCGAAGAAGCTAAACTAAATATCAGTACATTTATATCTTCTCTTGCTCACGAGCTTAAAAACCCCCTCAATTCAATTATTGGCTTCTCAGAAATTCTTCAAGGCAAACATATTTCGGAAGAGGAAAAAATAAGCTATTTAAAACATATCAATGGTAGTGGTCAGGATTTACTTCACCTTCTTAACGATTTAATTGACCTTTCAAAAATTGAAGCAAATATATTAGAGATTCATTTTTCTCAGGTTTATATTAACAATGAGTTAAGAGATATTGTAAAAAATTATAGTGACAAAGTCCATAGAGTACGTGGCGATAATGTAAAAATTGAATTAGATCTTGGAAATGATGATCCTAAATTCACCCTTCTTACAGATATATTACGATTTACTCAGATCTTTAGTAATTTAATTGATAATGCTATTAAACATACCGAAAATGGCTCAATAACTGTTGGCTACCAATTAAAAAGCAACAAGAGAATCAAATTCTTTGTTAGAGATACAGGAATAGGAATGAGCGAAGAAGAGCTAGAAAATATTTTTGAAGAATATGAATTAGCTCATCAAAAAATGAAAGTCACTAAATCTGGAAAAGGAATTGGTTTAGCTATCGCCAAAAAACTAAGTCATTTATTAAAGGGTGAAATTGGAGCTGATTCAATACCCGGCAAAGGTTCTGAGTTCTACTTTACTTTGCCTCGTCTACAAGCCGATTCAGAAAAAGTATTATTACAATCAAACAAAGAAATTGAATATAATTGGGAAGGAAAAAAAATACTTATTGCCGAAGACGTACTAGTTAACTACTTATTTTTTGTAGCTCTATTTAAAAAAACAAAAGCAGAATTAATTCATGCACGTGATGGATATCAAGTCTTGGATGTTTTAAAAAACACAAAGGTTGATATTATTTTAATGGATATGGTAATGCCAAAATTAGACGGTATTGCTACCACAAAAGAAGTAAGAAAAACACATTTGAATATTCCTATAATTGCTCAGACAAGTATGACTGAAAGAACAGATAAAGATGATATTTTTAAAGCAGGATGTAACGATATAATTACTAAACCCATTAAACCGCGCATTTTATTAAATAAAATTGATCGTTTCTTAGAATAAAAAAACTACAAATGACACAAAAAAATACAATTCTAATTGTTGATGACATTCAATCTAATCTTATTTTATTAAATAAGATTTTAACTGATGAAGGTTATAATGTCATCTCTGCACCCAATGGTGATGATGCTATTAAACTTGCACAGGAAAATAAATTGGATTTAATTCTTCTTGATATTATGATGCCTAAAAAAGACGGATTCACCGTTTTTGAAGAATTAAAAACATTTGAAAAAACAGCGAATACCCCAGTAATTTTCATTACTGTAATTAACAATGATACAGATACACTTAAAGCTTTTGAAATGGGAGCCGTAGACTATATCACAAAACCTTTTACACCTACCGAACTACGCATAAGGATTAAAACACAAATAGCACTTGTAAATGCTCATAAAAGCGATTCTGGTATTGCAGATTTTTCAACGAATACAGTTCGTGAACCGGATAAAGATCCAATTACAGATTTAAGTGAGAAATTTGGACTAATAAAAAATAATATCCAAGATCTTGAACACGCACAATTAAATCCGCAAGAAAAAGAAAATATAAATCAGCTTTATACTCAAGCATCTGAGATATTAGTATTGCTTAAGAAACTTGATAAGTAAGACCAAACCTTTGCCAACGCAGATATTTTACTGATAAAGAATAACTTATATTAATTGCCAGCCCTACCATAGCAATAATTAATGTATATGATTTTTTTCAAGCTCAACTAATTTTCTTTTTAAAGCAGCAAAAAGGATAAAAGAGCCATTACTATTTTAAAAAATAAATCAAGCTGACAATAGATAGAAGTGTTAAGATATATTTTTTACTTTTGTTGACCAATTATTAATATGACTGATACCAAAAAATACATTCAACTTTTCGATCAATTCTCATCACTAAAAGTCTTGATTATAGGCGATGTAATGATAGACGCCTACTTATGGGGAAATGTCGATCGAATTTCGCCCGAAGCCCCAGTTCCAATTGTGCAAGTAAACCACCGAGCTAATAGACTTGGAGGAGCAGCTAATGTTGCACTTAATATTAAGGCATTAGGTGCAGAACCTATAATGTGTTCTGTTATTGGTAATGATAAACAAGCAGATATTTTTTTAAATTTATTAGCAAACGAAAATATAAGTGACGCCGGAATTATTAAAAGTAACAAAAGAATAACAACAACAAAATTTAGAGTTATTGGGAATAATGCTCAAATGCTTAGAGTAGACGAAGAAATTGACGAAGAACTTTTAATAGAAGATCAAGACATATTTATTGAGCGTATTCAAAAAATTATTGAAAATAACAAAATAGATGTTATTATTTTTCAAGATTATGATAAGGGAGTTATTTCAAAATCTATTATTGAAAAAACTAAAAAGTTAGTATCAGGAAAAATACCCATTGCTGTCGATCCTAAACGTAAAAACTTTTTCTACTATCAAGGAGTTGATTTATTTAAACCCAATTTAAAAGAACTTCAAGAGGCTACCAATAGTCAATTCGATAAAAAAGACATTAAGAGTTTACAAAAAGAAGTTGAAAAACTCCAGAAACAACTCAATGTAAAACAGATATTTACAACACTTTCTGAACAAGGAGTATTTATCTGCGAGAATATAAATGGCACATTTACCTCAACTCTAATACCCGCACATGCTCGTAGCATTACCGATGTCTCCGGTGCCGGCGATACTGTTATCAGCCTTGCTTCTTTATGCTTAGCACTAGAAATAGATAAAACAGTTTTAGCAGAACTTTCAAATTTGGCCGGTGGACTAGTTTGTGAAGAACTTGGTGTTATACCCGTTAACAAAGAAAAATTACTTAAAGAGGCAATTAAAATCTATGGATAATAACAATATACAAACTGGCAAAAAAGAACAAGTTAGACAAATGTTTAACAATATTGCCGGGAAATACGATTTCTTAAATCATTTCTTATCCGTAGGTATTGATAACCTCTGGCGTCGCCGATTGGTTAAAATGCTTAGCAAAGAAAAACCACAACGAATTCTTGATATTGCTACTGGAACAGGAGATTTAGCCGTTGCACTTGCCAAATGTAATCCAAAAGAAATTATTGGTGCCGATATTTCCGAAAATATGCTTCAAGCTGGCATAGAAAAGATGAAGAAAAAAAAGCTAAATAAACTCATAAAACTTGAACTTGGAGATTCGGAAGATTTAAAGTATTCAAACAATTATTTTGATGCTATCACCGTAGCTTTTGGTGTTCGGAATTACGAAAATTTAGATAAAGGATTATCGGAAATGTATCGTGTAACAAAGAAAAACGGAAGCGTTTGGATACTTGAGTTTTCAAAACCTTCTGTATTTCCAGTTAAACAATTTTACAATTTCTATTTTCGGTTTATCCTTCCAAATATTGGTCGATTAGTCTCAAAAGACAAAGAGGCTTATACCTACTTACCGGAATCTGTAAATCAATTCCCTAATGGAGCTGACTTCTTAAAATATATGGAGAAGGCAGGATATACAAAGAATCAACAATTAAAATTAACTTTTGGTATTGCATCAATCTATTACGGGAGAAAATAAATACTAAATAACATTTGTAAGCGTTTATCAGAGAAAAAGAGTTTGAAAGCAAAACATAAAAAATATCGAGTTATTCTAATTATTATTGGCTTACTATCAGTCGGTAATACGTGGGCTCAACAAGCTAAAATAGAAAACCTTACATTTTTTGATGATAAAAGCTACCACTTTGGCTTTTTTCTGGGGGCTAATCAAATGTTATATACTATTAAAACTAAAACCGACTTTGAAAATACCATTTATCTCCAAGATCAAATACCTGAATTTAATGCAGATCAGGCTCAACTGTTAAACATTGGAGCAATACCGTCCTTAGGATTTACAATTGGGATTATTTCGGATATGCGTTTAGGAAAGTATTTTAATCTCAGATTTACTCCCGACTTACAGTTTGGAGAACGCATCTTAACTTATGATATCAAAACAATATATCGTGGAGTTACTGATACGATTTTTGGCTCTGAAAAGCGTATTCCCTCTACCCTGCTTAACTTTCCTATCAGTATAAAATACAAGGGTATGCGAATGAATAATATACGACCATATATTATTGTAGGTGGTAGAGTAACTTTAGATTTGGGATCACAAGCATCAAAAACAATTAATGAAAACGAACGTGATATTACTGTTAAATTATATCGTGATGATATTTATGCCGAAGCGGGTGTTGGATTTGATTTCTATTTTAACTGGTTTAAAATGAGTACCGAATTAAAAATGTCTTACGGAATTAATGATATACTCCTCCACGAAGATAATATTTGGGCAGATCCGATTGAACGTCTCAATTCTAAACTTTTCCAGTTCTCCATTACGTTTGAATAACAAACTATGCGAAAAGAGGTAACATTACGTCTAAGCCCCGAAGAGGTTGAGAACACTTCTGATTACAAATTACATTTGACTAAACAGCTTAGGCAAAAGCCCAAACAGATAAAAGCTTTTAAACTTATTCGTCGCTCTATAGATGCACGCAAAAAAAACATAAAAATCCAACTATTGTTTGAGGTTTTTCTTTTTGATGAACCAGAAGAAATAATAGAAAATCCTATTACTTATAATGTAAAACCCAATGCGAAAAATGTATTGGTAATTGGTGCCGGACCTGCTGGTTTATATGCAGCACTTGGACTTTTGGAAAAAGGATTCAAACCCATTGTACTTGAACGTGGAAAAAATGTAAGCAATAGAAAGATAGATATTGCTCAACTCAATAAAAACCATCTGGTTAATCCCGAATCAAACTACTGTTTTGGAGAAGGCGGAGCAGGTACTTTTTCTGATGGAAAACTTTTTACTCGCTCCTCCAAAAGAGGAAATGTAAAGCGAATTTTGAAAGTTTTCGTTCAGCACGGAGCTAATCCCGATATTCTTATCGATGCCCATCCTCATTTAGGAACTAACAAACTCCCAAGCATCATTAGAAATATGCGTGAAAGCATTCTGAATGGTGGTGGAGAAGTTCATTTTGAAACAAAGCTGAGTGATTTTATCCTTAAAAACAATCGTATCCTTGGGGTAATTGACCAGAATGGAAAAGAATATTTAGCTGAGGCTGTTATTCTCGCTACTGGTCATAGCGCAAGAGATATTTATCATTTATTACACAAAAAAGGCATTCAGCTCGAGGCAAAAGATTTTGCAATGGGTGTTAGGATTGAACATCCTCAACAACTCATAAATTCCATCCAATACCACTCTCCTATTAAAAATCCACTCTTACCAACAGCCAGTTACAGCCTGGTTTGTCAAGCGCAAGACCGTGGTGTTTTTTCTTTTTGTATGTGCCCAGGTGGGATAATCGTTCCTTCCGCAACGGGTCCAAATCAGGTGGTGGTTAATGGAATGTCAAATGCCGACAGAAGCTCTCCTTTTGCCAATTCAGGGATTGTGGTTAGCATTAAACAAGAAGATTTACAAGCCTATAAACAATACGGAATTTTTGCAGGATTAAAATATCAGGAAGAGTTAGAATATAAAGCTTATTTAGCTGGAGGTGAAAATCAAACAGCACCGGCACAAAGAATGGTGGATTTTGTAAATAAGAAGTTCTCTAACACTTTACCTAACACTTCCTATATTCCAGGAATCAAATCATCTCCCTTACACGAAATATTACCCTCTGCTTTAAGCAACAGATTGCGTGAAGCTTTTCAAACTTTCGGAAATAAAATGCAAGGTTATTATTCAGATGAAGCTATTATTTTGGGCGTAGAATCGCGTACCTCATCTCCTTTACGGATTCCGCGAGAAAAGGAAACTATGGAGCATATCTCAATTGAAAATTTATTTCCAGTTGGTGAAGGTGCTGGTTATGCAGGCGGAATTGTTTCCTCTGCTATTGATGGCTATAATGCAAGTATGATACTTGCTGAGAAATTAAAATAAAAATCAGCCGTTCCTTCATTCCGAACGTAGAGAGGAATCTCAACAGGATTCATCACATAAAACAAAGAGATCTCTCCGTCGTTGCACTCTGTCGAGATGACGGGTTGCTACGTTCCATCGAAATGAAAAGAAACTTATACTAATTGCTTTTCTCGTCTCTAGAAATCTGAATTTTATTCACTTCCAAATCGCCACCTTCAGGAAGTAAGCTAATCCAGTTATTGTCTTCGCTTTTCCAACGCAATTGTCTGTCAATGCGGACAAAATATTTTGTATAACCATCGCGCTGCACCATATTTACTGAATAGCCTCCATTCTTCATATCATCTTTACCAAAATTGATAAACACACGCATTCGAGTTTCGCTAAGCGTTTTCAATTCTATCAAAATGTAGTTATCCTTCCTATCACGATAATCAATGGGTCTAAAAGTGTATCGTTTCTCAATTCCGGAACTAATAATCTCAGGAGTTATTACCAAATTCACTACCGACTCACGTCTGATTTTTGCATCAATTTTATCCAACATCATCTTTGGATAGGCCTCATTAGGAAATATTCCCAAGGCACTTTCATAAGCTAAAATAGCATCTTGATAATTAACAATACTATAAGCATCATCGCCTTGCTTGATAAAAGCCTGATATTCTTTTTCGTCAGCGCCAAGCAATTCCCTAATCTTAATTATCTGATCTTTAGGATACTGCTCCAAAGGCTTTAATCGACTCGCTTTTTGATAAGGAGATAAAGCCGATTGATATTTCTTCTCAGAAAATAAGCCATCTGCTTTCTCTAAAGCATTTGCATAAGCCTCCCCCAAAGAGAATTGTGATTCTAAAATACGATTGATTCGGAGAATTTGATCGGGCGGATATTTCTCTTTAGGCTTAATAGCTCGAGCTTTCGTATAAAAAGACAATGCCTCGTTATATTGTTTCTGTTTGTAGAACTTATCCGCTTCTATGATTGCCTCATTGTAATCTGTATCCTGTTTAGCCAACTTGGCTAAAATAGATTCAATGCTAACAATCTTTGTTTTTGGATACTCTTCATTCTCCTTAATTTTCAGTGCCTCTTTATAGTAAGGCAAAGCAGCCCTATAATTAGCTAAAGCAAAATTCTGATCAGCTTGTTTAATCGCCTTCTGATAAGCGACTTCCAAAGCTCTTATTTGAACCAAAATCGCATCAATTTCTTTTATCTTTTGTTTAGGATAAGCTTCGGCTGATTTATAAGTCAATGATAGATTATAATCATCTCTTGCTGTAGAATATTTTTTCTCTGAGAAACTTATATCTGCACGAGCAATAGCATCTTTATAATTCTGTTCCAGATCATTCATATCCGACAATAAAGCATCAATCCTATTGATCTGAGTTTGAGGATATTCTTCTAGTGGTTTCAATTCTTTAGCAAGCAGATAAACCTGACGTGCAGCACTTAATTCATCCAAATAAAAAGTACTATCTGCCGATTTTATGTAGCTTTTGTACTTCGCATCAAGATCATTTTGAGCTTTAAGAATTTTATCAATCTTAGCAATTTGCTGCGGAGGATAGACTTCATTAGGCTTTAAATTTAAAGCTTGTTGATATTGTGTTAAAGAAACTTGATAAGCCTTTTCGGAAAATAATTTATCAGCCGAAGCAATTAATTCGCGATAACGTGTATTGGTTCTTCTAATATCTCCCTGCTCTACTATGGTATTGATATCCTCAATTTTATACAAAGGATATTGCTCGTTTGGTTTAAGCCTATTTGCCCTAAGATATGCCTTTCTCGCTTCGGGAAACGACTGTTTTTCAAAATAAATATCACCTTCATCAACAGCCGCCTGATAAGACGCATTTAGCTTATTTTGAGCAGTAAGTAAACTCTTAGCTTCCGCTAATTTATTTTTCGGATAAGCCTCATCCTTTTTTAAGTCAATTACTTTTACATATTGAGTAATGGCTTCTTCCCATACTTTAGCATCAAACAAGCTATCGGCAATATGAAGTTGTTTTTGGTAAACTTTCTCCTCCTCATTTTGAATTGCCAAAATATTATCAATTTCTTTGATTTTTTCTTGTGGATATGCTGCCTTAGGTTTCAAATTCTTAGCTTTATAATAATCAAACAAAGCATCGTTAAGTTTCCCTTGTGCATATTTTGAATCTCCAGCAGCTATCAATAGATTATAGTCTTTATCCCGTTTTACCAAAGCATTTAATGCAAGAATCTGTTCTTTAGGAAATTGCTTTTCGGGAAAAATAGCGGCTGCTTTTTGATAAGAACTTATAGACGAAAAATACTCTTCTGTATTTTTAAAGCTATCTGCTTCTGCTAATAATATTTCGTATTTCTTAAGTTTCTTTTCTTCAGCAATAGCTTGAGCACACTCGTTTTTAAGTTGTCCTACACGTCGTATTGCCGCTTCAACAGTTACAAAATCATAATTAAATCCCCTAAGAGATTCTTGATAAGAAATATTAGCTAAAGGCTTATCAAAAAATGACAGATCAATATTGCAAGTCGGGAATAATTCTACAGAAAGATCGGTAGTAAAAACGGTATTTAAGTCTTCATCATTTGGCAAATGGGAATCAATAGCAAATATTTTATGGATATAGCCTTCTTTCTTAAACTTGAGCAAATAGTTTTTATTTAATTTAAGCTTCAATTTATGCCGTCCGTTAGCCGATACCGTAATTTCTTCCGAAATTCCATTTTCAGTCACTTCAATAAAAGCATCTGCCAATGGAATTCCATTTTCATGTATCTCACATTTTATATCTATATATCCGGTAGCCAGTAATTTATTTATCTTCTGAATTTGTTTTTCAGGATATTCCTCTTCGGGTTTTATATTTAAAGCTCTGATATACAAATCGTAAGCACTTTCATATTTTTGATTATCAAAATACTTATCGGCAGAAGCTATTTTATCAGCATAGTCTGTATTTAACCTATTCAAATCGTAGGCTTTACGTTGTTTAGCTTCATCGAGTTTAGCCAACATATTAGAAGGATAAGTTTTCTCAGGCCAAATTTTTAATGCTTCTTCATAAGCCGCTTTAGCCTCATCCAATTCTAAAGCAACATAATGAGCATCAGCTTTTTCAATAGCTAAATCATAAGCATCCTTTACTTCAATAGCCTTTTTTACTAGCATTAATTGTTCCTTCACCTTTTTATCATATGGAAATAATAATTCAGCTTCCTGATAATTTTCCAAAGCATCCTGAAAACGATCTTGTCCTAATCGCTTATCTCCTACTACAAGCAAATGGTCAAACTTTTCTTGCTTAGCATTTTGTTGCTTCAACAAAAGTTTTAGCTGTGCAATTTCACTCAGCACTTCCGATCTCGAAGGAAACAACTTATTTGCCTCATTTAATTTATCAATAGCTAAAGCATAATCCATCTTTCCCTTTGCTTCATGGGCTTCAGCTAATAAGCGCTTAAAATTACTTTGCTTTATTTTTAAATCATTCCATTCTTTCTCTATTTTGGCAATTTCTATTTTTGGTTGTTCTTCATACTCAATAGTTTTAGCAGCTTCTTTATAAAACGAGATTGCTTTTTCATAATCTTTCTGAGCATAGGCCTTTTGTGCTGCTTCTACTTTTTCTTCAAAAATAATACGCAAATCAAGCTCATCATTTAAAGTTTTAATAATCGCTTCTATCTTCTTTTTTGGATAATCAGCATTGGAATCTAACTGCAAGGCTAACTGATAAGTAGTTTTTGCATTATAAAAATCATGCTTAGCAAAATAGCTATCTGCTTTAGCAATTAAATCATCATAAGAAGGAGAATTCTGTGCCTTTATGGAATTCAGATTAGCAAGAAGCAGTACAAAAAAAGTATATTTAAGAAAATTACGAAACATATGCCGATTAAAGATATTTTGTACAAAGATAAAAGAGAACGATTCTCATACAAATTTATTGTACTTTTACTTGCCTAAACACATAAAAAGTCTATGAAAATACTTGGAAATATTATTTGGATAGTTTTTGGAGGATTAGCAATTGCAATAGAATATTTTGCAGCTTCTTTAGTATTGATAATCACCATTATAGGAATCCCCTTCGGAATTCAAACATTTAAATTGGGAATACTCGCCTTATGGCCTTTTGGTAGCGAAATAAGAGAGAAACCACAAGACAGCGGATATTTATCAACTATAATGAATATTATTTGGATATTTATTGGAGGTATTTGGATTGCTTTAAGTCATTTTGTATTAGGCATACTGTTTTTTATCACCATTATTGGAGTCCCTTTTGGGCGACAACATTTTAAATTGGCGGGTTTAGCCTTAACTCCTTTCGGAAAAGAAATTATTTAAATTATGAGTTTACTTATTCATCATATTAAAGAGCTTGTTCTTACAGAAGAGAAACCACAGCGTTTTTATGCCGGCAAAGAAATGGCAAATATCCCAACAATTAAAAATGCGTGGATATACATCGAAAAAGATAAGATTGCCGATTTTGGGAATATGGATAATATTCCGAGTATTTATAAAAACGCAACTAAAGAAATAGATGCAAGTGGTAAATTAGTTTTTCCTTCTTATTGCGATTCACACACTCATTTGGTTTATCCTAGCAGTCGAGAAATTGAATATGTAGATAAAATCAAAGGTTTATCCTACGAAGAAATTGCCAAACGTGGTGGAGGAATTCTAAATTCTGCTAAGAAAATGGCTGAAGCTTCAGAAGAGCAGCTCTTTGAAGATGCAATGCTTAGATTGAATGAAATTATTCAGTATGGAACAGGCGCTGTTGAGATTAAATCGGGTTACGGTTTAAATACCAAAAACGAACTCAAAATGTTGCGTGTTATCAAACATCTCAAAGAAAAATCACCATTAGCTATTAAAGCAACTTTTCTGGGTGCACACGCTATTCCTCAAGATTTAAAATCCGATCCTTCAAAATATGTCGATCTTGTTATTAACGAAATGATTCCTCAAGTAGCAGCAGAAGATCTTGCCGATTATATTGATGTTTTTTGTGACACAGGATTTTTCACGGCAGAAGACACCGACAGAATATTAAATGCCGGAATGAAATACGGAATGCGAGCAAAAATTCATGCCAATGAACTTGATTATTCCGGGGGTATACAAGTTGGAGTAAAATATAATGCACTTTCTGTAGATCATTTGGAATATACAGGAAATAAAGAAATTACAGCTTTGTTAAATACTGAAACCATGCCTACCATTTTACCGGGAGCGGCTTTCTTTTTAAATATGCCTTATGCTCCGGCGCGCAAGATGATTGATGCAGGATTGCCTATTGCTCTAGCTTCCGATTTTAATCCGGGCTCTTCTCCTTCAGGTAATATGCAGTTAATACAAGCTATGGGAAGTATTTTATATAAAATGACTCCCGAAGAAGGAATTTATGCCACAACTATTAATACTGCCTATGCTATGGGTTTAGCAGAAACACACGGAAGCATAACAAGAGGTAAACAAGCTAATTTGTTTATAACCAAAGAGATACCAAATATAGAATTTATGCCTTATTCTTATGGAGATAATAAGATTGAGTTAGTCGTTCTGAATGGTCAAATTTTTGCGTAGAAAGTTTGGTAAAAAATAAATATGTCTAAATTAGCAATCTTATAAACACAAGAGGATTATGGAAGATTTTGAAAGTATTCGACCTTATAACGATTCTGAAGTTAACGAAAAGCTAATAAAATACAATGATAGCTCAGTATTTAAAAAGCTAGTAGCACATATATACCCAACTTGGACCCAAAAAACTATTACTCGAAGAACGAAAAATATAACTTCAGCACAAGGTTTTCAAGAATTATTAATATTCCCTGCAGCCAAAGCTGCGATAGACAGAAGCACGGAACACTTTGCAGTAAGTGGTTTAGATAATTTAAGTCCCGACGATAACTATTTATTTATTTCAAACCATAGAGATATTGTCTTAGACTCAACACTTCTTTATTATGTTTTGTACCAAAACGGCTATAAACCCGGACAAGTAGCTATAGGTGATAATCTGCTTTCTTCCGAACTGGTTACCGATATAGTTAAAATGAATCGGACTTTTATTGTCAAGCGTAATCTTCCTGCAAGAGAAATGATAGAAGAAGCCAAAATTTTATCGCGCTATATGCGATATGTTTTAACAGAAAAAAAAGATTCTATTTGGATATCTCATCGCGAAGGCAGAACAAAAGACGGAAATGACAGAACCAATCCCGGCGTACTCAAAATGATTGCTATGGATTGTCAGGGAAACAAAATGGATTATCTTAAATCCTTAAAAATTGTTCCTGTCAGCATTTCTTACGAATACGATAGCTGCGATGTTTTAAAAGCGACTGAACTTGCTGAAATTGAGCTTACAGGAAGCTATAAAAAAGATGGTACGGAAGATATGAAAAGCATTATCACAGGAGTAACTCAACAAAAAGGGCGTGTTCACTTTGCTTTTGGAGATATTTTATCAGAAGAATCATTCAATTTTAAATCAGATAAAATACAAGACCAATTTAAAGAGTTAGCCGATACTCTCGACTATTATATCCATAAGAATTTCAGGCTATTTCCGGGGAATTATATTGCTGCCGACTTGCTGCGCAAGACATCAACATATGCCGATAAATATAATGCTTGGGAAGAAGAAAAATTTATGAAAACTTTAAACGAAAAGATTGAATTAAGAAAAAATAAAGATGATTTTGAAGTATATAGACGAATATTACTTGAAATCTATGCAAATCCAGTATTTAACCAACTAGAAAAGTAAAAAAATATGAGAAAACTAATAGAATGCGTTCCTAACTTTAGCGAAGGACGCAATATGGATATCATAAAACAAATTACCGATATTATTGAAAGTGTAGATGGTATTAAACTATTAGATGTTGATCCCGGAGCAGCTACCAACCGCACCGTTGTAACTTTTGTAGGAGAACCCGAGCCCGTTCTTGAAGCCGCAATCTTAAGCATGAAAAAGGCCAAAGAATTAATTGATATGCGTAAACATACAGGAGCTCATCCACGTTTTGGAGCTACCGATGTTTGCCCTCTTGTTCCCGTTTCCAATATTAGTATGGAAGAAACTGTTGAATGGGCACATAAATTGGCCAAACGGGCAGGCGAAGAATTAAACTACCCTATTTACTGCTACGAAAATGCAGCTCAAAAGCCTGAGAGAAAAAATTTAGCAACTGTTCGCTCAGGAGAGTACGAAGGACTTAAAAAGAAACTAGCCAATCCTGATTGGCAACCCGATTTCGGACCGGCAACCTTTGTTCCGGAAACAGGTGCCACAGCCATAAGTGCTCGCGATTTTTTAGTTGCATTTAATGTAAACCTAAATACTACTTCTACCCGTAGAGCCAATGCCATCGCTTTTGATGTTCGCGAACGCGGAAGAGTAAAACGCGAAGGGAATCCTATTACAGGAAAAATTGTTTTGGATGAAAAGGGAAATAAAGTAATGATTCCCGGCACTTTAAAAGCAGTAAAAGCTATCGGTTGGTATATTGAAGAATATGGCATTGCACAGATTTCAATGAATCTTACCAATATCAATATCACTTCCGTACATAAAGCTTTTGACGAAGTAAGTAAAAGTGCAACAGCAAGAGGAATTCGTGTTACAGGATCCGAATTGGTTGGAGTTATGCCTTTGAATGCAATCTTGGATGCCGGAAAATATTTTCTTCGCAAACAAAACCGATCTGTTGGCGTTTCTAACGATGAGCTTATAAAGATTGCTATAAAATCTATGGGTTTAGATGATTTAAAGCCTTTTAACCCACGTGAAAATATTATAGAATACTTGCTTGAGGATAAAGATAAAAAGCAATTAGTTGATATGAACTTAGTAGGGTTTGCTAACGAAACCGCTTCTGAATCACCTGCCCCCGGAGGTGGATCAATATCTGCTTATGTTGGCGCTTTAGGAATTTCATTAGGGACTATGGTTGCCAATTTATCTTCGCATAAAGCAGGATGGGATGAGCGTTGGGAAGAATTTAGCGATTTTGCCGAAGCTGGTCAAGGGTATAAAGATCAACTCCTCCATTTAGTTGATGAGGACACCAATGCCTTTAATAAAATAATGAATGCCTTTAAACTTCCAAAAGGAAGCGATACCGAAAAAACAATCCGCAAACAAGCCATTGAAGATGCATCAAAATATGCTATTGAAGTTCCACTAAAGGTAATGGAAGTTTCCTTAAAATCTATGGAGGTTATAAAGTCTATGGCAGAAATTGGTAATCCAAATTCTGTTTCCGATGCTGGAGTTGGAGCGCTATGCGCAAGAACAGCGGTTATGGGTGCTTTCTTAAATGTAAAAATTAATGCGTCTGGATTAAAAGATAAAACCTATGTGGAAAACATTCTAGCAAAGGGTAAAGAAGTAGAAGAAAAAGCACAGGCTCTTGAAGCCGAAATTTTAGCCATTACGAATCAGAGAATAGGTAATTCTTAAACCAAATATTATTGTAAACACTCCAGCTTACAGACATTATGATGTTCTGTAAAATAAAGGACTTTTCTTTGATTTAAAAATATAATAGGAATGCTATGTCAATAATAATTTATTATACATTTGTTTTGTAGTCATTTAATCAGTAATAAATTGTATGAAAAACCTAATCTTAATCATACTTCTATTAGGCTTATGGATTTCCTCTGCAGCTCAATCGAGCTTAACAAAAATTGACTCTATTTTTTTATCTCCCGCTTATTCAAATTTAAATTGGAATAAATTTATCCAAAAAGTTGAACATAATTACGACGTCCGCTTCTATTATGACTCCTCAAATTTCTCAAACTTTCAGATTTCATTCAAAGGCGATAGCATACTGTTAAAAAAGGTGTTAGTAGATAATTTATTAGCATTTAACATTTTTGTATCCTGTGATAAAAAGGGGAATGTATTTCTTAACAAAAATTCCCGAATTTCTACGAAGTTGACAGTTCCTTTTTTTAAAGAAGCAAATATTGATACTGCTAAAAAAAATATTAAAGAATCAAATAATATTATTGTTCAAACACCCCGAAAATTCACTAAACAAACAATAATTATTGGCAGTAAAGAGGAGGGTGTGAATAAACAAACTGCAACAATAAGTGGAATAGCAATTAATTCCAAAACAAATAGTGCTATAGAAGGTGTCACTATAAAAATTTTAAATGGTAAAACAGGAGTTGTTACTGATGCTAATGGCTTTTATAAAATCACATTAAGCACAGGCAAGCATATACTTAAAATTGGCAGTGTAAATATTGCCGAAAAAACGATTGAAATTAATCTGCTTTCAAATGGTACTCTAAATTTAATGTTAGATGATAAAATAATCTTACTAAAAGATGTGGTTGTAAGTGCTAAAAAAAATAATAAAGTAGCAGGGACACAAATGGGACTTGATAAAGTTATCACTAAAAATATAAAAAAGCTTCCTTTGGTATTTGGAGAAAAAGATATTATAAAAGTAGCTCTGTTTCTCCCCGGAGTACAATCTGTTGGAGAAGGCTCCTCCGGATTTAATGTTAGAGGATCACCAACTGATCAAAACGTTTTCTATATCAATAATGTTCCTATCTATAACACTTCTCACCTTTCCGGATTTTTCTCGGCATTTAATGCCGATGTAATTGATGAATTTTCTTTATACAAAAGCAATATACCACTACAATATGGTGGTCGGCTTTCTTCAGTTTTTGAAATTAAAACCAAGACAGGCAATAACGATAAAGTCACAGCACGTGGTGGTTTAGGATTAATAACAGGACGCTTAACTGTTGAAGGTCCCCTAAAAAAAGAAAAAAGCAATTTTCTAATTGGTGTTCGTTCTACATATTCCGATTGGATTCTTAATTTTATTGACGATCCCATTGTCAAGAATAGCAAAGCTCAATTTGGCGATATTGTAGGAAACTTCTCATTCCATATAAACGAAAATAATCAACTGAATGTATTTTCGTATGCCAGCACAGATAAAATAGATATTTTTACCCAATCAAAATATGATTATCAGAATTATGGTGGCTCAGTAGTTTGGAAACATTTCTTTAAAAATTATAATAATCTTGAACTAAGTTTAGCTCATAGCAGATACGAATTTAACGAGGAAAATGACCAACTTGAAATTGCATCATATACACTTAATAATAATCTAGGACATACCGAAATTAAAGCTATTTTCGACATTAAGCCTTTTAATAACAATCATCTTCAATTTGGATTAAACTCAACACTTTATACAATTAACAAAGGGGTATACAGTCCTCTATCAAATGATAGCTATATAAAAACTACAGACTTAGGTAAAGAAAAAGGAATTGAAAGTGCACTTTTTATAAGCAATGAATGGAAAGTAAATCCATCATTAACTTTTTCGGGAGGTTTACGCTACAACTTATACACCTACTTTGGCGAACAAGAAGTAAACAAATATCGAGACGGAATGCCTTATACTGATGAGAACTTGGTAGATGTTATTTATTTTGATAAATGGGAAGCCATAAAAACATACAGTGGTCTTGATTTTCGTTTTGCAGTAAACCATTTAATTAATGATAATCTTTCCGTTAAAGCAGCTTATAACCGCCTGCATCAATTTATTTATATGTTAAGCAGCACTATTGCGGTATCTCCTAATTATAAATGGAAACTTAGCGATTACAATACTAAACCAATTATAGGCGATCAAATAACATTAGGTTTATACAGCAATTTATTAAAAAACAGATACGAACTGTCTGTAGAAGCCTATTATAAATTTAGTCAGAATATAGTTGAAATTAAAAATGGGGCAAATCTGTTTTTCAATGAGAATACGGAACAGGCTACACTTCAAGGAAATCTAAATGCATTCGGTATTGAGCTGATGCTTAAAAAATTAAGTGGAAGATTAAATGGTTGGATAAATTATACATTCTCAAATTCTATGGTTACAGTTGATAGCCCTTTTGTTGAAAACAGGATTAATTATGGTGAACCTTATCCATCTAATTATGATAAACCACATGCATTTAATATAATTACTAATTACAATTTTAATAGAAGAACAAGCATTTCCGGAAATATTGTATACGCAACAGGAAGACCTATTACTTATCCAACTACAATTTATTATTATAATGATACTCCAACATTAAATTACTCTGAGCGTAATGCATTCCGTTTACCCGATTATTTCCGAATAGACTTATCCGTAAATATTGAAGGGAATCTTCTTAAACGAAAATTAGGACATGGCAGTTGGGCATTTTCCGTTTATAATGTAACAGGGAGAAAAAATGCTTATTCGGTATATTTTAAAGAGGAAGACGGCTTGATTCAAGCCTATAAACTTTCTATTTTTGGAGCACCAATCTTTTCTATAACGTATAACTTTAAATTAGGAAACTACAATGCAAAAGAATAAACTCAGAAATATACATTGGTTTGTAATCGTTGGGTTGTTCCTAATGATAAACTCTTCCTGTGTTGAGGAATATACTCCTGAATTAAATCTTGACAATAATCATTTTTTGGTTGTAGATGGTAAGATAAGTAATTTCCCCGGTCCCTATACAATAAAGCTCTCCTATTCAAGCTCAATATTAGATACACTTTTTATTCCCGTTTCATCGGCAACAATATCTATTTCCGACGATCAAGGAAATACAGAAATTTTAAAAGAAGAAGACCTTGGAGTATATAAAACAAGTGCAAATGGTATTCAAGGAGTTATAGGTCGTTCCTATAAAGTTAATATTCACTTGGATAATGGAAAAGATTACGAATCAGAATTTGAACAATTATTGAATCCTATTGACGTTGAAGATGTTTATTATAAGGAAGAATGGCAATATGCCCAGAATGAGTCAGAGTCCGATCAAGAAGGTTTCAAATTTTATGTAAAAACAAAAGTAACAAATACATCAAATGTATACTTCTTTTGGGAAGTTGAAGAGACATATGAATATCATTCGGTTGCAAATATTTTATATTTCTACGATGGAACAATTATAAGCGAAGGCATATCAAACAATTTCGGTCTTAAACCAATGGAAAATATATATTCTCTGTACCACTGTTGGAAGACACAAACCCTAGCAGAAAATATAATTTATAGTTTAGAAAATACAAATATTCAAGATATACATCAACTACCTCTACACTTTGTTCCCTACGGTGACAAACGCTTACGATTTGGATACAATATTCTTTTAAAACAATACGTAATTTCCGAAAAAGCCTATTATTTTCTAAATGAATTAAAAAAACAGAATGAAAATCAAGGATCTTTATTTACAACTCAACCTTTTCAAATTAGGGGAAATATTTTCAACTCCCAGAATCCTTCGGAAATAGTTTTGGGTTATTTTACAGTTGCATCCGGCTCATACGGACCAAGAATACAAGTAAAAGCACCTTGGAGACGGTATGAAGAAACTATTTGTTATACAGACACTTCTCTTAGCTCGATTCAAAATAGAATAATAAATTCAAAAATAGAAGACTGGCCCATATATTTTACTGATTTTCCATTTGAGAATCCATTTGTGCCAAATGAATTCTTTTATGTTTTTTCCTATGTTGCACCCACTTGTTTAGACTGTACTAAACGCGGAGGATATACACATAAACCTGATTTCTGGCAAGAGTAGGATAAAAATTACAACTATGAATAAAAATATTCTTATTCTTTTTGCTCTAAGTATCCATTTTATTTTAAACGGACAATCCGTTAATTATGAGACCTCTACACTTCCTTTTCCTATTGAGAGCGTCAATGTATATACAGACAGAGATCTGTATTTGAGTGGTGAAACCATATGGTTTAGTGCCAATATATATTTAGATAATGGTCAAGAATCATTAAGTAAAATACTTTTTATCGAACTATTCAATGCAAATCAAAAATCTATTATAAAAAGAAAATATAAAATTACTAATGGCTTTGCCAAAGGAGCTTTGGATATTCCTATAGAATTTTTATCGAATGTTTACTACTTAAGAGCATATACTACCTATAATAAAAATTTTGCTGTTGAAAAATATTTTGTTAGTGCTATACAGATTATTAATCCAAAAAAAGGTATTCCTGCCAAAACAGAAAATAATGATTTAAACACAACAAATAACTATTCAATAAATAACTATTCAATAGTACCTGCTAAAGCAAGAAAGGGAATGCAAATTGTATCTATTTTCAAATCACAAAAAACAGATAATGTAAGCAGAGAAACCCTTAGCTTGGAATTATTAGATAATTGTCAGGAGATTCTTTCGGAAGCAGAGTTCTCATTAACGTCACCTTCTGCTTTCATTGCTTTTCCGGATTCAGCATTTACAAAACCGGGATTATATTACTATTTGCTTAAAAATAAACAGAAAGAAATTATAAAGATTAGAGCATTTATATATAGAGGTTTAACAAAAGTCAGCTCTAAATTCGAATTACAAAAAAACGAATTTAACCAAAGAGATTCGGTAAATATTGAGTTAAACAAATTTGCCCCTTCCAATTATTCACAATTAGGAATCAAAACAGTTTTAAAAGGAAGTATATTATCACAGTATGATAAACTTAAACTTTTTATGAACGATCCTTACCTATTAATTAGCTTTATAAAAACACAATTTAACCCATTGATTTTTAACTCAAAAGAAATAAACTCTATTTTAACAACTCTCAATCTAAAACTAAATACAGAAGAATATAAAAATTGCTTTTATACAAACGATGTTTTTGAACTAAAATGGAAACTTAGAATAAAGAATACTGATTTGAGTGGATTTGTTGTAGACAAATCTTCCCATAAACCACTTTCAAATATTCCGGTCTACTTATCCGTTTTTGGAGACCGTCCACAAATTTATATTACAACTTCAAGAAGTAATGGCAGTTTTCAATTCTCTATCACTAATTATGACGGCACTAAAGATATTCTTCTCTGCCCTCTCTACAAAAATACAGATGAAATAGAATTAGAAATTGATGAAGAATTCACTACTGTTTTTCCTGACTTCAAATCAATAGCACTAACTCTCGACTCATCTCATTTAAGCTTATTAGAAAAAATGTTAATCGCATCTCAATTCTCAAAATCTCAAAAAACAAGATCAAAACAACAAGACTTTAGTATAGAGAATTTACCCTTTTCTTTTGATGATCCGGAAATATCAGTTGTGCTTGACAACTATATTGCGACACCCACTTTAAAAATGGTATTCAAAGAATTAGTTCCTACTATACGCCTCAGAAAAAGAAATAATTCTTACAAACTATCCGTCGTTGATATTGAAAATAATATTTTATATAACAATCCTTTAGTCTTAGTTGACGAAGTACCCATCTTTAACATAGAAGAATTATTAACCATTCCACCCTCAGAAATTAATAAAATAGAAATCCATTACACTCCATTTACTATGGGAGACTACACTCTAAATGGAATTGTTACAATCAGCACATTTACCGATAACTTAGGAGGAATAAAGATACCCAAATCCGCAATATTTTCCGAACTTCAAACCATCTCCCCTGCTTATAATTTCAAAGCAAAAAATTATACCTCAAGCGAAGAATTAAAGTCTAGAAGTGCCGATTTTAGGACATTGCTGCATTGGGATCCATTTATTCAGAAAAACAGCTCAAATAAATTGCAGTTCTACACTTCAGATCAAACGGGAACATACGAAACATATATTTTTGGCATATACAAAAACGGACAAGCATTTCATTTAAAGCTATTTGACTTTGAAGTAAAAGATTAAATCAATAAATTAGATAATTAAATCTTATAACAAACAATAAGTACTAATTGATTACTTTTGCACAAATTTTAAATTATGTCAGATGTTTCGCTTATTGAAGTAATTGGTTACTTCGGATCTTTCTTTATCGCATTTGCAATGACTTTCAGCTCAATAATTCGTTTGCGTTGGTTTAGCCTAATTGGAACTATTTTGTTTACTACCTACGGATTTGGAATTGGAGCTTATCCGGTAGGTATTGTTAATGCTTTTATTATGATAACCAATATTGTTTTTCTCGTAAAACAATATACCAAAAAAGAACTCTTTAGGACTCTTGAGATTCGCAACGATAATAATTATCTTTTAGATTTTGTTCATTTTCATAAAGAAGATATTGCAAAATTCTATCCTGATTTCTCTGTCAAAAACAGCAAAGACCATTTAAGCTTTCTAATTTTACGTAATATGCAAGTAGCGGGTATTTTTATTGGTCGATTACTTGATGGAAATAAACTTTGCGTTGAACTGGATTATGTGATTCCGGAATACCGCGACTATAAATTAGGAAAATATGTATATAGTGCCGACCAACCTATCTTTAAAGAAAAGAATATAAAAAGCTTGATCAGCGGAAGTTACAGCCCTAAGAACGATGCTTACTTGAAAAAAATTGGATTTGAGAAAACCATTGAGGATGGAAATACCGTATATCTAAAACATTTTTAGCACAATTTCAAAAGGGCTTTTTTCATACCTTTGATGTGCAGAAAATAAACAAAGATGCTTCTAATAAAAAATGGGAATATTGTTCTTCCTACAAAAATAACAAAAACCGACATATTAATTGATGGCGGTAAAATAAGCAAGATAAAACCTATAATTAACATCAATAATATTCCAACAATTGATGCCGACGGTGCTTTTATATTGCCTGCAGGAATAGATCCTCACATCCACCTTAACTTACCAACAGCCAATGGCTTATCAGCCGACGACTTTGAGTCAGGAAGTCATGCTGCACTTGCAGGAGGGACAACGACTTTTATCGATTTTATAACTCCTGAAAAAGGACAAAGTCTGGAAACAGCATTTAAATTACGTAAAGATGAAGTAAAAAATTGTGCTTGTGATTACGCCTTTCATATGAGTATTATCGAGTGGAGAGATAGTATCCCTCAGGAAATGGAAAGCTGCGTTAAAAATTATGGTATTACATCTTTTAAAACCTATCTTGCCTATAAAAAATATATCGGTATTGATTTTGATGAATTAGAAAAAGTAATGAAAGCTGCCAAAGCACTCAATGTAATGGTTACTATTCATTCCGAATTAGGCGATACCATCGATGCACTTCGTGCAGAAGCTATTACCAACAAACAAACCGATTTAGTTTTTCATCCTAAAACGCGTCCTGATTATACAGAATATCAGGCAGTTGAAAAAGTAATCGAATTAGTTAACAAAACCAATTGCAAAACTTATATTGTTCATGTTTCAACGGCAGAATCACTAAATAAAATCACAATAGCACAAAAGTCCGGCTTACCTATATTTGCCGAGACTTGTCCGCAATATTTTACTTTTGAAGAATCAGTATACGAAAAACCAAGAAATAAAGCTTTAGGGTTTATGATGAGTCCTCCCATAAGGAGTGAAGAAAATAGAAAAGGTATTGAAAAAGGCATTGTAAACGGCTTTGTTAGTACAATAGGAACCGATCACTGCCCTTTTACTCTCTCTCAAAAACAAAAGGCTACAAGTTTTGCGGAAGTTGCAAATGGAGCCGGTGGTATACAACATAGGTTAAGCTTGTTTTACAGTCGCTTTGTAAAGACTAAAAAACTATCAATTAATACGATGGTAAAATTAACTTCGACTAATCCTTCTCATTTTTTTAGATTACCCTATAAAGGTAAGATTGCCGAAGCTTATGATGCCGATTTGATTATCTGGAAAGAAACATCTGTTAAAATTAAAGACCAAAATATGTATTCGAAAGGAGATATAGATATTTATGCTGATGAACCTATGTTTGGCAAAGCCGATATTGTAATAAAAGGAGGACAGATTGTTTATCGAGATGGAAAATTAGCAGATAATTTACCTATGGGAAAATACCTTTACCGAAAATAAAGTCTATGAATATTCAAACAAATTTTTCACTTAAAAACCATAATACTTTTGGTGTCAATATCAACTGTAAAACTTTTGTTACACTAAATAGTGAAGAAGACAGCATAAATTTTATTCAGCATAATTTGGATAAGACACTTCCTTATTTCATTATTGGCGAAGGGAGTAATTTATTGTTTACCAAAGATTTTGATGGTACAATTATTCAGATGCAAAACAAAGGTTTTAAAATAGTTGACGAAAACAATAAATACGTTTGGATAAAAGCCGCTGCGGGTGAAAAATGGGACGATTTTGTTGCATGGAGTGTAGAAAAAAAATATGCCGGAGCCGAAAATTTATCAAAAATACCGGGAACTATTGGAGCAGCTCC
>Ga0164318_10000339_pt1 | contig 34184 bp, 30 predicted proteins | sample GuaBasSedimGuay9_FD_113734 | JGI IMG/M metagenome (GOLD analysis project Ga0164318, IMG submission 113734) | Subseafloor sediment microbial communities from Guaymas Basin, Gulf of California, Mexico - Guay9, Core 4571-4, 0-3 cm | ecosystem: Environmental > Aquatic > Marine > Hydrothermal vents...
CTCTCGTTGGAACATGATGGAAAAAAGGACGCCTCTGAACTGCCTGAGAAGTGAGGATGGGACTCGGGCAGGGGAAGCTGGGTAACCAGGCCGAGGCCCGCCAGGAATGATCCGCTCACAAAAAAGGCCCTAAACCCAAAATAGTCGATAATCATTTCTGCGATGACAGGTCCAACAGCGAGTCCTGCCAACCCCGTCACTCCGAACATACCGATGCCCTCGTTCATGCGGCCGCCTGGAACTATGTCCGCCACGTAGGTGAATACGGAGGTAAAGCAAATGGCCAGACCCACTCCATGGAAAAGCCTTGCAATGATGAGTGCAAAATAAAATTCATGGATTTGCCCCTGGAACAGGAGATAAAAAAGGGGAAGCACGGTCATGATGGTGCATCCCAAGGTATAACTCCTCTTTCTGCCGATGCGGTCTACCATCTCTGAAATCCAGGGCCGGCAGAGCACCGCTGAAAGTGCAAAGACCCCCATCATGATCCCGATGTCCGCCTTTGAGCCTCCTCTGTTCGTGACAAAAAGAGGAAAGAGATAAAAACTCCCGAAACTCGAAACCGTAAAAAGATTCGCAAGGCCTATCAGGATAAAAGGTCTTGTATAAACCCGCTCATGCGCTTTCATTTCAATGATATCTGATCCCGAGCCAGAGCACAAAAGTGGCGGCTGAAAGGAGTGTATTCATGGACACTGCCGCGGATGCCAAATCAGTGGATCCCTCCATTTCTCCCGCCATCACATACGTGATGGTGGCGGTGGGTGACGCCAGAAGGATAAGACCGGGGAGAAACTGTGCAGGGGAAAGTCCGAGCCAGTGATAGGATGCGATTCCCAGTCCAGGGAGTACCAGGAGTTTCAGAAAGCCTGCCCCCAGCGCAGGCAAAAAACGGGATTTAATCAATCCGAACGACAGGGAGGCGCCGATCACAAGGAGGGCCAGGGGCAAGGCCATACCGCCGATGATGGCAAGCATGCGGTCGATGGGTTCCGGAATGGATAGCCGGAAAAAGGAGAACCCAATGCCTACCATGGCGGACGTAATGACGGGATTGAAGGTAATCTTTTTTGCAAAGAACAGCAGGCGGTGGGATGACTTTTCCGCGGGAGAAAAGACCTGGAGGCCAAGGACGGCCAGAAAATTCTGGAGCAGCATGAGAAATGCTGCGAGAATGCTGGCCCGGGTGAATCCTTCCCTGCCGAGAAAATAATAGGCAACCGCCAAACCGATATAGCCGAGATTTCCATGAAAGGAGCTTTGGAGGAAAGTTCCGAACTCCTTTTTCCGGATGGAGAAGACAAATCCAATGCCGAGGGCGAGGAAAAACACGGCAACAACCGGGATCAGGGTGCCACCCAGGAGCACGGGCTGAAAATGTGCCTGAAACGAGGCCTTGGCCACCTCCCTGAAAATCATGGCCGGGATGGCCAGGTAATAGACCATCCGGTTCAGGGGCCCGATCAGATGGACAGGGATAAAACCCCACGCTCTCAGGAACCATCCCAGGAGGATGATGACAAAAACAGGCCCGATGGTGTAAAGGACGTGAAGCATAAGGTTCCCCGGCAGGAAACGCCGTTATAACCCCATGTCCTCGTTGATGAGAATTACCTTCACGCGCTCTTTTGGATAGGATTTTTCCATGATGGTCCACGTGTTGCAGATGCGTTGGGGAGCATTACATTCTTCACAGTACCCGGTTTTCACGCAGGGCGTTTTCATGTCGAGACGCATGGCGTTAGCCGGTGCAACGAAGTTTTTAATGCGGAACATGGCCTCTTCAAGGTCTGGCACGATCTTATTGCGACCCACCAGCACCGCCACCTTTTTCGGCCCGAAGGTGAGGCCGCCGATGCGATTCCCGATCATGTCCAGATTCACCAGGGTACCGGTCTCCGTAACCGCATTTGTCCCGCAGATGAAAAGGTCCACCAGGAGCGCCTGCCTCCTGCGTTCCAGGACCTCTTCCCGTGGAATATCTCTATCGTAGGTATCAAGGATCTCCAGGTCATCCATGGTCTTGAGCGCATCATAAACCCCGCTTCTGATTACCGTCACAGAACCGCCGAACGAGACACTTTTTGCCCCGGTTTCAGGGAGCACTTCATTGAGGAGAATTTCCCTGGCATGATCGCCACTTGTGGCGATGGACACCTTAAAATCGTTCGCTTCCAGCGCGGCCTTCACATCATTTAGTCTGATATTCCAATAGTGCTCAACAGGTTTTTCCATTTTTTTTACCTCCTTTCGTTTCAGGTCGAGATAGTACCCCAAATGGAAAGGTGGTGGCAAGCTATTAAAAACAGCGTGTCACCAGATTGAGAAGCAATTTCCACATTGACTCTCCACGGGGCCGGGATCAGCAGCGAGCCATGGAGGCGGCCATCGGCAAAATCAACTTCGGTCCGGGCCTGACCTCACCCTGGCACATGACCTGGGCTTCCTTGACTGCGCGGAGTTGGGATCGCTGGCCCTGCTGGTCATGACCGATGAGATCGTTGCCATAGTGCGACGAATCATGCGGGGCGTAACGGTAGATGCAGAAACCATTATGCTGGATCTGATCGAAAAGGTTGGCCCGGCCGGGAATTTCATGACAGAGGCCCGTTCGGCCAAGCTCTGCCGCCAGGAAATCTGGCTTCCCGGGCTGATGGACCGCAATCCCCATACCATCTGGGAGCAAAAGGGCGGCAAAAGCATGGAAGAACGGGTTACCCGGCGGTTGCAGCACATCCTGGAAACACACCGGCCGGAGCCGCTCTCTTCGATCGTCCGTGAACAGATCGATGGTATCCTGGCTGAAATCGCTGCCCAATAAATTCCATGCAGCACCTTCGAATTTACCCCCTGCCCGGCCATACCTTTTCCTTGAAAAACAATGACCCTTGTGCTAATTCTCTAAAAGTGGTATTTCGAATTGGTGGATCAAATATGCCGGGCGGCGCGGAAGGCCACTCATTCGGTCGGGTGTGCCGGTTGCGGCAGAACAGTCAAACCTGAAACCAAGAAAGGAGGAACAGGGTATGAAGCTTTTCAAGGTATGTGCATTGATGGTGGCCGTAGTATTCCTGGCAATGACAGGAATGGCCATGGCAGGAGAGACCCTTGACACCGTAAAGGCAAGGGGTATGCTCATTGCGGGCGTCAACGGCGGAGTTTTCGGCTTCAGCATGCCTGACAAGAAGGGCGAATGGAAAGGCCTTGATGTGGACACGGCCAAGGCCATTGCCGCTGCCGTGTTCGGCGATGCAAGCAAGGTCAAATACGTGGCACTGACCGCGGTTCAGCGCCTTCCGGCCCTCCAGTCAAAGGAGATCGATGTCCTGTGCCGCAACACTACGCAGACATTGACACGTGAGACAGTCAACGGTCTCAACTTCTGTCACGTCAATTTCTATGACGGCCAGGGATTCCTGGTGCCCAAAAAACTGGGCATCAAGAGTGCCAAGGAACTGGAGGGAGCCACAGTCTGCGTCCTGCCCGGGACGACCACCGAGATGAACGCAGCCGATTTCTTCCGGTCCCACGGGATGAAATGGAAACCGGTTGTTATTGAAAACACCACTGAACTCAACAAGGCCTTTTTCGCAGGCCGGTGCGACGTCCTGACTTCCGATTCTTCACAGTTGGCAGCCCAGCGCTCTGTGGCCCCCAACCCAGACGATTATGTGCTGCTCCCCGAAATCATCTCAAAAGAACCCCTTGCCCCGGTGGTCCGCCACGGCGATGATCAGTGGTACGACATTGTCAACTGGACCGTTATGGCCCTGGTCCAGGCCGAAGAGTTCGGCATTACCTCCAAGAATGTGGACCAGATGATGAAGAGCAAAAACCCCGGCATCCAGCGTTTTCTGGGCGTTACTCCAGGCATGGGAAAGGCCCTGGGTCTTGACAACAAATGGGTGTACAATATTATCAAGCAGGTTGGCAACTACGGCGAGATTTTTGAACGAAACGTAGGAGTCAACACGCCTCTCGGTCTGAAGCGGGGCCTCAATGACCTCTGGACAAGGGGCGGTTTGATGTATGCCTCACCATTCAGATAATGACTGCGCTCAATGCCCCTCCCCGGAGGGGCATTTTTGTCTGAAGGGAACCCATTAGCCGATGAGAGAAAAACAACCAGAGAAGGTCCCGTTCTGGCTTGATCCCAAGAAGCGTGCCATCCTTTTTCAGATAGCCGTGCTCGGGATAGTTGGACTGATCGGATACTATCTGGTCTCCAACACAATTTTCAATCTCAAAAGGCAGTCTATCGCCACGGGATTCAGTTTTCTCCACAAGGAATCTTCCTTCGAGATCGGGGAATCTCTCATATCCTATTCGGCCGCCAGTTCTTACGGGAAGGCCCTCATCGTCGGTGCCCTGAATACCCTTGAGGTTTCTTTCATCGGCATTGTGTTGACGCTTATCCTCGGCACCTTCGTCGGAATTGCCCGCCTCTCCACGAACTGGCTTGTTTCCAAACTGGCCGGGATCTTTATCGAATTTATGCAGGATATTCCGGTCCTCCTGCAGCTCTTTTTCTGGTATGCCATTTTTTATGACAGCCTGCCCTCACCGCGGCAGGCACTTGCTCCCATATCTGGCCTTATTCTCAGCAACAGGGGAATTGCGTTCGCGGTGCCGGCCCCAAGCCCAGCGCACAAATACATGGTCTTCTTTTTCCTGGCTGCCTGTATCGTCACCTATTTTATCAGGAGATGGGCAAAGCGAAGACAGGAAAAGACGGGCCAGTATTTCCCCACTTTCCGCGTTGGCCTGGCCCTGATTGTCGGCCTTCCCCTGGTCGTCTGGCTGCTCTTCGGCGCACCCACCAAAATGAATATTCCCAAACTCGTGGGCTTTAATTTCAAGGGAGGGCTCACGCTGAGTCCTGAGTTCGTTGCCCTTTTGCTGGGACTGGTCCTCTACACCTCTGCCTTTGTTGCCGAGGTAGTACGGGCCGGTATCCAGTCGGTAAGCAAGGGGCAGCGGGAAGCGGCAATGGCTATCGGTTTGCGACCTTCCCAGGTACTGAACCTAGTGATTCTGCCACAGGCACTCCGGGTGATTATCCCGCCCCTTACCAGCCAGATGCTCAACCTGACGAAGAACAGCTCCCTGGCGGTGGCCATCGGGTTTCCCGACTTTGTTTCCGTAGCCAATACCACCATCAACCAGACCGGTCAATCTATCGAAGGGGTGGCACTGATTATGGCCTTGTATCTCATCTTCAGCCTTTCCACCTCCGCATTTATGAACTGGTACAATAAAAAAGCTGCATTGGTGGAGAGATAGGCATGTCGCTGAATGATCCAGGAGATACCAGGACGCAGGGAGTGAAACCCCCGGTAACCCATGTGGGTATCCTTGGGTGGATGAAAGCAAACCTGTTTAACGGGGCACTGAACTCCGTCCTCACCATAGCAACTTTGTATTTATTGTGGAAAGTCGTACCGCCGCTCATCAGATGGGCCTTTATTGACAGTGTGTGGCACACGACCGGAAAGGCATGCAGGCACGCAGCCGGCGCCTGCTGGTCGGTTGTTTGGGAAAATATTCGGTTCATCCTTTTCGGGTTTTACCCGTACGATTCCCAGTGGCGGCCCCTGGTGGCCATGCTGCTCCTCTTCGGGCTCCTCTTTTACAGCCAGAACAGGAAGCACTGGAAAAAACATCTGATCTATGTGTGGATTGGTGGGCTTTTTGTTATGGGACTGCTCATGAAAGGTGGCCTTTTCGGCCTCTCATCGGTGGAAAGCACCAAGTGGAGTGGTCTTCCCCTTACTCTTCTCCTTTCTATTTTCGGTCTCACTGCGGCCTATCCCCTGGGGGTTGTCCTGGCGCTGGGCCGGAGATCAAAAATGGTACTGGTGAAGTGGTTGAGCGTGACCTATATCGAGATGATCCGTGGTGTTCCTTTGATCAGTCTCCTCTTCATGTCGGCCATCATTTTTCCTTTGTTTCTGCCGGAAGGGATCACCATTAACAAGATCCTTCGTGCCCAGGTGGCCATCATTCTCTTCACAGCCGCCTACATTGCCGAAGTGGTCAGGGGCGGGTTGCAGGCAATGCCCCGGGGACAGTATGAGGCGGCGGAATCCATGGGGCTCAACTATTACCTGACCATGCGCCTTGTTATTCTTCCCCAGGCACTCAAAATAGTAATTCCCCCAACGGTGAGCATCCTTATTTCCGCTTTCAAGGATACTTCCCTTGTGGTGATCATAGCCCTCTGGGATCTCCTGAAAACGACCCAGTCTGTCCTGGCGAATCCGGAGTGGATGGGTTTCAGTGCGGAGGCTTATATCTTTATCGCCCTTCTCTATTTCGGGGGCTGTTTTTCCATGTCAAGCTACAGCCGGAAGCTGGAGCGAGAACTGTCCGCAGGTGAACAACAATGATGGTATATTTTGTTTCCCGGGGTCATGAGGAATCAGGTCCCGACAAACAATAAGAGGATTTCATGAAAGAAGAAGAGACAAAAAAGATGCATGACGGACAAGCGGAAAACGCAATGGTGGAAATCATTGACATGCACAAATGGTTCGGGGAGTTTCATGTGCTTCAGGGGATAAACCTGACCGTACAGAAAAAGGAGCGAATCGTCATTTGCGGTCCCTCCGGTTCCGGCAAATCCACTTTGATCCGTTGCATCAACCGCCTGGAGGAACATCAGAAAGGCCGTATTATCGTCGACGGTATCGAGTTGACCAGTAACATAAAAAACATCGAAAAAGTCCGTGCAGAGGTGGGGATGGTGTTCCAGCATTTCAATCTCTTCCCGCACCTGACGATTATTGATAATTTGACGCTCGGCCCCATCTGGGTCCGCAAGGTTCCAAAGGCGGAAGCGGAAGAGACCGCCATGTTCTACCTGGAGAAGGTGCATATCGCTGAACAGGCCCGCAAATATCCGGGCCAGCTTTCCGGCGGTCAGCAGCAGCGTGTCGCCATTGCCAGGAGTCTCTGCATGAAACCCAAGCTAATGCTCTTTGATGAGCCCACATCGGCCCTTGATCCTGAAATGATCAAAGAGGTGCTGGACGTGATGATCGAACTTGCCCAGGAAGGAATGACCATGCTGGTGGTAACCCATGAAATGGGCTTTGCAAAGAGTGTAGCCCACCGGGTACTTTTCATGGACTATGGCCGGATTGTCGAGGCGAACACCCCTGAAGAGTTTTTCGATAATCCCCAGCATGACCGCACCAAGCTGTTCCTGAGCCAGATTTTACATTGATCCTGTTCCGGAGAGTCTTCTCCGGAACACTAACCTCATATCGTCTCTGTTAAATATATCTCAGATATGAAATAAAGGTCAAGACTTGTGCACGGCCGGTTTCAGGGTACAAACAGCGTGCCAGTGTTTTCTTTGACAGAGACTTCGATGGAAGAGGTTGAGGTAATAAAGGCTCTCTTAGAGGTCTTTCGGACGAATTGGAGGGCGGCTTCCACCTTTGGCTGCATGGAACCCGGAGGAAAGTGTCCCTCGTTGAGATATTGTTCGGCCTCTGCAGGTGTCAGCCGGTGAAGCAATTCTTGCCGGGGAGTTCCGAAGTGTATCATGGCCCCTTCCACATCGGTGGCCATAACAAAAAGATCCACCCCCACTTCTTCGGCAAGGAGAGCGCTGGCCAGGTCCTTGTCAATGACCGCATCTACCCCGCAAAAACTCCTTCCCTCACGGATCACGGGGATGCCTCCGCCGCCGCAGCAGATGACTATGAAACCCATGTGAATAAGTTTTGAAATTTCCCTTTTTTCAATGATGGTCAGGGGCTTTGGAGAGGCCACCACCCTCCGGTAGCCCTTCTTGGTCTCCCGGGTGGGAAAGGGTAGAAGGGCCGCTTCTTCTTTGGAATAGATTGGTCCGATCGGTTTTGATGGGTTGAGAAAGGCAGGATCATCAGGATTCACCACCACGTAAGTGATCAGGCTCACGATGGGCTTCTGGTGGATAATCCCAAGGGCCATCAGTTCGCTGTCGAGGCTGGATTCGATCATGTAGCCCACCTGTCCCTGGGTCTGGGCCACCAGAATTTCGAGGGGCAGCTTCGGAATATCTCGGCTCAATTCCTGCTGGAGCAGCAGATTTCCTACCTGCGGTCCGTTGCCGTGGGTAATGATCATGTTATAGTCCCTGGAGAGCCTGGCGAGCTGCCTGACAGGGACCATGAGGTTCTCAAACTGCTCCTCGACCGTCCCCACCTGGCCTTTCCTGATCAGGGCGTTTCCCCCCAGCGCAACAAGCAGGGTTTGCTTTTTCATCCTTTTATCCACCCTGCCCACGATGCTCCATCAGTTCAAGAAGGGCATCCTCCAGGAAGGGGCGTTCACTGTCCTGGTACTCGTATCGAACCCGCATGGCTGGCTTGTTAATATTGAGGATGCGGGTGAGGTGGATAGGCGTGGCGAAAAGGATAAGGTCGCATTCGACGCGGTTGACAGTACTTTCCAGGTCGGCGATCTGTTCGTCGCTGTATCCCATGGCCGGTAGTACCGGTCCTACATGGGGATAGAGGAGGTAGGTATCTTTGATAGATCCCACTGCGGCTGATCGGGGATCAACAATCTCTGAAGCGCCATACTGCCTGGCCGCGATGAGCCCTGCGCCATAGGGCATACCTCCGTGGGTCAGGGTTGGTCCATCTTCTACGACCATGACGCGCTTTCCCTTAATCAGGCCTGGCTGGCTCACGATGGCGGGTGAATTTGCCAGCACAATTCGGGCCCTTGGCGCGTTCTGCTGAATGTTCCTGCGCACCTGCTCCACCTGGGCCAGTGATGCGGTATCCACCTTGTTGATGATGGCGATATCGGCCATGAGCATATTGGTCTCGCCGGGATAGTAAAGCAGTTCATGCCCGGCCCGGTGTGGGTCAAACAAGACAATATGGATATCCGGTTGATAAAAGGGAGTATCGTTGTTGCCCCCATCCCAGACGATGATATCCGCCTCCTTTTCCGCCTGCGCAAGGATCTTGCCGTAATCCACCCCCGCGTAGGTGACGATTCCCAGGTCCACAAGGGGTTCATACTCTTCGCGTTCCTCAATGGTGCACTTGTGCTTTTCAAAATCCTCGTACGTGGAGAAGCGCTGGACAACCTGGTTTTGAAGATCGCCATAGGGCATAGGATGCCGAACAACCACCACCTTTTTTCCCTGCTCGCGAAGGATATGGCATACCTTTCGAGTGGTTTGTGATTTTCCGCACCCGGTACGGACGGCACACACGGCCACTACCGGTTTTTCGGCCTTGAGCATTGTATAGGGCGCCCCGATGAGAATGAAATCAGCTCCTTCGGCCATGGCGATGGAAGCCTTGTGCATAACGTCCACGTGGAGGACATCGCTGTAAGAGAAGGCCACAAGATCCACCTGGTGTTCCCGGATAAGCCGGGCCAGGTCTTTTTCAGGATAGATAGGCAGGCCCTCAGGGTAAAGATCACCCGCAAGCGTAGGGGGATACAACCGTCCTTCTATTTTTGGTATCTGGGCCGCGGTAAAGGCCACAACCCGATACCGATCGTTGTCCCGGAAGTACACATTGAAGTTGTGAAAATCCCTGCCTGCAGCTCCCATGATAATGACTTTTTCCACCATGACGACCTCCTTTTTTTTCTATTATGACACTTCGGCCTGGTTGATTCAAGTCATTGAGCAATACTCTTATAGAGGGCAATCCATACCAACATCAAATCCATTGGTCAAGGCGGCTTTGTTTCCACCGCTCGCATGGGAAACCGTGCAGGCTTGTTTGTCAGGTAGACCCCCAGACAGACAAAGGCGGTCCCGGTGGCCAGGGAAAAGGTGATAGGCTCCCCCAAGATGAGGAATGCGAGCAGGACAGCACTGATGGGAACAAAATTGATAAACTGGCTGGCCTTCGTGGCACCGATGGCGTCAATTCCTTCATAGTACCACACAAATCCGAGGACCGTCCCGAAGAATCCCAGGTAGAAAATGCTGAACCAGGCAGTGCCCGAGTAATGCACAAAAGAGGTCATCATACCCTCTGCACATGCCGGGATAAAGAGTGCCGCCGTCCCCACAAGGCAACTGTACGTAGTGGCGACCAGGGGTGAAAGGCCGTTCATGGCCGCTTTCCCGATGAGCGAGAATGCAGCCCAGCAGAGGACGCAAAGAAAGATAAAAAAATCCCCCCATCCCAGGGCCCCATGGAAGATACTGAAGGGGTCTCCTTTTGAGATAACCACAATGGCACCGCCCACGGAGAGGACAATGCCCAACATCTTGATGAAGCCAAGTTTCTCCCGGAATAGGTATACGGCAAGAACTGCAATAACAACCGGGTTATTGGCGATGATGAGAGAGGCCCGCCCCGCGTTTATGAGCTTGAGTCCTTTGAAGAAAAAAACGTTGTATGCAAAGACGCCCGTTGCGCCGAGGAGGATGATGGGGAAAATTTGTGTCTTCCGGAGACCGGGAAACCCGCCATTCTCTCGCCTGGTGAGAAAAAGGAGGAAAAATGAAGCGATGACGAAGCGAAAAAAGGCAGTCGAATAAGGGCCCACCTCGCGGGCCACCACTCTGCCGGCGATGAAGGTACCTCCCCAGAAAACGGCCGTCAAGAAGAGTTTCAGGTAGATCAGCAACACCTGACGCTTTTTTTGTTCCATCATAATCACTCAATAGAAAAGGGGAGGACAGGCCCTCCCCCGCTTTTTTGAGGACGGCCGTCTTACCCAAATTCAGCGTCTATACGGAGATCAGGATTCGGCGTTCTGTCCGGCTCGCCGGACCAGGTCGAGACTGGAAGACAGGATAGGCTCCCGGAAACGATCCTTCAAGGCGGCTGTAAGCATACTAATGTTAATGGCCGTTTCGAGTCTTGCCAGGATGCCTAGGGATGCAAGAGCCCGTTCCGGGGCCCTGATGCTCTGTGCCTTGAAGTCCACGGTGACGGTTCGTGCTGCTGTTTCCGGAATCGCGACATCGTCCGCCCGGATCACCAGGGTTCCCGGGTGCAGGCGGTCGAAGAGTTGAGCCCGCCTGTTCACACCTTCCTGGCCAATAGCAATGACCACCGAAGGGGTCTCAATGCCGGTAAAAAGGATCTCATCCGGGGAAAGAATCACCTCGCTTATTGATGGTCCCCGCAGGACCGTGATATTATATTCATTTTTCTGCGTTACCCGAAGCCCGGCCGAAAGCCCTGCAAAACACAGGAGATCTCCTGCCGTGATAATGCGCTGCCCTGCATCGCCAAGGATAATAATTTCCTGCCTGGTCTTCCCGGGGGGAGTGCACTCCGGCTCGATACCCGATGGCAGGGGAACCGTCTTGCGGGTTCCGGCCTCTTCCCGGTAATGTTTTCCGTATTCCTTTCTCTGGTTTTCCTCCACCACCCCTTCCACGGGGGGCAGCGCTGACAAAGTCTCGTCGATTTTCTTGGGGGTTAACCTGTTTTTCTTTGCGTATCTCCCAACGCAAATGCCCCATATATCAATGACGGAAAACCCGTCGTGCCTGATGGCCCGTTCTAGCTCCTCGGCAAGGTCTTTTCGGTATGCGGAACATCGGGTCACATAGGTTGCCCCTGCAGAAACGGCCACCTTACACACATCCATCGGACGTTCGAGCTCATTAAGGAATCCGGATCCGACCACGGCATCCGGGGGTGTTGTTGCCGAAAATTGGCCGCCGGTCATACCAAAATTGAAGTTGTTCAGGACAAGAAGTGTCAGGTTCAAGTTCCGGCGGCAGGCGCTCAGGAAATGCGCTCCGCCGATTCCCATGCCGCCGTCTCCCATGGTGACGATCACGTTCAATTCGGGATGAGCGAGTTTCATACCCGTGGCATAGGTCAGGGCGCGGCCGTGAAGCCCGTGGAAAGCATGGGTATGAAAGAATGTATCAAAGAGGCCCGAGCAGCCAATATCGCTGACCATGGCAATTTGGTTTCCCTTGAGTCCCATATGCTGGTAAGTACTGTCCAGGACTTTCGCGATCCGGTCATGAGTACACCCGGGGCAAAAAACCGGCGGTCTTTCCTTATTGAGCAGGCTAGTCATTGCTGATCACCTCCTGGATTTCCAAGGGTGTGAGGAGCTTCCCATTCATCTTGCCATAAAAATCCACTTGTTTTTCAGGCAGGATACGCCTTACCTCCCGTACATATTGTCCGTCGTTCATTTCCAAAACAATCACCCGTTTCGCCTCTCTAGCCTTCTCTCTTATGAGCGTTTCGGGAACCGGCCAGAGTGTTTTGAGAACGAGGAGAGACACCGGGGATGCCGTTTGTTTGAACTTTTGATACACATCCTTTGCAGCGCGTGCGGTAACCCCGTAGGTGAGCACCAGCGTATCAGCTCCCTTTTCCAGAAAGGCTTCATGAAAGGAAAATCGCTCCACGGCCGAGAGGAGTTTGACTCTCAACCGGGCCTGGTTCCGGGCGATCTGTCCAGGGTCCGTGGTGATATAGCCATCCGGCCCGTGGGTGGAAGAAGTCTGTCGCACGGGGAAATCGGAGCCAATAGGCAGAAAATAGGGTACAGACCGACTTGGAGCCACATCAAACGGGAGGAATGGAACACCCGAAGGAGGAGTAGCCCGGTCAATGATTCCCGGCCGTTCTACTGCCTTAATATCCACGCCCTCTTTGGTCATGCTCACTTCTTTGTTGGATGCCACGAATACCGGACACCTGAATTCCTCCGCAAGGTTGAACGCATGTATGGTGAGGACGAAGCAGTCCCGCACATCTGAAGGTGCGAGGGCAATAATGGGCAAACCCCCGCTGTTTCCCCACCGCATGAACTGGATGTCACCGTCCGCCCCGCGGGTAGCCGAGCCTGTTGATGGGCCGAGCCTCTGCACAACAGTAATCACGATGGGGATCTCACTCCCGATGGCAAAGGAGATGTGCTCGCTGTAAAGGCTGAGTCCGGGCCCGGAGGTGGCTGTCATTACTTTGAGTCCCGCCATGGAAGCGCCCAGGCACGATCCTATGGAGGCTATTTCATCTTCTCCCTGGATGCAGATGCCGCCCGCAGGCGGGAGCAACCTGAGCATGGTATTGAAAATGGTGGTGGCGGGAGTAATTGGATATCCTGCGTAGAATCGGCATCCGGCTTCGAATGCGCCCCAGGCAATGGCCTCATTACCTTCCATGAGTGAAATAGCCACTTTTCTCTTCCTTTCCTGACGCCCTCTCATTTCGTTCGTTAGAGACGCAGGGCGATCAGAGAACAACAATTTTCTCTATTGTCAAGGATCCTCTGCGCTCTGAATCTCTGTGTGAGATAGAATTTCAATTGTTTGCTCAATGGCTGAAATGTATCCCTGGAAGTAACGTCGCTTGTGCCACTATGCCACTTTCAGTACTTTTGCTCCCCGGATCTTCCGTTCCTTGAGTTCCATCAGTGCCCTGTTTGCCTCTTTCAGGGGAAATTCCTGGAATTCCGGCTTGATGGAAATGCGGGCCGCCAGGTCGAGAAATTCGCTGATGTCCCTCCTTGCCACATTGGCAACGCTCTTGATCTCCTTTTCCATCCAAAGATGAGATGGGTACTCTAGTTTCAAGAGGTATTCCTTGTCAATGGGTTCTTTTCTGATGGCATTGATGACCAACCTTCCGCCGCTCTCCAGGTTTTTCATGGCCTCCACTACCGGTTTCCAGACCGGTGTGGTATCTATAATGGCGTGGAGTTTCTCCGGTGCAACGGCCTCCGTGGGGCCGGCCCAGACAGCCCCCAATTCCCGGGCAAATTCCTGTTCCCTTTCACTCCTGGCGAATACAAAAATGTCTGTGTCGGGATACTGGTATTGCGCCATTTTCAGGACCAGGTGTGCTGACGCGCCGAAACCGGTCAAACCCAGCCGTTCGCCGTTCGCCAGCCCTGTGAGGCGCAAGGACCGATATCCGATTGCCCCTGCACAGAGAAGCGGGGCTGCCTCCGAATCAGAAAACACTCCCGGGATCGCATAGGCGAAATCTTCAGGGACCGTCATGAGGGTCGCATATCCCCCGTCGGCATCTCTGCCGGTGGCGCGAAACTCCGGGCAGAGGTTATCCAGACCTTTTCCACAAAACTCGCAGGTCCCACACGAAGAGTAAATCCATCCCACCCCTACCCGGTCTCCTGTTCGGAACAATCGAGCATCCGCCCCCCGGTCAACGACAATACCCACCACCTGGTGGCCCAGGATAACCGGCAATCGTGGAGGTGGGGTCCTGCCCTCTATTTCGTCCAACTCGGTGTGGCACACTCCACAGGCGGAAACTTTGATGAGCACTTCCTTTTTCCCCGGAACAGGATCCGGGACTGTGACCTTTGTCAGGGGATTTTTGTCGACCTTGAGATGGGTTATTTTTTCGAGGATCATCGCTTCCATGATTCATTCTCCTTATAATCCGGGTTGAGGAAATCACATACAACGGAGCAATGCGAGGAATTCATCCCAGTCGCTGACCCGGGGTATATCCGCATCGGGGAGTTCCTCATCTCCAACAGGAACGCCCGGTAACATGGGAACCTTGTGATCAACGGCCCAGGTAAACCAGACGGGCTGTATGCCCGCCAGCAGTGCTCCATTGATATCGGCCTCGATATTGTCGCCAACATAGATGAGACGGGTGCTGTCCACACCCACAGCGTTCACAAGGTGCTGAAACACCGAGGCATGAGGCTTGCGGTATCCCAGTTCGCCGGAAATAAGGAGCACCTCAAAAAACGGGGCCAATCCGAGCTGCACAATAAGCCCTCTTCCCGCAGGGGCATGGGTAAAGTTGGAAAGGAGCCCCAAGCGGTAGGAACCCTTCAGCTCACTGAGCATCTCGATGGTGCCAGGTATGAGATGACAATAGTCGAAAAATGCCGAAAAATAGGCGTCAAGGGCCTCGGCTATTCGTCCGTCGTCCGGCTCTACGGGGTATCCCAGTTCTTGAAGCGCTGCGGACACCCAGAAACGATTGTGGGTTTCTCTCCCGTCCTCCTTCGTCTTTTCCAGAAAATCCATTGCACACCGGCGATAGGTTTTCTTGAATGGCATCTCTTCAAAGGTAAAGCCGCTTTTCCGAAGGCTTTTGATCAGCCTTTCAACGGCCTCGGTTACCGCTTTTGCATCAGCGGTTATGAGGGTATTGAAGAGGTCAAACCCGATTGCTTTCACGTCTTTCAAATAATGTCTCCTTTTCCTCGCTTGTTATGCCTCACGCCTTATGCCTTGCGCCTCCCTTGTGATTATCGTGGGAATGTTTGCAAAGTCAATCAAAATGGTTCCTCCTGATTGCCATCGGGCTATCACTGCTTCCCTTTTCGTCCAAATCCACCGTCTAATTTGCGTCACATATATCAGCTTACGCTTGAAAAAAATTACGGACGGGTATATCGCCCGGAAAGAACGTGGGAGGAGCGGGGTGGTATTGAATCCGAAGGCATGGTATAGGGAAAATATCGGCCATGCGGAAAAGCTTTACCTTCGGATCCTGAAGGAAAAAACCAACCCAAACCGAAAAAGCCGGCGGAAGTATGTGATAGTGCCGTCTGCGCGCATAGAAAGAAAAACTGTGGCCGAGAAGCCAGTGCAGAACGAAGAGCGGGCTTTATTGGGAAAGGCATTTTGAGTTCACTCAGATTTTGGCTGGATTGTCAGCATAAACCCAATGGCGAAAAGGGGGGCTTGCTATGAGAAAATTTATGTGGCTTTGCCTATTCATGATGCTGCCTGTATTCTTTTTCCACGTGCAGTTGAGGGCCGAAAAGTTTGACCCTGAAAAATTCCTTCCCACAAAGAATTTGTATAGCGATCAAGAACTCCAAAAACGTTTTTATAATATGAGTTTCAGGCCCTTTGAAAGGGACGATCTGGCGTTCAGCATGCTGGTGCAGAAGGACTGGAAAGATATCCCGATCAAAGTCCCCAAAAAACAGCTGGAACAGGAGTCTGCTTCGCTTATTCCACTTGCAAAGGTTATGGCGCCTAAAGGAAAAAGAGGCATTGCCTCTATTGCCGTTCGGTATATCAAGGTGCCTTTCGAGGTAAAGCTGAGTGACTGGGTGGATTATTACCTCAAAGGGAACGGGTTACAGCCCCTGTTGAGGAGATCAGGAACATTCAACGGGCGGAGAGTAGAAGAGGTACTCTGGCGTTCGATGCAGGAAGGCAAGACGTACCTGGCCCGAATGACTCTTTCCCGCCATGGTGCCCGGCTGTTCATCATTGTCTGCTCCGCCCTTGAGACGTCCTTTCGGCAGTATGCCAGGATCTTCAGTGCGGCAGCCATTTCCTTTGCGGTGAAAAACAAAGCAACCAGTGAATTTGCCGAACCTATGAAAATCTATGCGGGGAAAAGGGCTCCTGTCCTGCGCTTTCATTATCCCGCTTCATGGACGGCAAAAGAACCAGAGGGGCTCCCAAAGGGGAAATCAGGGGTGGATATCTCTCTGCGGAGAAAATTGGCTGGGGGCAAGGCACGTACGCTAGCATTCCTGCACATCAAAGGTATATCAAAGACACTCAACCGGTCTCCTGATGAAATAATGGAGGGGATCAAGAAGGACTTTATGGATGCAGGAATAAAGCTCCAAGGCCCGATGGACCACACGGAAATAACCAAGAGATTTTCCGGAGGAGCAATGCGGGCAAAAAGGTGGAGCGTCTTGATTGCTGGTGAAGCCGGAGAATTGGCTGTGGCTGTGTTTGCGAGGCATGACGGACCTATTGCCATGGGCCTTCTGGTCCCTTCTTTCAAAAGCGGACCTCTTGCGTGGATGGCGGGGTACCGTGAACTGGAAATAGCTGCACGTGATCTGCTTGCCGGAAGCATTGCAGAAAAAGGGCGTAAACCCTCAGAGGCCCTGATCAATACTGACCCGAAAAGGCTTGTAAACAGGACCATGTACCAACTGGCTAAGGCGGTCAAATCGGGAAATTTCACTGAGTTCCACGAAGGCTTCACCATGGTATTGAAAAAAAAGATAACGCCACAGAACCTAGCCGATAACTTCAGGTCCTTTGTAGAAAAGAAGATAGATCTCACCGTCATAAAGGGATTGGACCCTGTATTTGAGAATGATCCTCGGATAAAGCCCGATCAGCCCTTGAAGCTCAGTGGAAAGTACTATGCTTCTCTCATGACGGTAATGTTCGACCTTACCTATGAGCCGGAGAACTCAGAGTGGAGACTTTCGGACATAAGCATTAGAACAGGCCCACCGGAACCGCCCCCTGGTAAAAAACTGAAGATTCCACCTCGGCGTGAGCTGACCAAGCTCACAAATACCACCATGATCGATTTGGCCGAGGCAATAAGCAAGAATGATTTTACGAACATGTATAATAACATTTCCAAACTATGGCAGAAACAGACATCCAAAGAGGGCCTCGCTGATACCTTTTCCTCATTTGTGGAAAACGAGGTAGATCTTACGGTGATAAACGGGAAGAAACCCACTTTTGATAAGACTGCCCGCATTGAAGAGGGAAAACTTCTCTTGGAGGGGCACTACCAGACAAGAAAGATGAAGATCTTTTTTGCGTTGAAGTACTGGATGGATGCAGATGCGTGGAAGCTTGTAGGGATACGTGTGTGGACGAAAAGATAGACATCCTATTCCAGGACCCAGGACCGTGCAGTCACAAGACCGCAGGACCGGGTTGGACCAAGGCAACTATTTGAGATCCTGAAACAATAGATATGAAAATGGTCCTTTTTTTGTCCTTAGAGTGCCGTTTTTAGCATGCAAAAAGCGCATTTAAGAAAGAGGGAAGATAATGCCAAGAGCGAATCGGCATTACATACCAGAAGTTGTCTGGCACATTACCCATCGTTGCCATAAGAATGAATTTCTGCTGAAGTTCGCCAGGCATCGACGACGATGGCTACGATGGCTTTTCGAGGCCAAGAAGCGGTTTGGCCTGAGCGTGTTGAACGATACGGTCACTTCCAACCACATCCATCTTTTGGTAAGAGACAACGGAGCAAGAAAGGTCATCCCGAAATCCATACAGTTGATAGCAGGAAGAACCGAAAGGGTGCTTTCTGGGAAAACCGATACCATGCCACGGGCGTGGAAACAGATAAGCATTTGATTCAGTGCCTCGTTTATATGGACATGAACATGGTTCGTGTCGGCGTTGTGAACCACCCTTCAGAGTGGACATTCACCGGGTACAATGAAATCCAGGCACCTCGTGAGCGCTATGCGCTCATTGACTACGAGGGATAGGAGGCAATTATGGCTAAGAAAAGACTTTCTCCAATTCATCCCGGTGAAATACTTGAGGAAGAATTTTTAAAACCTATGGGTATAAGTCAATATCGACTTGCCAAGGACATAAGCGTACCCCCAAGGCGTATTAATGAAATTGTCCATAAAAAACGATCAATTACTGCTGATACAGCGTTACGTTTAGGTCGATTCTTTGGAATACCACCTCAGTTTTGGCTTAACATCCAAAGTAGATATGATCTTGAAATTACAGAAGATCTGCTATCAGATCGCCTCGAAAAAGAGGTGCAGGTGCTAGAGGCAAATACCGCATAGATTATTTTAAGATTATAACCATGGCATGAACCTTGACTGGGTTTATGCTGGCGCTCAACGACTTGGACAGGCAGTTGGGTACTCGGTTGAAAGTGGAGCAATTATAGCCAGAGAAAATGGCCACCATTTGTTTGAATAGTCTATTACTTTTTTACCAGCGCCCCATGTCACCACATGGCCGAATGGTGCCGTCACTATGGCGTGGCGATCTGGGCCTATCGCCTGGTGCCGAACAACGTAGATCTGATTGCGGTTTCCAATGAGGAGGAGAGCCTGCACCTTGCTACAGGTGAAGCTCATCTTGAGCCCCGAAAACCCGGCAGGAACCCGAAAGCGAAATGGGGAGAGATAATGTCCCCTGGATTGCGCGATTCAACCACCGTTTCCCTTGTCCATTGCAAGAGCTATGATTCCTCTCTGGTGGACGCTGCCGTGCGGAAAGCCCTAGAGCCCTTTGGGGGAATGGGCCGCTTTATCAAACCGGGAGCGAGGGTACTTATAAAACCGAACCTGCTCTCAGCGCGGGCCCCGGAAAAGCGCGTCACCACGGACCCGGAAATGGTCCGGTCCGTGGTGACGCTGGTCATGGAAGCAGGAGGCCGTCCCTTTATCGGGGACAGCCCTGGTATCGAACCTTTTAAACGGGTCATTGCAAAGACCGGCATAGAGGAAGTTGCAGGAGAACTGGGGATAGATCTTTTAGAACTGAGCGATCCGAGGCCCGTCACGCTTCCGGAAGGATCGTTGTTTCGAAACCTCGAAATCGCGTCCCAGGCCCTTGACGCGGATGTGGTGATCAACCTGCCCAAACTCAAGACCCACACCCAGATGCTCATGACCCTCGGCGTCAAAAACCTTTTCGGGACAATCGTTGCTCAGCGGAAGACCGAATGGCACTACATGACCGGTCTCAACCGGGATACCTTTGCTTCTTTGCTCCTCCATATTTACGAGGCCGTGCGGCCTTCCTTAACCATTTTGGATGGTATCTGGGGCATGGATGGAGACGGCCCCGGGAACGGAAACCCGTGCCAGCTCAACCTGGTGGCCGCTGCCCGGGATGCAGTGGCGCTGGATATCACCATTTGCCGCCTGCTGAATATCCCGCTCGAGATATTTCCGCTTTACCGTGCCGCCCGCGCTGCAGGAATCGGGGAAATCAGACCTGATCGAATCAAAGTCAAGGGAAGTTCCCTGGAATCATTCCAGATCCCGGAATTCCAGGTTCCGGAACTGGACTCCCTGAGGATCCTGCCCGGGATTTTTGACGGCTTTGCCAAGCGGTACCTGATCTCCAAGCCGGTACAGGATCCCGGAACCTGCGCAGGCTGCGGTGAATGTGTGGAGGCATGCCCGGCAGACGCCATTGAGCTAGAGCAACGGCGACTTCATTTTGATTACGACGCCTGTATCCGGTGCTACTGCTGCCAGGAGATCTGCCCCAGGGGGGCAATCGGGTTTAAAAAGGGACTTCTGTTGAAGGTCCTGAACCGTTTCCACCGGTGAGCCAGTTTTAAAACTGGCTCCGTTGAGATGATTTATTATCCCATGATGGTCTGGAGTTCTTCCTGGATGTATTTCAGCTGATCCAGGTCATCTGTACTTATCTTTCCGCTCGAGGCAGCGGCCTTTATCCGTTTTTTCAGTGCCTTCAGCTCTTTTTCCAGGTCAATAACGCCGTTGAGAACCAAACGCTCCACATCTGTCTCCACCTCCGCCGCCTCAGGCCTCTCCGTTGAAAGTTCCTTGGGCTTGAGGATGAGTCGTTCTTTCCACAGCGGTACATGGGTCTCAAGCTGGTAAATTTCTTTGATCTTGTCGCCCAAAGCCTGGCATGAAGCGGGTTCGCCGTGGATCAGGAATACCCGGGGCCGGCTTTCAAAATGACCTACCCATTCCAGAAGATCATTCTGATCCGCATGGGCCGAGAACCCCCCGATGGTGAAAAGCTTGGCACGGACAGAGACATTTTCCCGGAATATCTTCACCTGTTTTGCCCCTTCCACGATACGCCTCCCCGTGGTTCCCTGTGCCTGGTATCCCACAATGACCAGGCTTGCACCCGGCCGCCACAGGTTATGTTTCAGGTGATGTTTGATGCGGCCTGCGGTGCACATCCCGTTCCCGGCGATAACGATGGCGGATCCCTGGTTTTCGTTGATGGCAATGGATTCCTTTGTGGTGGGCGTGAACTTGAGGTTGGGCATGTCAAAGGGATCGAAACCCTCGTCCACGATTGCCTGAGCTTCTTTATCGTAATATTTCTTGTTCTTCCGGAAAATTTCCGTTGCCTTTATGGCCAGTGGGCTGTCAAGATAAATCGGTATATCCGGTATCATTCCGTTTCGTTGAAATTCTCCGAGGATGTAAAGGATTTCCTGGGTCCTTTCCACTGCAAAGGCTGGAATCATGATCTTTTCGTTTTTTGAGGTGCTGTACTGAATAGCCTCCAGGAGTTCCGACTTGCTGTCTTCAAAAGTCCGGTGCCGCCTATTTCCATAGGTGGACTCCAGGAACAGGTAGTCGGCGTTGAAGATTTCGTACGGATCCTGCACGATGAGCTGATGCTTTCTTCCGAGATCCCCGGAAAAAACAATTTTCAAGGATTCCTGTTCCTCTTCCAGCCACAGTTCGAGGATGGATGATCCCAGGATATGCCCGGCGTTCCGGAGGCGCGCCTTGACCCCGGGTTCAACATCAATGGTCCGGTCTCTTTCGATGGGGGAAAACAGGGAAAGGCATGCCTCGGCATCCTCCACGGTGTAAAGGGGCATGATCTCGTTTTTGGACTGGCGTTTGTTCTTTCTCGATTGCCATTCAGCGTCCATTTCCTGGATGTGGGCCGAGTCCAGCAGGAGTGCGTGGCAGAGTTCCGCCGTGGGAGGTGAGGTGATAATGCGCCCCTTGAAACCGTCCTTTGCCAGCTTGGGTATTCTCCCCGAATGATCGATGTGGGCATGGGTCAGGAAGAGGATATCTATATCAGCGGGATTGAAACCCCACTCTTCCCAGTTCCTGGCTTCCATGTGTCTGCCACCCTGGAAAAGACCGCAATCCACCAGAAGCTTCTTTCCTCCCGGACTCTCCACAAAATAACAGGAACCGGTCACTGATCCGGCCGCACCCAAACAGGTAATTCTGATCATCATGGACTCCTTTCGCTACGATGCAGGTTATAGTTGTTCACGGTTCTCCATTCAGTCCAGCCCCAGTTTAGGCCAGAGCCGGTCAATCTTTGCCTTGACCTGGGGATCCATGCGTATGACATCAGGCCACTGTCTTGAAAATCCTTCGCCCGGCCATTTCCTGGTGCAATCCACCCCCATCTTGCTGCCGTAGAGGGGTCGCTCGGCTGCGTGGTCAAGGACATCCATGGGCCCTTCAACAAAACTGATATCTCTCTTTGGGGCGACATTATTCCCCAGGTACCAGAGGACCTCGGAAAGGTCCTGGACGTTTACTTCCTGGTCAAAAACAAAGATCATTTTGGCGAACATCATCTGTCCCATGCCCCAGAGGGCATGGATAATCTTCCTGGCGTGACCGGGATAGCGCTTGTCAATGGAAACAAAAGCAAGGTTGTGAAACACTCCTTCAATGGGAAGGTTCATATCCACCACTTCCGGGAGCTGCTTTTTGATGAAGGGAAGAAAGAGCCGTTCCGTGGCCTTTCCCAGCCACCCATCTTCCATGGGCGGGGGCCCGACAATGGTAGTGTGGTAAATGGGATCCTTCCGGGTAGTCATGCATGTCACATGAAATACGGGGTAGTCGTCCGCGAGGGAATAAAAGCCGGTGTGGTCACCGAAGGGGCCTTCTCTCCGGCGTTCTGCCGGATTGACGTATCCTTCGAGGACATACTGCGCATTGGCCGGCACCATGAGATCATTGGTCTTGCACCGGACAAGGTCGACCGGTTTTTTCCTGAGGTATCCTGCCAGCAGATATTCATCCATGTCATCAGGGAGTGGGGCGGTGGCCGCATAAGTGACCGCCGGATCCGGGCCGATGGCCACGGAAGCAGGCAACTCTACGCCCATCTCCTCGGCGATGCGGTAATGATATGCACCTCCCTTGTGCATGTGCCAGTGCATGCCCGTGGTATTCTTGTCAAATATCTGCAGACGATACATCCCCAGGTTCCGCTTCCCGGTTTCAGGGTCCCTGGTGGCCACGAGGGGGAAGGTGATGAACCTTCCGCCGTCCAGGGGCCAGCAGTGGAGCGCCGGCAGGCTCTCCAGATCCACCTGGTCACCTTCCATGACTACTTCCTGGCAGGGCGCGGACTTCACCTTCCTGGGAAAGATGGTGCTGACTTTTTTCACCTTGGGCAGAAGTTTCAATTTGTCCATGACGCTCTCTGCCTTTTCCATCTCAAGAAATGAGAGGATGTCCGCTGCCAGGTCGTCCAGGGAAGGAACCTCGAGGGCAAGTTTGATACGGGTCAATGAACCGAAGGCATTGATCAGGACAGGGGACTTGGAAGGAGATTTCGCGTTTTCAAACAGGAGCGCGGGTCCATTTTTCTTTGAGACACGGTCAGCTATTTCCGTGAGTTCCAGGTGGGTGTCCACAGGCTCCTTTATGCGCACAAGCTCACCTTTTTTCTCCAGTACCCTGATAAATTCGTTCAGATCTCTATACGCCATAACTAACTCCAAGAATAATTCCAGTTCATGGTTTCATGAAAAGCGTCACAGTACAATGTCATTGCAAGAAACGTAAGTAACGAAGCAACCTGACTGCTCCTGTGTGTCCGTTCTTCCAGCAAGCATATTCATAAATCGAACCACTAGTGTTGAAAAAAGCGTGAAATATCATCCAGTTGATGGGTTACGGGTATTTCCGGAAGGCTCTCGAGAAAAAGCTTTCCATACCTGCTCTCAAGAATACGTTTATCCAGAATAGAAAGGACTCCCCTGTCGGTGGCCTTTCTGATTAGTCTGCCCAAGCCCTGTTTGAGTGAAATAATTGCTGAAGGGACCTGGTATTCAAAAAATGAATTGCCGCCCCGGGACTTGATGGAATCAATCCTTGCAGCCACCAGGGGATCACCGGGGGAATCAAAGGGGAGCTTATCGACAATGACACAGCTCAAGGCCTCGCCGGGAACATCAACGCCCTGCCAGAACGACCCTGTTGCCAGGAGCACGGAGTGGATATTTTCCCTGAATGCATCGAGGAGCAGGGACCGGGGCGCGTCTCCCTGGCGATGGAGTACATAGGGAATTTTGTCTTTAATGATGGTGTGAACTATGTTCAGATTGTGGTAGCTGGTGAAAAGGACCAGGGCTCTGCCCTTGGTCCTTTTCAGGATGGCAAGAATTCTTTTTGCGATGGCGGCCGGGAAATGAGGGGCAGAGGGGAGGGGCAGGTCTCCCGGTATATACAGAAAAACCCGGCTCCTGAAATCAAAGTGGGATGGATAAATGCACTCAATAGTCTCGTCCAGGCCCAGGCGACCCTTGGCATATTCGAAGGTGTTATTGGTAGAGAGGGTGGCGGAGGTAAAGACAACAGTCTCCACCTGTTCGTACAGCAGATTCTTGAGTTTTTCCGAGATATCCAATGGCGATGTGTGGATTGTAAGGCCGGTCTTCCGCCGTTCGTACCAGGTAAGCCAATCAGGATCTCCCGGCTCAAGGATCATTGCGAATTGCTGATTCAGTTCCCGGGCCCTCATGGCATAAGGCTGCAGTTCTTTGAACGAGCTTTCATCCAGGTCTTTCGCGAGGGCAGTCAACAGTGTCTTTATTTCATTGCCCGGCCTTTCGCGCAATTCCTGGAGGACCAGGGCATCCATCCTTCCCCGGTCTTCACCGCTGTCAAACCTGAGCTTGAGGTGTTCGACCTGTGTTTTAAGCGCCGCCAGGCCGGCTTCAAAAGGTGCACGCTCCCCCCGAGGGATTGACTTCATTTCCTTTTCCAGATCACCGGCAAATTCAGAGAACTGGTTGGTGCTGATACTCTCTCCCAGGTAGTCGGTGGCGATTTCTTCCACATTGTGGGCCTCATCAAACACCGCTACCTGAAAGCGGGGAATCACTTCGCCAAAACCGGTTCTCTTTATCTTCAAATCTGCAAAAAAGAGGTGATGATTGACAATGATGATTTTTGCCCTGGCTGCTTCACGGCGGAGCTTGTTATGAAAACAGTCCTCAAAATAGAGGCAGGTGGTCCCAAGGCACTGGTCGGACGAACAGGAAAGGTCGTCCCAGAGCGAGGTATCATCCGCCAGCCAGGGAAGCTCGGCACGATCCCCGAACCTGGTTTCATTGATCCAGGCCTGTAAACGCTTTTTCAGGAGCTTTCCGCGGTTTTCCAGGAGGGAGTCCTGGGCAAAAAACTGATGATACCGGTGAAGGCAGAGGTAATTTTTCCTGCCCTTCATCATCATGGCACTTGTTTTCAGACCGGTGGCGGTTTCCAGCAATGGTATATCCTTGAAATAGACCTGCTCCTGGAGGTTCTTTGTTCCTGTTGAAATGACCGCCTTTTTCCCGCACAGGATCAGGGGAACAAGATAACCGAAGGTTTTACCGGTCCCTGTGCCTGCTTCCACGAGCGCAGGTGTTTTGGTGAGAAGCGCCTGTTCGATCTGCTGTGCCATTTCCAACTGGGAAGGGCGAAACTCGAATCCTTTGAGGGATCGGGCAAGGAGTCCGTCTGGCCCAAGGATGTCCTGGGTGGTGAGAAAGGTTTTCGTCATGCCCAGAATATAGTTTTCAGAATGGATTTCGTCAACGTGGAAAAAACCGTTGATCCCGGCACGGCAATTATTCATAATAACTATCTGATGAACACGTTTGTCTTCAGGAGGGGCACAAAAGTCCTTTTGGGATCACAGGTCATGTCAAATTCCAAAATCCCAATGTCAAATCAATGCCAAATATCAAAGGACCAAATGAAAGCGAGTTTCGTATTGCCGGGCGTTGCCCTTTTGCCCATTGCAGGAGTAGAGAGGTGAAGGAAATATTTTTTTATCATTGAGGCATTGGGATTTCATTTGTCATTTGAGCTTTGACATTTGTCATTACTGGTTTATCCCATGTAGGAATGGGTGTAGTAACTTTGTAAATCACTAAGAGAAAGAACGAGGACACAGCCATGCAGGTCCAGAACTGGATGAGCAAAGACGTGGTGACAGTGGAAGAACAAACGCCCATCATCGACGTGATGCATCTCCTGGAAGAGCATGATATACGGCATATTCCCGTGACCAGGGAGGGCAAATTGGTAGGCATGATTACGGACAGGGATGTAAAGGAGGCCTCGCCTTCCAAGACGACCAGCCTGAAGGCACAGGAGCTGTACTATCTGTTGGCGGAAATGAAGGCAAAAGATGCCATGAAGGCCGATCCCATCACCATATCACCTGATGAGACCATGGAAGTGGCTGCTGTCAAAATGCTGGAGTACAAGGTGACCGGGATACCGGTTGTTACGCAGACCGGCGACCTGATCGGCATCATTTCCCAGGGAGATGTGTTCAGGGTTCTTATTTCCATAACCGGGATTTACCAGGGAGGCGTCCAGTTTGCCTTTAACCTGGAGGACCGGAGCGGGACCATTAAGCAAGTGGCCAATGTCCTGAGAGAAGAAGACGCCCAGATCGTGAGCATCCTCAGCTGCATCGATACGGCGGATGAGGGATACCGTCACGTATTTTTCAGGATAAAGAAGATCCCGGAGGAAAAGCTGAAGCGCATGATCGCGCGCCTGGACCGGGACTTCATGCTGCTTTACGTGATTAAAGACCCCCTCCAGGAAATTTAGGGGAGGTCTTTATCACGATTGGGAAGAGCGCACCATTTTCCTCCAACTTGCGCTTAGGGAAGGTTGAAGGACCACCCCAGTGCAAAGGATGGGTCCCCGATAAATCCGCTGATGTTAAATTGAGGTTCCGGTGCCCAATATCTCACCGCCACGGGCCTTGAATGCGGCAACGGAGCCACAAGACATGCCGGCCTTCGCCGAGGAGCAACCCACCTGTTATGTCTTGCCCAGTAGGCATGACGGTTATATCGCCGATACATTCGGACCAATGTTTCCCTTTCCCGCCAGGTCACATACCCGTCCGACCATGCCCTTCTTGTTGCATGCCTCATGTGGTTTTGCTCTCGCTGGAGGTGTCTGTATTCGCCTCGGGTGATTGTGCCGTTCCTGAACCCGCGATCAATACGCCTCTCGTGATTTCCGTAATATCTTCCAGGGCCTCCAAAGGCAAAACCGGGGAGCGCGGGAATCAGAAGTATGCCGGTCAGAAGAATTGGTAGTAGTAGATGTACCTTTTTCATCACTTTTTCCCCCTTTCTTTCTTTTTGATTATTGAGACGTTAAGGGGGCAGAAAAAGTTTACAAAAGGATAGGCGGGGAAAACAGGGAATCAGTCTTGGCTCCCTGCCTTTTGCCGGGAGCAGATGCCTCCAAGGAGCTGGCCGGCAAAAAAAGCGCCGATCAGGACCGGGAAGGTGATGAACCGCCACCCGAGTCCGGAAAAAATTCGCAAGGCAATGACCCCGGGGATAGGAGCGTGAACAGCGAGAAACCACGCGGGGGAAAATTTCCTCGTCCGCGCCCGCCAGAAGCCGAAGGGAAGATTCAAGAAAAGTACTGCGATTGCGATTATCCAGAGGTTATGCACGGCAAGCTCCCTAAAACCTGAGTGACATGCAGGTGAGGCCACCGTCCATTTTTCGGGTCTCGCTCACATCCAGTTCAATGATTTCATAGCCTGCTTCATCCAGTTTCTTCCTCGTTTTTGGGAAACCGGCAGGCATGATGATAGTCCCGTTCAAAGCCAGGGTATTCGCGGCATACTCATCGCCGTCGTCCACCATGATCTTTTCATAGCCCTCCGGGAGAGAGAGGTCTGAAAATTCCCGGGTAACGAGGATGGTATTGTTGCCGAGATAGTTGATGCTCGATTTGAGGTGCAGGCCTGCCTTCACCGGAACCGATGACCAGGTATTCCCGTATTTTTCCAGGATCCGGCCCAGTTGCTGTGCACCCTGCTTGTTTGTGCGATGTGATATGCCGATGAGAAAGTGGCCTTCCATGGCCAGGACATCTCCCCCGTCAACACTTCCCGGGGCATGAATGCGTTCAACTCTCCGGTATTGGGCGAGGACCGGCTCAATGGTCTTTTCCTCTCCTCTCCTAGACCGGGCGCCGGGCCTGGTAATGACGGCCACGTCGGGCGTCACGATGGCGGTGTCCTCAACAAAATATGCGTCCGGATATCCTGGCAGAGGCTCCAGTTCAATGACGGCAAGGCCCAAGAGTGTCAGGGTGTTCACATAGGCCGTGTGCTGTTCTATCATCAACTGGTAATCAGGTGGGCCGAGTTTTGAACTGGTGAGGCCAGAGGCAAAATCGGTCCCCGGTTTCCTTGTTATGGCATGCGTAAACATCATTCCTTTCACCAAAATCCCTGGATCCTTTTCCTCTCCAATCCGTCAATTCAAGTGATTTTTCCCCATCATGTAGTTTACCGCCTTTTCCAGGCCGTCGATTGTCAACTCGAACATGGGAAAGATTTCACGGATCATCCCGATGGTCCGGGTATAGGGCCATTCCTGTTCCATCTTCGGGTTGAGCCAGATGGCAAAGGGGAACGTGGCGGCAATGAACCTCAACCGCTCATGGCTTGGCTTGTAGGTTCGCTCTTCAATATGGATGGAACCGTCGGTTGCCATGAGCTCATAGGGAGCCATGCTGGCATCGCCCACGATAATGAACCGGGTCTCCGGGTCTAAACGCGCCAGGTCATCCACCTTGAAGGGTTTCCTGTAGCGGGCCGGATCTTCCCAGAGGTTGTCATAAATGGTATTGTGAAAGAAAAAGGTCCTGAGCTCCTTGAACTGCGCCCGGGCGTGATTGAAAAGGGTCTGCACCAATTCCACATACGGGTCCATGGACCATCCGCCGTTGTCTATGGCAAGGATCACCTTGAGCCGGTCTTTCAGGCTCCGGTCAAAGATGATCTCTATTTCCCCGGCGTTTTTCATGGTGTGATAAATGGTTTCATCGATGTTGACCTGGTCTTTCGGCCCCACGGGAATCATATTCCTGAGGCGTTTCAGGGCCTCACCGATCTGGGCCTGGGTGAGCGGCCCTTCCTGGGAATAATCCCGGTATCGCCGGTCCATGGCCACCTTCACGGCAGATTTGTTCCGGGATACTCCGCCGACCCGCATGCCCCCGGGATGGTACCCTGAATGCCCCACCGGAGATGTCCCCCCTGTGCCGATCCACTTGCTTCCGCCGTGGTGTTCACCTGTCTGTTCCTTGAGGCGGTCCAGGAAATATTGAAGCAGTTCTTCAGGGCTCAATTTGCTCAGGGATTTCTCGTCCACCCCCAGGGCTTCGGCCAACTCCTTAGGGTTTTTCAGCCATTCATCCAGCAATGCCTGGGCCACGCGGGAGAGCTCGAATTCATCGGGTTCCTCCAGTTCCGCACCTTCGAAATGGTGGGCGAAGACCTGATCATAGAGGTCGAAATACCGTTCGCTCTTGACCAGGATGGAACGGGCAGCCGTGTAAAAATCATCAATAGAGGTGATGAGGCCCAGCTGAAGGGCCTTTTGCAGCCGCAAAAAAGACGTGGGAGAAACGGGGATACCCACTTGCTTCAAGAGATAAAAAAAATTGGTGAACATACCTTTTCCCTAGATCCTCATCCTGGAGACCGTCCCGCGGGCGATGGCATAGTCCGGGCTCTTCTTGAAAAGGACGCCAAGATAGGGAATGTCTCCCTTGACAAGGTCTTTTACCTTGAAATCCGGATCAGACTCCAGTGCCCGGATCCAATTGATGAGTTCCCTGGTCGCCGGCTTTTTCTCCACTCCCCGGAACTCCCTCATGCGGTAGAAGGCCTTCACGGAATTCTCGAGCAACTCTTTGCTGATGTCCGGAAAATGGACACTGACGATCTTTCGCATCATGTCCGGTTCCGGAAAGGCGATGTGGTGGAAGTTACACCGTCCCAGAAAAGGGTCTGACAGGTCCTTCTTGGCATTGGACGTGATGATAATCACCGGCCGGTGCTTGGCACGTATGGTCTTGTCGATCTCAATAATGTCAAACTCCATCTGGTCCAGGACGTCCAGCATATCGTCCTGGAAATCCGTGTCAGCCTTGTCAATTTCATCGATCAGCAGGACCACACGCTCATCCGCAACAAATGCCTGGCCGATTTTTCCCATCTTGATGTATTCTTCTATGTTGCTCACATCCCTGCTCGAATCGCCAAACCTGCTGTCGTTGAGGCGGGTTAGCGTGTCGTACTGATAAAGCGCTTCCACCAGTTTCATGCTGGACTTGACGTTCAGGACGATGAGCCGCATGTTGAGTGCCTCGGCGATGGCGTGGGCGAGCATGGTCTTTCCGGTTCCCGGCTCACCTTTCAGGAGCAGCGGCATTTCCAGGGCCATGGAAATATTGACGATCTTTGCCAGTTCCTCGTCCAGGACGTATTTTGAGGCCCCAGTGAACATCCCATTTGTACTCTCTACCTTCATACTTTTTCTCCTTCTCAAAGACGGTATTTTTTTCTGCAATGCGGACGTTGCTCTTACGGGAAGAGGGATTTCCCGGTCGCGACCCACTGTTGATTGCATTCTTCCATCAACAAAACATTAAGCTAACCATGATTCCGGTGCAGTCAAGATAAACCATTGGCCCCGGCGTGTCAAATAGCCGGACATGGTTTGCTTGTGGTTTTCCTTGTCACCGTTCTCACCCTGTTTTATGGTACCAGAGTTGTGATGGTCGTCCAAACGGCAAAACAGGGGGAGATATTGTATGCCGCTCGCATTTAAATCCATCAACCACGGGACCGTTGCGTTCGGGTTTTTCAATATTGAATCCGACATGCTCCTGCTGGAGCACTACTTTTTCTTTGCCAGAGACTTTTGTGCGTGGATATCCGAACTGGCAGAGATACAGGATGCCTCGAAGCATGAGACACGCTGGCCTGTCTTTGATATACCCCTTCGAGAAAATATCGGGGATCTGATGGGGGCCATTCACGGGTTTCATTTCAGTGGTTTCATCGGGGAACTTTACAAAAGATATCCCTTTCCTGCAAATCAGGAGCATTTCAAACAGAACCCTGAAGGGTATAAGACCAGGCAAGCAGTAGAAACGCTCATAAAGGGTTACTCGGTCCAGAAAGATATTCCCGTGATCCTGAACGTAAAAAGGGGGGAAGCGGCCGTTGGCGAATACCGGTTTAATCGAAAGGTGTTTCAGGACCTGCTCCTCTATGTATGGCAGGGTGGTTATCCCCGCTGGAAGGGGGATATGAGGCCGGAGTACGTAAGAAAAATGAAAGAAACCCTGGAAGCAAACCCTCACGGGCTCTTTGAAGGAATCTCTTTTCCCTGAAGGCCCAGCCCGAGTTTCTCACCCCTCTTCATCGCAAGAAATCCGGGCTAAAGACCCATGAATTTGGCAGCAATGTACTTCATAATTTCGCTGGTGCCGGCAAAAATGGACAGGACCCTGGTGTCTCTCCATGCCCGCGCGATGGGATATTCCTCACAATACCCATAGCCCCCATGGAGCTGCACACATCCGTCTGCCACGCGCATGGCCATCTCACAAATCCAGTACTTCGCCATGGACACATCAACGACAATGTTTCGGCCTTCCATGTGATCCACGATAAGCCTGTCCAGAAATGCCCGGCCCAGTTTTATCTCGGTTGCCATTTCAACGATCCTGAACTGGGTGTTCTGGAACTTTGAGATGGGCCGGCCAAAGGCAGTCCTTTCTTTGCAGTAGGCAATGGTCATGTCAAGCATCCGCTCAGCGGCCACCTGCCCTATGATAGAACAGATGAGCCTCTCCTGCTGGAGCTTTTCCATGAGCATGAGAAACCCGCCGCCCTTTTGTCCCAAACGATTTGCCTTTGGCACCCGGCACTCATTGAAAAAAAGTTCTCCGGTGTCCTGCGCGTGCCAACCCACTTTTTTTATCTTTTTCCCCTTCTCGAAGCCGGGAGTGTTCGCCTCCACGAGGTACAGGTCAATGGCCTGGTAGGGATTTTCAACCGCAGGATCCTTGGTTGCCAGGACCACAAGATCGCAGTTGAGTGCGTTGCTGATAAATGTCTTCTGGCCGTTGATGACCACGTGATCACCGTCTTCAACAGCACTGGTCCTGATGGCCGCCAGATCACTCCCGGTATTGGGTTCAGTCATGGCCACGGCCGTGATAATGTCCCCGGAGACGCACCCGGGCAGGTACTTTTGTTTGAGTTCTTCAGAAGCGTAGGACGTTATGTAGGGAACTACGATATCGCTGTGGAGGGGAGATGCGAGACCGGTAAAGCCTGTCCTTCCTAATTCTTCGGTGAGGATGACGGAGTAGAGGAAATCGGCTCCCACTCCGCCGTACTCCTCGGGTACGTCCGTGCAGAGGAAGCCCTGTTCACCCATCTTTTTCCAGACGCTCCTGGGAACAATGCCGGCTTCTTCCCATTCTTCAATGTGAGGAGTGACCTCCTTTTCAAAGAATTTCCTCACGGCATCCCGGAATATGTTGTGCTCCTCGGAATATTTTATCACATCCATTTACCTTCTCCTTCCGGCTGTTCATGGGACCTATCATCCCTTCTCATTTCGGAGAGAGCAAAAAAACCTGGCAGTCTCAATTTGTTTCAAATTACCGGCCTTCACTGATCTCAGCAAGGTACCTGTCATCATAACCTGGGTGAAGCAAAGTGGAGCCGGGTTAATCTTTATATTTTCCGATGATGGCAATACTGCACACGTTCATGAACGGTACTCCCCCAAGGTTGTGGGTAAGGCCGTACCGGGGATTGGCAATCTGCCGCTCCCCGGCCCTTCCGTGCAACTGGAGGTACATCTCGTAGAGCATACGCAGGCCTGAAGCGCCGATGGGATGGCCGAAGCATTTGAGGCCCCCGTCCACCTGGCAGGGTACCCCCCCGCCGTCGCGGTCATAGAAGCCGTCCATCACATCCTTGACCGCCTGTCCCCGTTCCGAGATATGGAGATCTTCGTAGGTAACCAGTTCCGTGATGGAAAAACAGTCATGAACCTCCATCATGCTTATCTCCTCTCTCGGATTTGTTATTCCCGCCTCCTCGTACGCCCTGGTGCTGCAACGATCAGTGGACATGAAGTGATCGCCATCCCAGTTGTTGAAACCCATTTCCTCTCCGTTGCTCAGGGCAAGTTGCAAAGCCTTCACCGTGATAAAACCCTTTTTGCCCAGGGCCTTTGCCTTTTCGACCGTGGTAACGATAGCGCAGGCCGAACCGTCACTGACACCACAGCAATCAAAAAGGCCGAGGGGATGCGCAATAATGGGGGCTCCCATGACCTGTTCCTCGGTCACCTGCTTTCGCAGATGGGCCTTGGGGTTCAGTGCCCCGTTGGCATGGCTTTTCACGGATACGTGGGCGATGGCCCTTTTCAAGACGCCGTCAGGGATATTGTATTTTGCTGCATAAGCCGTGGCCAATTGCGCGAATGCACCTGGTGCTGTCACGTTCGGCCACCACAACCAGGCCAGAGATCCCCACCCAGACCCGGGATTCGGGAGACCTCCGTATCCGGTATCTTTCAGCTTTTCCACTCCCAGAGCCAGGGCCATGTCATAAGCACCTGAGGCCACGGCATAGACAGCGCCCCTGAAGGCCTCTGTCCCGCTCGCACAGTAATTTTCGGTCCTGGTTACCGGGATAAAAGGTAATCGCAACGTGGTTGACAGCGGCAGTGCACTCTTTCCCACATTGATCTCTTCTATACAGGTCCCCAGCCATGCGGCCTCGATTTCATTTTTTTCGATCCCCGCGTCCGCAATGCACTCGGTGAAGGCCTCCACCATGAGTTCTTCCGCTCCCACGTCCCACCGTTCTCCGAACCGCGTACAGCCCATGCCGATGATTGCGACTTTGTCTCTGATTCCTGTAGCCATGTTCATTCCTCCGTTAAAACTTGAACAGCTTTTCAACGAGCTGGGATTTCATGAGGTCACCTTCAACCATGAGTTTTCCTGTTGTAAAGGCCTTCATGGCATTCAGCTCTCCTTTTATCAATTTGACAAAATCAGCATCCGCCATTTTAATGGTACTGGTCGGGCTTTCATGGGTCCCTCTCGTCACGCTGCATGAACCCTCTTTCACCGTGGCATACCAGGACCCGCCGTCGGGCCCTGAAATATGGAACTGGAACACCACATCAACCCCCGCGGCCCTGTCCGCCTGAAACGCCTCGGGTAAACGATCAAAAACAGTCTTGACCGTGAGCCCATCCCCTCCGTTCCCCTTCTGGGCCTTTTCTCCCCCGGGCTCAAACGCTCCCAGCATGGGGCCGAAGGCGGCCGTGGCATTTGCGAACTCCTGTCCATCTTCCACGGAATTGATGGCTTCCCAGTTCCTGGGGATATCGTCCGGTCTGGGCACCGTGGAACCTTCTCCCACGACCGTGCCTTTTCCGGTCACAATAGCCACCCGGTTGAAATATCCCATACCTGCGTTTATGATAAGGCCCGTATCAGCACATTCCTCTGACGAGAGATAGAGCACCAGCGGGGCCACAAATTCGGGTTTGAGTTTCTCCAGGAGGTCCGGGGGAAGAATATCCTGCGTCAGCCTCGTGGCCGCAATGGGGGCCACCGTGTTAACCTTGATATTGTGCTTTTCC
>Ga0164318_10000340_pt1 | contig 34112 bp, 46 predicted proteins | sample GuaBasSedimGuay9_FD_113734 | JGI IMG/M metagenome (GOLD analysis project Ga0164318, IMG submission 113734) | Subseafloor sediment microbial communities from Guaymas Basin, Gulf of California, Mexico - Guay9, Core 4571-4, 0-3 cm | ecosystem: Environmental > Aquatic > Marine > Hydrothermal vents...
TAAATTTCCTATTTAACGTATTTGAAATTTTTACCAAGATAGCGAGCTGACGATCCAAGAATTTCTTCAATTCTCATTAGCTGGTTATACTTAGCTATTCTGTCGGTACGACTGGCAGAACCGGTTTTAATTTGTCCGGTATTTAATGCAACAGCCAAATCGGCAATAGTCGTATCTTCTGTTTCGCCGGAACGGTGACTGATAACAGTAGTATAAGAATTGTCTTTTGCCATATTAATAGCATTAATTGTCTCCGTCAAAGTACCAATCTGATTCACTTTAATCAAAATTGAGTTAGCAATATCCATAGAAATACCTTTAGCTAAACGTTCAGTATTAGTAACAAATAAATCGTCGCCTACTAACTGAATACGATCGCCCATTTTATCTGTCATCAGCTTCCAACCATTCCAATCGTCTTCGCTCATTCCATCTTCAATAGAGATAATAGGATATTTTTTAGCCCATCCGTCCCAGAAATCAACCATCTCTGCTGGTGAAAGTTTATCACCTGTTGACCATTTTAAATGGTATTTATCTTCTTCCGGAAGATAATATTCAGCGGAAGCCGGATCCAAAGCCAAATAAATATCTTCACCTGGACGATATCCTGCTTTTTCAATAGCTTGCAAAATTACTTTAATAGCTTCTTCGTTAGAAGAAAGGTTTGGAGCAAATCCACCCTCGTCACCAACATTTGTTGAATGACCCATTTTTTTAAGAACAGACTTTAGGTTATGAAAAACTTCGGATCCCATTCTAAGTGCTTGTGAGAAGCTTTCTGCTCCAACAGGCATAATCATAAATTCTTGAAAATCGATACTATTATCGGCATGAGAGCCACCATTGATGATATTCATCATTGGAATAGGCAAAGTGTTAGCATTAACACCACCAATATAGCGATAAAGATATTGTCCGGTTTCTTGAGCAGCAGCATTAGCAACAGCAAGAGAAACGCCTAAAATAGCATTTGCACCAAGTTTTCCCTTATTTGGAGTACCATCAAGTTCAATCATAGCAGTATCAATATCTACTTGATCGGAAACATAATAACCTTGTAGCTCTTCGTTTAAAATTTTGTTTACATTTTGGACGGCTTGCAAAACACCTTTTCCCATAAAACGTGATTTATCTCCATCGCGTAATTCAACAGCTTCATGAACACCTGTTGATGCTCCAGAAGGAACCGCAGCTCTACCTACAACACCATTACTTGTAAACACCTCAACCTCAACGGTTGGATTACCTCTTGAATCGAGAATTTCTCGTGCATGAATATTTGTTATTGCACTCATAATATTAATTTTTTATGTTATTAAAATATAGTTTCATCTCTAAAGATACAAAAAAAATACATAAAAAAAGGGATGCACAAATAGCCCATCCCTTAATTTTTTGAATTGAAGAATGTTATTCTTTTTCTTCAGTCTTTTCATCAGAAGATTTCTCTTCTTTAACATCTTCAACTTTTGTTTCTTCAACAGCTTTAGCTGTTTCTTCCACTTCAGCAGATGCTTCTTCAGCAACGGCAGTTTCAGCAGTAACGTCAGCAACAGGAGCAGCAGTTGATTTTTTCTTACCGCCACGACGACTACGACGTGTTGTTTTTTCAGCTTTTTTACTTTCAGTTTTTTGGCTTAACATATGCTCGTTAAAATCAACAAACTCAATCATACACATTTCAGCATTATCACCTAAACGAGTACCAAGCTTAATAATACGAGTATATCCGCCCGGGCGGTCAGCAACTTTTTCAGAAATTACACCAAACAATTCGCCAATAGCTTCTTTGCTTTGTAAATAACTAAAAACCATACGACGATCGTGAGTAGTATCTGATTTTGCCCTAGTTACCAAAGGCTCTACGTACATACGTAGTGCTTTTGCTTTAGCCAAGGTTGTTTTAATTCTTTTATGTAGAATCAAGGAAGTTGCCATATTTGAAAGCATAGCCTTTCTGTGAGCTGTATTTCTTCCTAAATGATTAAAATTCTTACGGTGTCTCATTTTATTAGTCCTTATCTAATTTATATTTAGAGATATTCATTCCGAATTCCAGATTTTTAGTTTTCACTAAATCTTCTAATTCAGTTAACGATTTACGACCAAAGTTTCTGAACTTCAACAAATCGTTTTTATTAAAGGCTACAAGTTCTCCAAGCGTATCAACATCTGCTGCTTTTAAACAATTCAATGCACGAACGGATAAATCCATATCAATTAATTTTGTTTTCAGTAATTGACGAACATGCAAAGTGTTCTCATCAAACTCTTCTGAAACTGATTTTTCTTCAGTTTCTAATGTTATTTTCTCATCGGAGAATAACATGAAGTGATGAATAAGAATTTTGGCAGCTTCTTGCAAAGCATCTTTCGGAGAAATAGAACCGTCACTTTCTAATTCGATAACCAATTTTTCATAATCGGTTTTTTGTTCAACACGATAATTTTCCATGTGATAATTCACATTTTTAATTGGTGTGTGAATAGAATCGATAGCAATAGTTCCAACAGGGTTGTTAATGTTTTTATTTTCTTCAGCAGGAACATATCCCCTACCTTTATCGATAGTAAGTTCAATATTTAATTTTACTGAAGTTTCCATATTACAAATAACCTCTTCTGGGTTTAATACTTGAAAAATGGATAAATATTTATTGATATCTCCTGCTTTGAATTGCTCTTGACCACCGATAACGACATTTACTTTTTCAGTTGTTTCAGTTTCGATTTGTTGTTTAAATCTAACTTTTTTCAATGCTAAAATAATATCGGTTACATCTTCTACCACACCTTCGATAGAAGAAAACTCATGATCAACACCTTCAATACGGATGTTGGTAACTGCAAAGCCTTCGAGAGATGATAATAAAATCCGCCTCAATGCATTACCTATGGTAATTCCAAATCCAGGCTCTAAAGGACGAAATTCAAATTTACCTTTGAATTCATCAGCTTGAATCATTATTACTTTATCGGGTTTTTGGAATGCTAAAATAGCCATATAAATTCCTCTCTTCTTCGTTAAAAAAATTTATTATTTATTATTTCGAATAAAGTTCAACGATAAGTTGTTCGTTGATCTTTTCTGGTATATCAGCACGTTCAGGGTAACTGATAAATTTTCCTGTTAAAGTATCAGCATCCCATTCTAGCCAAGAAAAGTTCATTCGCGAAGCGAGTGAATCGGCAACTACCTCTAAAGATTTTGATCTCTCTCTAATGCCAACAACATCTCCTGGGCGTAAGCTGTAGGAAGGAATATTAACTATATCACCATTTACTGTGATATGACGATGAGAAACCAATTGACGAGCACCGGCACGTGTAGGAGCATATCCTAAACGATAAACGGTATTATCTAAACGAGCTTCGATAAGTTGTAATAGTATTTCACCTGTAATACCTTTTTTACCTACGGCTCTTTTGAATAGATTTCTAAATTGTTTCTCTAAAATGCCATAAGTGAATTTGGCTTTTTGTTTTTCTTTTAATTGGATTCCGTACTCTGAGACTTTTCCTCTTCGACGGCTGTTTCCATGTTGTCCAGGAGGATAATTTTTCTTCTCATAGGACTTGTCAGGCCCAAAAATCGGGTCGTTGAACCTGCGTGCAATTTTGGTCTTTGGACCAATGTATCTTGCCATATTAATTACTTTTTAAGTACAGCTAAAAAATTATCAGTAAAGCTGTACAAATTTAACAATTTGTTTTTAAACAAAATTTATACTCTTCTTCTTTTAGGAGGTCTACAACCATTGTGTGGCAATGGTGTAACATCCTTGATTTCGGTTACTTCGATACCTGCGGTATGAATGGTACGGATTGCGCTATCGCGACCTGCACCTGGACCTTTAACATATACTTTTACCTTTCTTAAACCAAGGTCGTAAGCTACTTTTGAACAATCTGTAGCAGCAAGCTGAGCAGCGTAAGGAGTATTTTTCTTACTTCCTCTAAAACCCATCTTACCTGCAGAAGACCAAGAGATAACCTGACCATTATTATTGGTTAAAGAAATAATAATGTTGTTGAAAGAGGCATTAATAAATGCTTTTCCAATAGGCTCAATTTTAACTACACGTTTCTTAGTGCTTTTTTTTGTATTCTTTGCCATAATTTAAACTATTACTAATCTTAAAAGATTTTGCTAACGCTAACCGTTATTTAACAACTTTTTTCTTACCAGCAACTGTCTTCTTCCGACCTTTACGTGTTCTTGCGTTATTTTTGGTTTTTTGACCTCTAAGAGGTAAACCAAGACGATGACGTATTCCACGATAACAACCAATGTCCATCAAACGCTTGATATTCATTTGAGTTTCCGAACGAAGTTCACCTTCAACACGGTAATTAGAACCAATAATTGAACGAATGTTTTGTTGCTCTTCATCACTCCAGTCTTCAACTTTTTTAGACCAATCAACATTGGCTTCTGTTAGAATTTGTTGCGCTCTACTTCTACCAATACCATAGATATAGGTTAGCCCAATCTCTCCTCTTTTTTGTTTTGGTAAATCAATACCTGCAATCCTAGCCATATAATCTTATATTATAAATTAACTATCCTTGACGTTGTTTAAACTTAGGATTTTTTTTATTTATTACGAATAATACACCTTTTCTGCGAACGATTTTGCAGTCAGCGCTTCTCTTTTTAATTGATGCTCTTGTTTTCATCGTTTCTTATTTATATCTAAATGTTATTCTTCCTTTTGATAAATCGTAGGGCGACATTTCAACTTTTACACGATCACCGGGTAATATTTTAATATAATGCATTCGCATTTTACCGGAAATATGAGCTGTAATCTGATGTCCATTTGCAAATTCGACACGAAACATAGCGTTTCCTAAACTCTCTATTACCGTACCATCTTGTTCTATTGACATTTGTTTTGCCATACGTCTTCTTTTATTGTTGTTTGTTTAATACTTCTTCAATATATTTGAATGTAGATAAAACATCTGCTTTGCCTTTTCTAATAGCTAAATCGTGTTCATAATGTGCTGCCGGCAAACCATCTATTGTACGAATTGTCCAACCGTCAGCATCTTGCTTAATATCATAACTTCCAAGAGTTATCATAGGTTCAATAGCTATACACATTCCCTCTTTTAATTTAGGTCCTGTACCTCGGCGTCCAAAATTAGGAACTTCTGGTTTTTCGTGCAAATTTCTTCCCACTCCATGACCAACTAAATCGCGAACAACACCATAACCAAAACTTTCGCAATAATTCTGAACGGCATAACCAATATCGCCAACACGTTTACCAACAACGGCTTGTTCAATTGCTAAATAAAGAGATTCTTTAGTGCGTTGCAACAATAATTTCACTTCTTCATTAACATTACCAACGGCAAAGGTATAAGCAGAATCGCCATAAAAACCATGCTTAATTGTTCCACAATCAATAGAAACCACATCGCCATCTTCAACTACTCTATCACCAGGAATACCATGAACGACTTCATCATTAATAGAAATGCATAAAGTAGCAGGAAATCCACCGTAACCTTTAAATCCAGGAAGTGCAGCATTATCGCGAATATAAGTTTCAGCTAATTCGTCTAATGCTTTAGTGCTAACACCCGGTTTTAAAATCTTGGCAACTTCAGCCAATGTTTTACCAACAAGTAAAGAACTTTCTCTTTGCAGCTCTATCTCTGCATCGGTTTTATATTGTATAGAATCTCTTGACATAATTTACATTCCTGATGCTCCACCAGTACGTCCTTTAATCCTACCTGATTTTGTTAATCCATCATAATGACGCATCAACAAATGACTTTCAACTTGCTGAAGTGTATCCAATACAACTCCAACTAAAATCAAAAGTGATGTTCCGCCAAAGAAATTAGCAAAAGTTTGATTTACTCCTATCAGTCTAACAAATGCAGGCATAATAGCTACTAAAGCTAAAAATATAGACCCTGGTAAAGTAATTTTCGACATTACACCATCTAAAAATTGAGCTGTTTTCTTTCCTGGTTTAACACCGGGAATAAAACCACCATTCTTTTTCATATCATCAGCCATTTGATTAGGATTAATCGTAACAGCAGTATAGAAATAAGTAAAGATGATTATCATTAAAGCAAAAACGAAATTATACCAAAAACCATTTATATTAGAAAATGTAGCGGCAAATCCAGACATCATTTCAGACTCCGCAAATCCTGCCAATGTAATTGGAAGGAACATAATTGCTTGAGCAAAGATGATAGGCATAACACCAGCAGCATTCACCTTTAAAGGAATATACTGACGAACACCTCCGTATTGTTTATTACCAACTATTCGTTTAGCATATTGAACAGGAATTCTTCGAGTTCCTTGAACCAAAAGAATGGTGACAAGAATGACTAATACTAAAAAAGCAATTTCTAAAATAAATACAACTAAACCACCACCCTGTTCTTCCATGCGAGAAATAAACTCACCAAATAAGGCAAAAGGCAGGCGTGCAATAATACCTATCATAATAATAAGTGAAATACCGTTTCCTATCCCTTTATCCGTAATTTTCTCACCTAACCACATTACAAACATAGTTCCTGCTACTAAAATTATAACAGAAGAAACCCAGAAAAATGTAGATGGAGACGTAACACTCGGGTCAAATGGGCTAATTGCTTGTGGGGGAAGCTGATTAACAAGATTAGCAATATAACTAGGAGCCTGCAAACCTGTAATGGCAACAGTCAAATAGCGAGTAATCTGATTAATTTTATTCCTTCCACTCTCTCCCTCTTTCTGCAGCTTCTGAAAATAAGGAATTGCCATTCCAAGCAACTGAATAACAATAGAAGCTGAAATATAGGGCATAATTCCCAATGCAAAAATAGACGCTCTAGAAAAAGATCCTCCCGAAAACATATTCAATAAACCTAACAAACCACCACTTGTTTGGTTTTTAAGGTTTTCCAACTCACTAGGATCTACTCCCGGAAGAACAACATAGGAACCTAAACGATAAATAAGAATAATACCAATAGTATAAAGTATCCTCTTACGGAGTTCTTCTATTTTAGCAATATTCCTAATAGTCTCGATTAATTTTTTCATGAATCTTAGTTTTAGATAGTGTTGGCTGTACCGCCTTGTTCTTCTATAGCTTTCTGAGCTGTTTTTGTATAAGCATGGGCTGTAACTTCAATTTTTGAAGTTAATTCGCCTCTACCTAAGATTTTAACCTTATTACCATTTTTATTCACTAATCCGTTTTCAATAAGCACGTCTTGGGTAAAAGTAGTAATACCCTTTTCAGTTGCTAATCTTTGTAAACTATCAATATTTACTGCTTGATATTCTACACGATTAATATTTTTGAAACCGAATTTAGGGACACGACGGAATAAAGGCATTTGACCACCTTCAAAACCAGCTTTACGTTTATATCCTGAACGTGATTTGGCTCCCTTATGACCTCTTGTAGAAGTGCCTCCTCGGGTTGATCCTTGACCACGACCAATTCTTTTTCTTTCTTTTATTGAACCTTCTGCAGGTTGTAAATTACTTAAATCCATTATATAATGATTTTAAATTTCTTCAACTAAAAGCAAATGCTTTATTTTATTTATCATTCCCTCTACTTGAGGTGTAAGGACAACTTCTCTAACCTGATTCATTTTAGTTAAACCAAGCGCATCCAATGTTCTTTTCTGACGCTCAGGACGACCAATGCGGCTACGTACCTGAGTTATTTTAGCTTTCTTGTATTCCATAGCAATGCGATATTATCCGTTAAATACTGTATTTAAATCAACACCTCTTAATTGAGCAATTGTTTTAGCATCGCGCAATAATTTTAAAGCTTCTATTGTAGCTTTAACAACTGAATGTGGATTAGAAGAACCTTTAGACTTAGCTAAAACGTCTCTAACTCCAACACTTTCAAGTACTGCACGCATAGCACCACCTGCAATAACTCCTGTACCTGGAGAAGCAGGTTTAATAAATACACGAGCTCCGCTATATTTTGCAGATTGCTCATGAGGTAGTGTACCATTTAATATTGGTACTTTAATTAAATTTTTCTTAGCATCGTCAATACCTTTAGCAATAGCAGAAGTAACTTCATTTGCTTTACCTAAACCGTGACCAACAACTCCATTTTCATTCCCAACAACAACTACAGCAGAAAAACTAAAATTTCTACCACCTTTAGTAACCTTAGTTACACGTTGAATACTCACAACTTTATCTTTAAACTCGATATCGCTGGACTTAACTCTTTTTACATTTGCGTTCGCCATAATTTATTATAGTTTAAGGCCGCCTTCTCTAGCAGCATCAGCCAATGATTTAACTCTACCATGGTATAAGTAGCCGTTTCTATCAAAAACAACTTCTTCTATACCTGCTTCTTTTGCTTTAGTGGCAATTAATTTACCAACAAGAGCAGCTTGTTCAATTTTATTTACTTTCTGAGTTGCAATTTCTTCCTCACGAGAAGAAGCTGAAACAAGAGTGCTTCCACTTAAATCGTCAATTAATTGAACATAAATTTGCTTGTTACTTCTGAACACAGACATTCTTGGACGTGCAGCATTACCGCTAATCTTTTTACGGACTCGTCTCTTAATTTTAAGTCTGCGATACTCTTTTCTGTTCTTTACTTTCATTTTTAAAGACATTCATAAACCTGGCTAAACACCAGGCAAGATTAATACTTATTTTGCAGCTGTTTTACCAGCTTTCTTTCTTAGAACTTCGCCTTCGAATTTAATTCCTTTTCCTTTGTATGGTTCTGGTTTGCGTAAGCTTCTGATTTTTGCAGCAACCTGACCTAAAAGTTGTTTATCATGACTAGTCATAACAAGCTTTGGATTTTTACCTCTTTCGGTAACTGCTTCAGCTTTAACTTCCGGAGGGATACTAAACAAAATATAATGAGAATATCCTAAAGCCATGTCTAATACTTGACCTTTTACTTCCACTTTATAACCAACACCAACAAATTCTTGTACGGTTTTAAAACCTACCGAAACACCTTCTACCATATTGGCAATAAGTGAACGATAAAGACCGTGCTTAGAACGTGTATCTTTACTTTCGTTAGTACGACCAACATGTATTTCTGTTCCTTCAACTGTAACTGAAATATTTGGATCTACTTGTTGCTGCAATTCGCCTAATTTCCCTTTAACGGTAACCTTATTGGTCTTATCAACCTGAACGGTAACTCCTGCAGGAATTGTAATCGCTAATTTTCCGATTCTTGACATATCGTTTTCTCCTAAATTAACTTACGTAACACAATACTTCTCCACCGATGTTCAACTTACGAGCTTCTTTATCAGTCATAACTCCTTGCGAAGTAGAAATGATAGCAACTCCAAGACCGTTCAAAACGCGAGGTAATTCTCTGCTATTAACATACTTTCTTAAACCGGGAGTACTAATTCTTTGAATCTTATTGATTGCATTGACTTTAGTTACCGGATGATATTTAAGTGCAATTTTAATGCGACTGTTAATAGTACCTTCGTCTTCCATCTTGTACTGAAGGATGTATCCTTTTTCAAACAAAATTTTAGTTATTGCCTTTTTTAGGTTAGAGCTTGGAATTTCAACAATTCTATGCTCGGCACTAACGGCATTTCTAATTCTTGTTAAATAATCTGCAATTGGATCTGTATTCATTTTATCCTCTTTCTAAATTTCTTAATATTTATCGACTACCAACTAGCCTTTTTAATACCTGGTATTAAGCCATTACTGGCCATTTCGCGGAAATTGATACGAGATACTCCAAATTGACGCATATAGCCTTTTGGACGACCAGATAATTTACAACGGTTGTGCAAACGAACGGGAGTAGAGTTTTTTGGTAGTTTCTGTAAACCTACATAATCACCAGCAGCTTTTAGTTCCGCTCTTTTGGCAGCATATTTATCAACGAGTTTTTGTCTTTTAACTTCTCTCGCTTTCATTGATTCTTTAGCCATATCCTATTTATTTTTAAAATTTTTAAATGGAAAACCAAATTCTTTAAGTAACGCATAGCATTCCTTATCGGTTTTAGCTGTAGTTACAATAGTAATATTCATACCATTGATTTTAGCAACTTTATCAATATCAATTTCAGGAAAGATAATTTGTTCTGTAACTCCAAATGTGAAGTTTCCACGACCATCAAATCCTTTTTCGTTAATACCACGGAAGTCACGTATACGAGGAATTGAAACCGAAATTAAACGATCCAAAAACTCAAACATATTGTTTCTTCTTAAAGTTACTCTAACACCAACAGGAACACCTTTTCTTAACTTAAAGTTAGAAATATCGCGTTTGGAACGAGTGATAACTGCTTTTTGACCGGAAATTGAAGTCATTTCTTCCGCACCTAAATCAACACGTTTTTTATCTGTTACGCCATCGCTTAAGCCTTGATTTAGTGAAATCTTCACTATCTTAGGCACTTGCATACTACTTTTGTAGTTAAATTGCTTTTGTAAAGCTGGCACTACTTCCTTGAAGTATTTATCTTTTAATCTTGGTGAATAATCCATTACTTAATTACCTCCCCTGATTTTTTAGAAACTCTTATCGACTTTCCTGTTTTTTCATCTTTTTTAATCACAATCTTACTAGCTACTCCTTTTGCATCAACGAGCATTAAGTTAGATAAATGAATAGGAGCTTCTTGTTTGATGATACCTCCTTGTGGGTGAGTGGCATTTGGCTTAGTGTGTTTAGAAACCATATTAGTTCCTTCTACAATGGCACGACCTTTGGCGGCATCAACAATTAAAACTCTACCGGATTTTCCTTTATCTTCTCCGCTAAGAACTTTAACTGTATCTCCTTTTTTAATACGTATTTTCGCCTTCATAAACTTAATAATTAGGTTCTTACAACACCTCAGGTGCTAAAGACACAATTTTCATAAAACTTTTTTCCCTTAACTCTCTGGCAACTGGACCAAAAATACGAGTACCTGACATTTCACCGGTAGGATTTAATAAAACTACTGCATTATCGTCAAAGCGAATATAAGATCCATCAGGGCGTCTTATTTCTTTTTTAGTTCTAACAACAACTGCTGTAACTACTGTACCTTTCTTAACATTTCCGGAAGGAATGGCACTTTTAACAGTAACAACAACTTTGTCGCCAACAGAGGCATAACGTCTTCCTGTTCCACCAAGAACACGAATAATTAGAACTTCTTTTGCGCCGCTATTGTCGGCTACTGCACATCTACTTTCTTGTTGTAACATGATTATTTAGCTCTTTCTAAAATTTCTACTAATCTCCAACGCTTATTCTTGCTCAAAGGGCGTGTTTCTGTAATTTTAACAGTGTCGCCAATATTACAATCGTTGTTCTCGTCGTGTGCAATGAACTTTTTAGTTCTTTTTAAGAATTTACCATAAATAGGGTGCTTCTCTTTACGTTCAATAACAACAGTAATAGACTTCTCCATTTTGTTACTCACAACAAGACCTATTCTTTCTTTTCTCAGATTTCTTTCCATCTTCTTGTATTATTTTGATTGTTCAGCAATTCCTCTGCTGGTAAGTTCTGTTAAAAGCCGAGCAACAGTAGCTCTCATTTCTTTCAAAACATTTGCATTTTCAAGTGGCGAAACAGCATGATTTAGTTTCGCTTTTGTAAGTTGAAGTCTTGCGTCTTCCAATCTTTCATGAATATCTTTTGTTGATAATTCTCTTATCTCCGAATTTTTCATAGTTTCTAATTTTAAGCTTCTACGTAATCCCGTCTAACAATAAATTTCGTGGTGATTGGAAGCTTTTGCGAACCTAAACGCATTGCTTCTTTAGCCGTTTCTAAATTCACGCCCTCGGATTCAAATATGATTCGTCCAGGAGTAATACGTGCTACGAATAATTCCGGAGCACCTTTTCCTTTACCCATACGTACTTCTGCAGGTTTTTTAGTAAGAGGTTTATCGGGGAAAACGCGAATCCACAACTGACCTTCACGCTTCATTTTACGTGTAATAGCCTGACGAGCAGCTTCAATTTGTCTCCCTGTTAACCAAGTTTCTTCTAATGCTTTTATACCAAAAGATCCAAATGCAAGTTGATTTCCTCTTTCGGAATTCCCCTTCATTTTTCCTTTTTGCTGCTTTCTAAACTTTGTTTTCTTGGGTTGTAACATTTTTATAAATCTTAAATGTTAATATTATTTTCTTCTTCTATGTTGAGGGTGTTTTCCACCTTTACTATCGCTCTTTACTGTAGTAGGTACTAATTCTGGTTTGCCATAGATTTCTCCTTTACAAATCCAAACTTTAATACCTATTCTACCATAAGTGGTATGTGCTTCAGCCAATGAATAATCAATGTCGGCACGTAGTGTATGCAAAGGGATTCTTCCTTCCTTATACATTTCAGAACGAGCCATTTCAGCACCACCAACGCGACCGGAAATCAGAATTTTAATTCCTTCTGCTCCAACACGCATAGTGGAAGCGATAGATGTTTTAATAGCTCTACGGAATGAAATACGTCCTTCAATTTGGTTGGCAACATTACGTGCAACCAAAGTAGCATCAAGTTCCGGACGTCTAATTTCAGAGATATTTATTTGTACTTCCTTATTAGTAAGTTTCTTTAACTCTTCTTTTAACTTATCTACTTCTTGTCCGCCTTTACCAATAATAATACCCGGACGAGCAGTATGAATATTTACAGTAACTAATTTAAGAGTACGTTCAATAGCAATTTTCGATACACTTGCTTTAGATAAACGTACAGATAAATATTTTCTGATTTTGTTATCTTCAACAAGTTTGGCTTCGAAACTTTTTCCACCATACCAATTAGATTCCCATCCTTTGATGATTCCTAATCTTAATCCGATAGGATTTGTTTTTTGTCCCATTTATATAGCTTTATTTACTTAAATTAGTATCTTCAACAATTACTCGGCTATCTACCGTAAGTGTAACATGGTTAGAACGCTTACGAATTCGGTGAGCACGACCTTGTGGTGCCGGTTGAATTCTTTTTAACATTCTTCCGCTATCAACAAAAACTTCCTTAATGTAAAGATTTGCATCTTCCATACGTTTGCCTTCGTTTTTAGCTTGCCAGTTAGCTATAGCTGATAAAAGAAGTTTGTATAGTCTGTTTGAAGCCTCTTTTGGTGAGTGCTTTAAGATATACAGTGCTTTTTCAACGCCTTCGCCTCTTACTAAATCTGCTACTAATCTCATTTTTCGGGGAGATGTAGGGCAGTTATTTAATTTCGCATAAGCAAGAGTCTTTTTAGCCTCTTTTGCCTTTTGTGCGGTATTATGTTTTCTAGCTCCCATAGCTTAAATATTCTTTATTTTTTACCTTTATTTCTACTACCCGCATGTCCTCTAAAGATACGTGTTGGTGCAAATTCGCCTAATTTGTGACCTACCATATTTTCTGTAATATAAACAGGAATAAACTTGTTCCCATTATGGACAGCTATGGTTTGACCAACAAAATCCGGAGAAATCATTGAAGCTCTAGACCAAGTTTTAAGAACAGTCTTTTTAGTTGCTTCTGCGTTTGCTAACACTCTTTTCTCAAGCTTGTAATGTATAAAAGGTCCTTTTTTTAATGAACGACTCATAGTTCTAAAGTTTTATACTTATTTCTTTCTTCTTTCGATAACATATCTGTTGCTGTCTTTTTTCTTATCGCGAGTTCTAAACCCTTTAGCAGGAAGCCCCTTACGTGATCTTGGATGACCACCGGTTGCTCTACCTTCACCACCACCCATTGGATGATCGACAGGGTTCATTACTACAGGACGTACCCGTGGGCGACGACCTAACCAACGACTTCTACCAGCTTTACCAGAACGTTCTAAGTTATGCTCGGTATTAGACACCATTCCTATAGTAGCTTTACACGTTTGAAGAATCATACGTGTTTCGCCGGAAGGCAACTTAATGATAGCAAATTTACCATCACGAGTCATTAATTGTGCATAAGATCCAGCACTACGAGCCATTTTAGCTCCTTGTCCCGGACGCAACTCAATATTATGAATGATCGTACCAAATGGAATTTCACTTAGATAAAGCGCATTTCCTACATCAGGACTAATACCTTTACCAGACATGATTTTGGTACCTACTTCTAAACCATGTGGAGCAACAATATATCGTTTTTCACCATCAGCATAAGCAACAAGTGCTATACGAGCTGAACGATTTGGATCGTACTCTATAGTTTTAACCGTAGCAGGAACACCATCTTTATCCCTTTTAAAGTCGATTATTCTATATTTTTGCTTATGACCACCGCCTAAATAGCGCATAGTCATCTTCCCCTCACTATTTCTACCACCTGATTTCTTTTTAGGCGCTAATAAGCTCTTTTCGGGTTTAGAGGTAGTAATTGTGTCAAAAGCGCTAATTACTTTAAAGCGCTGACTGGGGGTCGTTGGTTTGAATTTTTTTAAAGCCATCTATCTAAATATTGCTATAAAAATCAATTGTTTCACCTTCGGCTAATGTTACAATAGCCTTTTTAACTGCCTTTGTTTTTCCAGAGATAACTCCACCTTTGGTATTACGTGATTTTGTTTTACCATTATAATTCATAGTGTTAACATCAATCACTTCTTTACCATAGATCTCTTTAACAGCATTTTTAATCTGAATTTTATTGGCAAATTTCTCTACCAAAAAACCATAACGATTAGGCATCTTTTCAGATACCGCTGTCATTTTCTCTGTAATTATCGGCTTAATAATAATACCCATATTTGTAAGCTTTTCTATTTGCTTCTCGTATTAAGCTAATTTATCAAAAGTAGCTAAGCCACTTTCTACAATCAACATTTTTTTAGCGTCTAAAATATCGTAAGTATTTAAATCTAAAACACTTATAACTTTAATGCCAGCTAAATTTCGAGTCGACAAATGTACGTTTTTATTTATATCATTCAACACTAAAAGTGTCTTATCATTATCTAATTTCAAATTACTCAGCAACTCAACCATATTTTTGGTTTTAGCTGATTCAAAACTGAAGTCTTCTACAACATAAATAGCATCTTCTTTAGCTTTATACGATAAAGCTGATAGACGAGCTATTTTTTTCAATTTTTTATTTAATTTAAAATGATAATCTCTAGGGTGAGGTCCAAAAGCACGTGCACCGCCTCTAAAAATAGGAGACTTGATATCACCCGCACGGGCAGTACCAGTTCCTTTTTGACGTTTAATCTTGCGAGTACTTCCTGAAAGATCACTACGTTCTTTTGAACTGTGTGTTCCTTGTCTATGGTTAGCCATAAACTGTTTCACAGCTAAATAGATAGCATGATCATTAGGCTCAACACCAAATACAGAGTCGTTTAAAACAACTTTCTTTCCTGTATCTTTACCGCTTATATTTAAAACTGCTATTTCCATCTCTCAATAATTACATATGAACCTTTGGCACCGGGCACAGATCCTTTAACAACTAATAAATTTTTCTCGGCATCTATTTTCAATACCTGAAGGTTAATCATTTTTGTTCTTTCGCCTCCCATTCTACCTGCCATACGCATACCTTTAAATACACGCGATGGATAAGAAGAAGCACCTAAAGAACCTGGAGCTCTTAAACGATTATGCTGTCCGTGTGTTGCATCATTAACACCACGGAAATTATAACGTTTTACAACACCCTGAAAACCTTTACCTTTAGAGGTTCCTACTACATCTACGTATTCGCCCTCTTTAAATACATCAACAGTTACTATATCGCCGAATTTCTTACGCTCTTCAAAACGAGTAAATTCTACTAACACTCTTTGAGGATTAATCTTGGCTTTTTCGAAATGACCACGCAACGCTTTTGTTGTATGCTTTAAATTCTTTTCGTCATAGCCAAGTTGAATAGCCTCATAACCATCTACGGCGAGGGTTCTAACTTGGGTAACCACACAGGGGCCAGCTTCAATAACAGTACAAGGAATATTTTTCCCGTCTTCTGTAAATATGCTGGTCATCCCAACTTTTTTTCCTATAATTCCTGACATTTCTTAAAAAGTCTTTTAAAAATTAAACTTTAATCTCGACTTCAACTCCACTTGGCAACTCCAACTTCATTAAAGAATCTATAGTTTTTGAATTTGAACTATAAATATCTAATAGTCTTTTGTAGGAGTTCAACTGAAATTGCTCTCTTGCTTTTTTGTTCACAAATGTTGATTTGTTAACTGTATAAATTCTGGTATGTGTTGGTAATGGAATTGGTCCATTAACAATTGCACCTGTAGCTTTTACAGTCTTAACGATTTTCTCTGCAGAGTTATCAACAAGATTGTGATCGTACGATTTCAATTTGATTCTAATCCTTTGACTCACGTTTTTAAATTTTATTATTTATACTCTATCGTTGATTCTATTATTTTCCTTCTATTACTTCTTCGCAAACCGACTGTGGGGCTTCACTAAAATGAGAAAACTCCATAGAGGAGGATGCTCTACCTGAAGATAATGTACGTAGCACTGTAACGTATCCAAACATTTCGCGCAACGGTACTATTGCTTTTATAATTTGCGCTCCAGCTTTAGCTTCCATACCTTCAACCATACCTCTACGACGGTTCAAGTCTCCGGTAATATCACCCATATAATCATCGGGAGTAGTAACTTCAACTTTCATAATTGGTTCAAGAAGTACTGGTTTACATTTTGCAGCGGTAGCTTTAAAACCAAGTTTAGCAGCTAATTCAAAAGAAAGTTGATCGGAATCAACTCCGTGAAAAGATCCATCCAACAATGTAATTTTCATACTATCTATAGAATAGCCTGCCAATACACCATTTGTCATTGCTCCTTCAAATCCTTTTTGAACTGCTGGAATAAACTCTTTTGGAATATTTCCACCTTTAACTTTATCTATAAATTGTAATCCATCAACACCCTTGTCAGCAGGACCGATTTCAAAAATAATATCAGCAAATTTACCACGTCCACCGGATTGTTTTTTATAAACTTCGCGGTGTTTAACGGTAGCAGTAAGTGCTTCTTTATAAGAAACCATTGGGCGACCTTGGTTACACTCAACTTTAAATTCGCGTTTTAGTCTATCAACTAAAATATCCAAATGAAGTTCACCCATACCACTAATAATGGTTTGACCTGTATTTTCATCTGTACGAACTTTAAATGTAGGATCTTCTTCAGCTAATTTTTGTAATCCAACACCCAACTTATCCATATCTTTTTGAGTTTTAGGCTCAATAGATACATTAATAACTGGATCAGGGAAAGTCATTTGCTCTAAAATAATTGGAGCATCTAAGTCTGTAAGAGTATCGCCCGTACGTATAGTTTTAAATCCAACAGCAGCACCAATATCACCACAGGTAATTTCATCAAGAGGCTCTTGCTTATTAGCATGCATTTGCATGATACGAGAAATACGTTCTTTTTTTCCGGTACCTGTGTTTAAAATATAAGAACCTGCTTTTAACTTGCCGCTATAAACACGAAAAAAAGCTATACGACCAACAAAAGGATCTGTAGCAATTTTAAAAGCTAAAGCAGAAAATTTATCATTTACAGAAACTTCTCTAATTTCTTCTTCTTCGGTATTTGGGTTAATACCGGTTACGGCAGGTAAATCTAAAGGACTTGGCAAATAATCTATAACTGCATTCAATAACATTTGAACACCTTTATTTTTAAATGCAGTACCACACATTACCGGAGTAATACGTAATTCGATAGTTGCTTTCCTAATAGCTTCAGTAATCTCGTCTATAGTCAAAGACTCAGGATCTTCCATGAATTTCTCGAGAAGTTCATCGCTTTCTTCAGCAACACCCTCAAATAATTGCATTCTGTAATCTTCAACAATATCTGTTAAATCTTCAGGAATAGGAATTTCACGAATTACAACTCCATCAGAACCCTCATCCCAAACAAATGCTTTATTTTGAATTAAATCTACAACCCCTTGAAAACCTCCTTCAGCACCTATAGGTACTTGAATTGGAACAGGGTTTGCATGTAATTTTTCTTTAATCTGTGTTACGACATCAAAAAAGTCGGCACCTGTACGATCCATTTTATTAACGAATGCTATACGAGGTACATTATAGTTATTAGCTTGACGCCAAACAGTTTCTGATTGAGGCTCAACACCACCAACGGCACAAAACAACGCAACAGCACCATCCAAAACACGTAACGAACGCTCTACTTCAACAGTAAAGTCAACGTGACCGGGAGTGTCAATAATATTAATTTTGTATTTTTGGTCATTGCGAGTCCAATGAACAGTTGTAGCAGCGGATGTAATAGTAATCCCTCTTTCTTGCTCCTGTACCATCCAATCCATTGTTGCAGCTCCATCGTGAACCTCTCCAATTTTGTAGCTCCTACCTGTATAGTACAAAATACGCTCAGTAGTCGTGGTTTTACCCGCGTCTATGTGCGCCATTATGCCTATATTTCTTCTATGTTCTAGTTTATCAGACATCTCCAATTCTTATAATATGTGAAACAAACGACTACCTAAATCGGAAGTGCGAAAAGGCTTTGTTTGCTTCGGCCATACGGTGAGTATCTTCTTTCTTTTTAAAGGCAGAACCTTCTTCTTTATATGCAGCTAATATTTCACCGGCTAGCTTATGACTCATTGTTTTTTCGTGACGCTTACGTGCGGCACCTATCAACGCTTTCATTCCTATTGATTGCTTACGTGCTGGACGAATTTCAGTAGGAATTTGGAAAGTTGCACCTCCAATTCTACGACTTCTTACCTCAACACCAGGAGTAACATTTGTTAATGCTTTTTTGAAAACATCCAAGCTATTTTCTTCACTTAACTTTTCTTCAACAACAGTAAGTGCTTCATAAAAAATCTCATATGAAAGATTTTTTTTGCCTGAAAACATCATATTATTTACAAACTTCGTTACCAAAACATCGCTGAATTTTGGGTCTGGAAGAATGATTCTCTTTTTTGGTTTCGATTTTCTCATCTCTTAACTGTATTATTATTTTTTCTGCTTTGGACGCTTTGTTCCATACTTAGATCTACGTTGCGTACGTCCGTCGACACCTGAAGTATCTAACGCACCTCGAACGATATGATAACGAACACCAGGTAAATCTTTTACTCTACCCCCTCTAACCAAAACAATAGAGTGTTCTTGTAAGTTGTGTCCTTCTCCACCAATGTATGCATTTACTTCATTTCCATTGGTTAAACGAACTCTAGCTACCTTACGCATAGCAGAATTAGGTTTCTTGGGTGTTGTTGTATAAACCCTTAAACATACACCACGTCTTTGAGGACAAGAATCCAAAGCACGAGATTTGCTTTTGTAAACCAATTTCTTGCGCCCTTTACGTACTAATTGTTGTATTGTTGGCATAAATTTATTTATTATTTTTCTATTGTTGTCTTAAACCCGTATTTTTTCGGACTGCAAAAGTATAAATAATTATTTAAAAAACAATCCATTCTTGAAAAAATTAACCAAATGAATTCAACAATTAAGCGGCTTTGTTTTTTAACAAACTACATCATTTGTTAAATAGTTGTTTTTCAAGCTAAAGGAATAAAATTATTAACAGTTTTATGCAATCCTTAATTTTTACAAAACAGGCGCAAAGATAAATCTTTTCTTAAAATCTCAAAACATAAAAATACAGTCTCTTAAACAACCAAAATCTGATATACAAATATTGATAGATTTAAAAGTATAAAAAGAGCTATTTTCAAGATAAAGATTAAGTTTGTATTGAAAATGAACAACACATTAAAACATATTCTATTTATTCCTCGTTGGTATCCTCATAAATTTGATCCAATGTTCGGGCTTTTTGTGAAAAAACACGCAGAAGCCGTTGCCAAACTCAATAGAGTTAGTGTTCTTTATGTTCAAGGAGTATCTACTTATGAAAAAATCGACAGAAAACAAACTACCGAAACTCATAATCTTTTCACACAAATATATTACTACCGAAACTCAAATTGCAAAATATGGAATATATTGCGTTTTTGGCACTACTTAATAGTAGGGTTTCTAAAGATTAAGAAAGCAAAAGGGAAACCTAATCTTGTGCATGTTCATATATTAACACGCTTGGGTATTTTTGCTCTACTTATAAAAAGCATTTACAACACTCCTTATATTATAACAGAGCATTGGTCAAGATATTTACCGGTTACAGGATCTTATAAAGGCTGGAGTCGAAAATTATTAACTAAACTAGTTGTTAAAAAAGCCTCAGCCGTTCTTCCAGTTAGCAAAACTTTATCGCAAGCAATGCAATCTCAAGGTTTGAACAATCAGAATTATCATATTGTCCCTAATGTTATTGAAGACATTTTCTTTCAACCCATTAAAAATAAAGAAAAAAACCAAACTACAATATTTCTTCATGTGAGTACTTTTGAAGATAAATCAAAAAATATTAGTGGAATACTGAGGGTTATCAAACAATTATCAGAAAAGAAGTTTGATTTTGAATTTTGGTTTGTAGGTGACGGCATTGACTTTAAAGCAATGAAGAATTACGCAAAAGTCCTTTCCATTCCTGAGAATATTATTCGTTTTTATGGTGTAGTAGAAGGAGAAAAACTAGCAGAAAAATACCATAAAGCAGATTATCTGGTAATGTTCAGTAATTATGAGACTTTTCTTATAGTATTTTTTGAAGCTATGGCTTGCGGATTAGCTGTAATTACCACCAAAGTCGGCGAACTTGCCCAATACATCAATGAATCAAACGGTTTTTTGATAGAACCCGGAAACGAAAAGCAATTAAAATCTACTTTAGAAAATGTATTAGTTAACAAGCCTTATTTTAATCCATTAGAGATAAAAAAAGTCAGTATTGGGTACGACTCTGCGAGCATCAGTAAAAGATTAGACAATATTTATAACAATTGTATATAATACCGTAGCTCACGACAAAGTATTCGTATTTTTGTCGCCAATGAAATTAAAAATATCAAATAGAGTTAAAGGCTATCTCTTTGCGTTTATTGGTGTAATAGCCGTTTCCAATGTGTATATCTTTAGCAAAGCTGCTTTAAACGAAGTTAGTATGGCTCAATTTGGCACATATTGGTTTGCTTTTGGTTTTCTTTGGAATATATTATTTACCATTCAACAAAAAAAAATCCCAACAATAAAGACTTTTAGCAAAAATCAATTTTTACTACTCTTTACTTTAGGAATTTTAGAAATTGGCGGCACAAGCTTTTTCTTTTTGGCTATACACACCGTTCCTAATCCTGCTGTAGTTTCATTTATCGGAAATATTAATCCTATTTTTATAGCTATATTAGGGTTTATCTTTTTAAGAGAAAGATTTAACATCCCAGAATTAATAGGTATGTCGTTAGCTCTATTAGGTGCATTTATTATTAGTTATCGGGGAGGAAATATTTTTAAAAACATTTTTATTGAAGGAACGGATTATATAATCATTTCCGGATTTATTTATTCTTTCAGCACCATTATTGCCAAGAAAAACATTCATAGAATTGGCCCGACTATTATGTCGCTAAATAGAACTCTGCATTTGTCTTTATTCTCTATTGCCGTACTTTGGTATTCAGGTCAATCTATTCATATTTCATCAAATATTCTTTTAAATATTATTATAGGATCAACTTTAGGGCCATTTTTAGCTTCCTTGGCAGGATATCAAGCTTTACGATATATCGAAGCCGGTAGAGCAAGCGTATTGGGAAGTTCTAAAGGATTATTTGTCCTTATTGGAGCTTTCTTTTATTTTGGCACACTTCCGCAAGCGCATCAAATTTGGGGTGGTTTGATTAGTATTTTGGGTGTAGTATTAATTTCGATGGGAAAAGTATGGTCTTCAAAAAAAACCAAAAAAGCCTCCAAATTTCTTTGAAGGCTTCTTGAGCGGGAGACGAGGCTCGAACTCGCCACCTAAAGCTTGGAAGGCTTTCGCTCTACCAAATGAGCTACTCCCGCTGAATATTATTTTTTTGTGGGGAGAGGAGGATTACTCGCTACGCTCGTGAGACTCCGTGTTCGAACTTCCGAAGACTTAGTGAGTCACAAACAAATCTGTTTCTCTTCTTTCCCTTTCGTATTAAATACAAGAACTTTTTTGTGGGGAGAGGAGGATTCGAACCTCCGAAGGCTTAGCCAACAGATTTACAGTCTGCCCCGTTTGACCGCTCTGGAATCTCCCCAAAAAAAGAGCCGATGGAGGGATTCGAACCCCCGACCAGCTGATTACAAATCAGCTGCTCTGACCAACTGAGCTACATCGGCAATGCTAAGAACTTTTTTATTCAAGCCGTGCAAAAGTAGATAAGATTTTTAAATACGCAAGCGTTTTAAGATAAAAAAAATATTTTCCATTAAAATAACTTTTAAAGTTAAAAAACACGTCCTAATAAGCTTTACAGCCTGTTAAAAATTATTAATTAGATTCTACTTATTCGTATAAATTTAATAAAATCACTTACTTTTGTATTTTCAAGCTGTAAAGCTTAGTTTAAAAAAAAGAGTAAAGCTACTTACTCTAAAAAAACGACTATCTTTATTGTTTGAATTACAATAGTTTTACTTATCAAATACTGATAGATAAAATATCTTATAAACTGGAGAAATTAATTAAAATGAAAAAACACGAAATTCAATTAAAGCACTTCCATTGGAGTAAACTTATTGCATTAGTTCTTGTTTTTACTGTTGCTCTTGGAGGAAGCTCATGTAAAAGCAAGAAAAAAATTGCAGCTGAAAAAGCAGCTATCGAATTAGCAAATCAAATTGCACAAGCAAAAGCAAGTTTAACAGATTTACTGCGCAATGATAATCCTAAAACTTATGAGGAAAAGATTGCCGAACTAAAAAGAATTAAGGATATGCAATTACGCGATCCTGAAGTAGAACAACTTATAGACCAAGTTGAAACTAAACTATCTGCTGAATATCAAGAGATATTACGTAAACAAAAAGAAGAAAAAAAGCGACAAGAATTAGAGGCTCAGCGGCTAAAAAAGCAAGCTGAGATTGATAATATAAACGCTCATTTCATAAATATTGCACAAGCCGCAAATGCAGCAGAAGCAAATGTTCGTATACAACAAACTTTAACTTATTATGCTTCACCAGAAGTTCCTGTTTTATTAATAATTAATATTTATGGCGACAATCAAAAAGATTATGACAAACCAACAACTATTGATCATTACCTAAACTATCTGAAAGACGTTAAAAAATACAATCGTCAAATCGAAAGCATTAAGTTTGACGAGAATCATAAAATTATTGAAATAGAATTAATCAAGAAATAAAGCAGGCCATGAAATTAAAATTTATCATACTTACTATCATTGGACTTTTCAGCTTTAGCTCTTTTGCACAAGAAGAAATTAGTCCTGAACGTAAACAAGCTATCGATTCTTTAGCTTTAGAAAAAGTTAAAGATTTAAGTAAATATATCAGTATTATTGGGAATAAAGAGACTAGCTTTTCTGAAGCTAATCGTGTTATTGAACGAACTTTAGAGCTTTTTGCCAATAATAGTCAGATTGGCGTTTCTTCTCTTTACAGAAAAGAAGTAAAATATTATCCCGTTAGAAAATATTTAAATCGCCTAATGGCATTAAACTACGATCAAGTAAATATTAAATGGTATAATATACAATATATTAGTGATTTAGAACGCCAACCCGACGGAACTTACGTAGGTGTAATTACTATCTATCAACGTTTTGAAGGATTAAAAGGCGACGATTTAAAATATGTTGATACAACAAAAAAAGATATTACAGTTTACGTTAAGCGTAAAGAAACCCAAATTGGAGGTAGAACTATCGGGTTCTGGGATGTTATGTTAGGCGATATTCGTGTAGCAGAAACAAGCAAAAACTAATTACCTTTTAAGGCCCATACTTAAAATTATATATTTAGGTATGGGCAAATTTTAATTCCCACAAAATGAAAATAAGGCTGTTTTTATTCCTTTTCATTATAAGTAGTTTTGGAACTTTAAAGTCACAAATTGTTGATGATGTTTTAGGTGACGAGGGAATGTTTTATGCCGAAACCAAACAAGTAAACCAATTCTTCCGTAGATTTAATAATGAAGAAGGACTTGATGGCGTACGCTATTATAAACGCGATAAAGAATATCGTAATCCTAAAACTCGCGAAAAGTACTTAAATATGCTTTTCGATAATAAAAATACTGCTCTTACCTTAAACATTCGTGATGCATTTAAAGCAGATATATTAGCCGATAGTAATCTTTTTTTAAACTTTCATTCCGGAGGTTGGTTCGCCGAAGTAAAAACACTTTTTTCCTATAAGGGAGAAGACAAAACCGTTACTTTTTTCTTAGAATTAGAGCAAGAGAATATGGGCTACAAATGGGTTATAACCAATGTTTATTTTGAGCCTTTTTCCGAAATATTAGTCGATAAAAAATCCGACGTAAGTAAGTTTCTACATCCTATGAGTCATGAAATTGACTTTATGAATCTGATAAAAGTATTTAACGATAAAAAATATATTGAAAATTATACGATAAAAACATTTCAACCCGATTTCTTAACTTTGTTTTTATATGAGTTTAAGCAAGGCTATTTCGAGTTTAAATATGTTGAAAATTTAAAATTTCACTTTTTCCAAATACCGGGATGGTATTTTGAGATTGAACAATTTGTCCGTGCCGATTACAATAGCGGATGGTTAATTTCAAAACTTACAAAAATAAGTGAAGAAGAAAAATCGATACTTTTAAAATACATTTATCACAATTAAAATGAGGGAATTATTCGTTTTCTTGGGTGTACTTTTAACATTAAATACCTTTGGCCAAGGGCTAAGTAGGGACGAGATTGCCGATTTTAAAGCTGAAGGCGAAGAACTTATTAACTACTTAGAATTTACTTTAAATGCTATTGGAGATAACGAACTTTCGCCCAAAGAAAAAGATATTATCATTAGCGAATCCTTTCTTAAAATGTTTCGTGATGACAAAGTGCAAGTTGAAGATGATTTGGATGCAAGTAGAGAAACAGTCACAAACAAAGATGTTCAGGCCTACCTTAAAGATGTGGATTTCTTTTTTAAAACCGCCCATTTTACTTTTAATATACTTTCCATAGATGTTCAAATTGATGAAAACAACAAGCCCTTTCTTCTATGTAATATTTTACGAACTTTAGATGCGATAGATATCAAAGGAGATAGTATTTCTAACGACCAGCAACGCTTTGTGGAAATAGAATTAGATAGTGACAGAAGAGATTTGAAAATTGCCAGTATTTACACAACCAAGCTCAACGAAAATGAAGAAAATATTCGTTGGTGGAATCTCCTCTCCCAAACTTGGAAAGATATTTTAGGAACACGTGCTGTTGTCTCGGATTCTATATCTTTTTCTGATATTATGATAGTAGACAAAGACTATTTTATTCTGAAACCCACAGCATCAGAGATTCCCGAATTAAGTAAGGATACTTTATCCTTTTTAGATACCGAGAAAGATACTACAGCATACGCTTCCATTTATACTTACGACACTATTTGGCTAAATGATTCTATCCAAATTAAGCAAAAAGAATCGGTGTTTAAAGCTTTAAACAAAATATTAGAAATTAGTGATTTAAATCTTTCGGGGAATTCTGAAATTACCGAGTTAGAGCCAATAAGCAAATTGAGCAATTTGCGAACTTTAGATATTTCTTTTACACAAGTACAAGATATTTACCCACTCCGAAATTTAACCAAATTACACACTCTAAACTGCGCCAATACTTTTATCAAGTCTGTTGATCCTTTAATCTATTCTATGGAACTGGCTATATTAAACTTATCTAATTCCGGCATTTCCAACATAGAACCTCTTTCAAATCTCAGTAATTTAAGAATACTCGATATTTCAAATACAGAAATTGATAATTTAAAAGCCGGTCTTGGAATGCTATCTTTAGAAGATTTAAAAATGCGTAATACACTTGTTACGGATTTAGCACCATTAAACTCACTTTTAACACTTAACTATCTTGACATTAGCGATAATGAACAGATAGAATCACTTGAAGATCTACAACAACTTAGTCAATTAAAAGTACTGTACTGTAATAATACAACAGTTAATAATTTAGAGCCCTTATCTACATTAGAAAAACTGGAAACCCTCTATTGTGAGAACACAGAAATTATCAGCCTTGAAGGCTTAGAATTGCTAGCAAACCTTAAAAAAGTATATTGTGATAACAGCCTGCTTGGACGTCAAAAAGCTATAAAATTTATGAAGGAGCACCCTAATATTTTAGTTGTATACGAAAGTAAACAATTGCAAATGTGGTGGGATGAATTACCTGAAAGATGGAAAGTTATTTTTGCAAATATTGCAGAATTGGATTCTATTCCAACAAAAGAACAATTACACAAAATAACTACCATTAAGGAGATTAATATTGCCGGAGATAACTTAATAAAAAGCCTATTGCCTTTAGAGAAGCTGAAAAACTTACAAAATCTAAATGCTTCCAATACCCCAATCAGTAGCTTAGACGGAATTGGCGAAGCAAGAGAAATGCGTGTACTAAACTTTTCAAATACTAAAGTACAACATCTTTACTCCATTGAAAGTTTAAATCTAATTGAAGAATTAGATTTGTCTTCTTGTTTAGTAAAAGATTTAAGTCCGCTTAATAAATTAGTTAATCTTAAACACCTTTCTATTGATAATACAGAAGTAAACAATCTAAAAGCCTTAGAAAAATTACAAAACCTACGTTATTTAAGTGCCGATAACACAAAAATCGATACGCAACAGTTTGAAGACTTTATTGAGCTTAAGAAAGGCATCCTTCTTATTTATCAAAGCAAAGAGTTAATTAGCTGGTGGACTAATTTATCACCTTCGTGGAAAGCCATCTTTACAGATCATATGCATTGGACACAAAAGCCAAACGTAGAGAGCCTTCATAAACTAATTCAAATAAGATCATTAGAAATAAAAGAAAATAGATTAGTTAACAGTCTATCCCCTCTTGCTAAACTAAAACACCTTAGAAAAATAAAAATTAACGACACCAAAATAACCGATGTGTCTCCAATAAAAAATCTTTCTTATTTAAGAGAAGTTGATTTTTCCAGAAATCCAATTAGTGAGTTAAGCTCTCTGCAATATCTTACAAATTTGGAGTTTATTTACCTAAACAATACTCCTATCAATAATTTAAAATGGCTAATAGGCTTGTCACAACTTAAGATATTAGATATCTCCGGAACAGAAATTAAGAATCTGAAAGAACTAAATAACGTTATACATTTAGAAAAATTAATTGCTTATAATACCAAAATTAGTAATATTAAACCTTTAGAAGGTTTACCCGATTTAATTCTATTAAAGATATACAACTCCAAGGTATCTGCTAAAAAAATTGCTAGTTTCAAACAAAAGAATCCTAAATGTGCTATAGATTTTTATTAAAATTTACCTCTAACAAGCTAAATTTGATATAAATTTCCCCAAAATTATTTATTTTACAAACTGTATCTACCTGTTTTTAAGATACTTATAATAAGTATTATTTTTATTCTATTATTATATATATTTCACTACTTTGTATTACATAGTACTGTAATTTTTATATATATTTACCAAATCATTACAAACAAAAACAATGAATAAGGAAAAAACCGTATCCAATAGTATTGGAACTCAAATGCGAAAAGGTGTATTAGAGCTCTGTACTTTATCTATAATTTCAAAGAAAGATGCTTATGCGTCAGATATAATTGATACGCTAAAAGCTTCTAACTTAATTGTAGTTGAAGGAACCCTCTACCCTATGCTTACACGCTTAAAAAACGAAGGCCTACTCAGTTACCGATGGGAAGAATCTACTTCCGGTCCACCAAGAAAATATTATCAGTTAACCACTGACGGAAAAGAAACGCTAAATAAATTAAAACAATCTTGGGAAGACCTAAACAAAACCGTAAACCAAATCATTCATTAAAAAAAACAGTCACCGATGAAAAAGACATTTTCTATAAACATAAACGGATTGCTTTTTAATATAGATGAAGACGCATTCGAAAAATTAAACAATTATCTAAGAACGCTGAAAAAACATTTTAAAAATACAGAAGGCGGCGACGATATTGTAATGGATATTGAAGCCAGAATAGCCGAAATCCTAAAAATACGTGTTAAAGACATACAACAAATAGTAACTCTTAAAGATGTAGAATTCACCATTGAAACTTTGGGTCAGCCTTTTGAGATGGATGAAGAAAGTGAAAGAAGTTCACCAAAAAGGCATAAACGAATATATTCTAACAAACGTATTTTCCGTGACCCCGACAATCAAATTTTTGGTGGTGTAGCCTCGGGGTTAGCAGCCTATTTTAATATCGACCTTGTTATTATCCGTCTAATTTTTGTTTTAACAATATTAATTGGTGGCGTTGGTATTATTGTATATTTAACACTCTGGATTCTAACTCCATACGCCTCAACAACGGCTGAAAAAATAGAGATGGAAGGCGAAACAGTAGATATAAAAGCCATTGAAAAGAAAGTTAGAGAAGAGCTGGAATCACTAAAAAACAGATTTCAGGATTTTTCAAATGAGGCTGGCGATGTTATGAAAAAAAAAAAGAAGGACTCGATCAGTGGATTAAATCAGTTCGGTCATTTTCTCATTAATATTTTAAGAATTTTTTTTAGAATCTTAGCCATTCTCTTTGGCATTATATTTCTTATTGTTGGCATAGCATTAAGTATGGTATTTGCAGCCACTTATTTGGGATTAACACCTGCCATACAATTCGAGGAATTTAGTGTTGAAGCCATTTCATTTCCGGCATTTCTAAACAGTTATATAATAACTACTCCTTATGAGTTAATTTTAAATATCGCCTTATTTTTGGTGCTTTTTATTCCTGTAGTAGGTTTAATATTCAGTGGGATTCGTTTAATTTTTAATCTTGGTCGTCAGAAAATATTTGAGATTAGCGCAGTAATTTTATGGGTGCTTGCCATTATGGTAGCCTTCACTCTTTCAGTAAAAACAATTGAAGAGTTTAAAACCGAAAGTAAGCAAATTGTAGTAAACACTATGGATTCAATCCGAAGCGACACTTTAAACCTTAGCGTTTACAACTTAAAATATTATAAAGAACTAGAACAAAAACCATTAGGTTCAATTTATTTTGAAGATGATAAACTAATGTTTTGCTCTGATGATATCTTTTACAGCAATTCGGGGCTTACTTTCAGTAAAGCCGATAGTGAAGATTTTGAGTTAGTAATTCGTACAAGTGTAAGAGGGGAAAATATCGAAGCTGCAAAAGAGCGACTAAAAAGCACTAAATACCATTTTAAAATAGATGGAAATAATTTGGAAATAGATCCTTATTTCACTTTAAGATTAAATGAAAAATGGCGCAATCAAGAAGTAACTTTCGAGATAAAAGTTCCTGAAGGGAAAACACTTTTCATTGATAGAGAAGCAAGGAATTATTTCCAATGGCACTATTGGCATCACAGTCGCAGGAGCATGTCAGGAAAATACTGGATAATGACTGATAATGGTTTAGAAGAAACAATGACAAATTAAAACTTTAAAATGCAATAAACGCTACGAGAGTTTAAAACCCTCGTAGCGTTAAGCATAGCATCTCTTTTAGGATAAGAAACTCAGCAAAATACCTGCCGCAACAGCACTTCCAATCACTCCACTTACATTAGGTGCCATAGCATGCATTAATAAATGGTTTGAAGGATCGTATTTTAAACCCTCATTCTGAACTACACGAGCACTATCAGGAACAGCAGAAACGCCTGCCGCTCCAACTAAAGGATTAATCTTATTCCCCTCAACCAGAAAAAGATTCATCACCTTAGCAAATAATATCCCTCCTGCTGTTGCAATAACAAATGATAATGCACCAAGACCAAAAATCATTAATGAAGTATCTTTTAGAAAAACAGTGGCTTGAGTACTAGCTCCAACGGTAACCCCCAATAAAATCGTAACAATATCTACCATTGAATTACTAGCTGTATTAGCTAATCGTTTTGTAAATCCACTCTCTTTTAATAAATTACCAAAAAATAACATCCCCAAAAGAGGGATTGAGCTAGGTGAAATAAACCCAGTAAGTAAGAAACCAATAATAGGAAACATTATTTTCTCAATCTTAGGAACCATACGAGGTGATTTCATCCGTATAACACGCTCTCTTTTATTCGTTAACAAACGCATAACAGGAGGCTGAATTACAGGAACCAATGCCATGTAAGAATAAGCAGCAATGGCAATAGGACCAATAAGATTTTGCACTTGTTTTCCTTCATACATATTAATACCATTTGCCAATTTAGACGAAAGAAATATTGCTGTTGGACCATCAGCACCACCGATAATACCAATAGCACCGGCTTCCGGAGGAGCAAATCCCAAAACCAAAGCACCAATAAATGTAAGAAAGATACCTATTTGTGCTGCGGCTCCTAAAAGCATAAGCTTAGGATTTGATATAAGAGAAGAAAAATCGGTCATTGCCCCAATTCCCAAGAAAATCAAGGGGGGATAAACACCATATTTTACACCAAAGTATAAATAATTCAAGACACTTCCTTCTTCATAAATACCTAATTTTAAGCCCGCTCCTTCTGCAAAAGGTATATTCCCAATAAGAATGCCAAATCCCATAGGAATCAATAATAAGGGTTCGTAATCGTAACGAATGGCAAGAAAAATAAATCCAAGTCCAACCAAAATCATTACAAAGTGACCAACTGTTGCATGTTCAAACCCTGAATAACTATAAAATTTAGACAATCCCTTACTTGCTTCTTCGAAAATAGCGTTAGACTCAGCAGGCAGCGTTTTTTGCATTTCTGTTTGATTACTTTTTTCAAGAGTTTCTCCCCCTTCACTTCCTAATGAGAAAAAACTTGAAACAAGACCTATTATTAAAATAGCCCCAATTACTGTTAAAAATCGTTTTAAATGCATACTAATAAATTTCTAGCAAAAGTTGTTCTTGCAAAATGCTATCGCCTGCTTTAACCTGAATATTCCTAACAATCCCCTTTTTCTCGGCCAATACTTTATTTTCCATTTTCATAGCTTCATAAATAAGTAAGGTATCTCCTTTTTTCACTTCAGATCCTTCACTAACCATAAGCGACATAATAGTTCCCGGCAACGGACAATTTATTTTAAAAGCTCCAGACTCAACTTTTGGTAATGCTTTATGAGTCTTAACAGCCGAGCGCATCAACTTGGGAGTTTTAATGGTTTTCACTTCTTGTTCCAATTCCACCTTATAGCAACTTCCGTTAACCTCTACTTTAACCGACTTACCATCTGCCTCCTTTATCTCTACATTATAGTTGTTGCCGTGAATATTAAATTTGAATTTTTTCATTTTATGCAGGTTTATTTTATCAACGGTTGTCTCATTCCATATATCTTAGAACTCCAAGGAGAATACTTTCTTGACACCTCTTTAATAGTTATTTTACCACTTTCGGTATCGTGCTGCTCATTTAAATACAAATATAACGCAGCTGTAATTGCAGCACTCGCTTCACCGGTAAGCTGTTTCTGATTACATTCTTCATCACCGACTTTAACTGCCTTTCTTATATAATGCTTAGTAAAAAATTCAAGTATTTTAGGGATTAAAGTATAGATAAAAAATAAAAATAATAATGCTAACAAAACTATTAAGTAGCCTATTATACTGAGACTTATTGCAAAATTCCAATTTATTACAAGAGAAATTAAATTCATATCAACAGAATTTTATAAAGGTATATTTCCATGTTTTTTAGGCGGATTTGTTTGTTTCTTGGTAGCAAGAGTACTAAATGCCCTAATAACTCTAAAACGCGTATTTCGAGGTTCAATTACATCATCGATATAACCATAACGAGCAGCTTCGTACGGATTTGCAAATAAATCGGTATATTCTTTTTCTTTTTCAGTTACAAATTTTAAGGCTTCTTCTTGCGTCATAGATGCCAATTTTTTTCCTTCTAAAACTTCAACTGCTCCCTTAGCTCCCATAACTGCAATTTCTGCTGTAGGCCAAGCATAATTATAATCTCCTCTCAATTGTTTACAACTCATCACATCGTGTGCGCCACCATACGATTTACGTAAAGTAACAGTAACTTTAGGTATCGTAGCCTCACCATAAGCAAATAACAATTTTGCACCATGAGAAATAATACCATTATGCTCTTGTATGCTTCCGGGTAAAAATCCCGGAACATCAACTAATGTGAGAATTGGAATATTAAAAGCATCGCAAAAACGAACAAAACGAGCAGCTTTTCGTGAAGCATTTATATCTAAAACCCCTGCTAAATAATTAGGTTGATTAGCAACAATTCCTGTAGGCATGCCATTAAATTTAGCAAATCCCGTAATAATATTCTTTGCCCATCTACGTTGCGATTCCAAAAACTCCTGATTATCAACCAAGGTATAGATAACATCTTTCATATCGTAAGGCTGATTTGGGCTTTCAGGAATAATTTCATTTAAACTATCCTCTATTCTGTCTATGGGATCGTCGCAAACGGTTTGAATTGGATCTTCTAAATTATTCTGAGGTAAATATTCAATCATTTTCCTAATGATTAATATTCCTTCATCTTCATCATCCGCCCTAAAATGCGACACTCCGGATTTTGAGGAATGAACATTTGCCCCACCCAAATCCTCTGTAGAAATATCTTCTCCAGTAACTGTTTTTGTAACCCCCGGACCTGTAACAAACATATTACTGGTTTGATCGCTCATAATTACAAAATCGGTTAATGCCGGAGAATATACAGCACCGCCGGCACAAGGTCCAAAAATGGCCGATATTTGTGGAATAACCCCACTTGCTAAAATATTACGTTGAAAGATTTCAGCATATCCCGCAAGGCTATTCACGCCTTCCTGAATACGAGCTCCACCACTATCGTTAATACCAATTAGAGGAGCCCCAACAAGCATGGCTTGATCCATAATTTTGCAAATTTTCTTTGCATAAGACTCCGATAGAGAACCTCCAAAAACAGTAAAATCCTGTGCATAAAGAAAAACTACTCTACCATCTATTGTTCCGTGACCTGTAATTACACCATCTCCAAGAAAATGTTTCTTATCCATCCCGAAATTCGTATTCCGATGGGTTACAAACATATCAAACTCTTCAAAGCTACCTTCATCAAGCAGCAAATCAATTCGCTCGCGTGCAGTGTATTTACCTTTTTTGTGCTGAGAATCTATACGCTTTTCACCGCCACCAAGAGCAGCTTTTTCACGCATAGCAATTAATTTGTTAATCTTTGATTGAATCTGCATTATAATTATTTTAAACTAGCTAAAAGTCTATTTTTCCGCACAAAATTCTGTAAGCACTCCTCCTGTTGATTTTGGATGCAAAAAACCAATTTGTAAATCTTCTGCACCTTTCCGAGGCTGCTTATCAATAAGTTTTACTCCATTTCTTTCAACCTCTCGCAAAGATTCCTCTACATTATCCACAGCAAAAGCAATGTGATGTACGCCTTGTCCTTTCTTCTCAATAAACCTTCCAATAGGACCTTCTACATCTGTAGATTCCAGCAACTCAATTTTGATATCTCCTATTTTAAAAAACGCCGTTCTTACTTTCTGATCTTCAACCTCTTCAATAGCATAACATTTAAGACCTAAAATATCTTCATAATACTTTATACTCTCTTCTAAGTTTTCAACTGCAATTCCAATATGTTCAATAGATTTTACTTTCATAAATGCAATTTTTATATATAATCGTTATCAAAAACAGACCGCTGTTTTTTATTTCACAAAGGTAATATTTATTGTTATTTAAAAAACAATACTATCATCATTTATTCAAAATTAACGTTTTTGAAACAACAAGCCTGAAATCAAAAAAATATTTTCTTTTTTACTAAGATACATAATTATATCTATATTTTTCATTTCTTTGCGCACTATTTAAAACCATTCTAAATTATTATGAAAGATAAAAAAACCTGTATAAATATTTGTCGTACCGATTCTAAAGGCATTTGCTTGGATGCAAACGAAGAAAAATCGCATGTTTTAGAAAAAATTAGTCAGAGACGAAACGATACTGAAGATTA